>Ga0224495_10001088_pt1 | contig 20011 bp, 21 predicted proteins | sample SF_Jul11_sed_USG_FD_168128 | JGI IMG/M metagenome (GOLD analysis project Ga0224495, IMG submission 168128) | Sediment microbial communities from San Francisco Bay, California, United States - SF_Jul11_sed_USGS_4_1 | ecosystem: Environmental > Aquatic > Marine > Sediment | place: USA: California... | reverse complement strand
AAGCCCAACTGGCCGTGAAAATCTATGGGGAAGACTTTGAGATCTTGAAGGAAAAATCCATCCAGATAAAGAACCTGATTGCCACCGTAAAGGGGGCTTCAGACGTTCAGGTCGAGCAGTTCACAGACCAAAATCACATCCAGATTATTCTCCAGAGGAATAAAATCGCTCGGTATGGAGTCAACATAAGCGGTATCCAAGAAACAATCGAGGCGGCAGTGGGTGGAATTACCCTCGGTCAGATCTACGAGGAACAGAAAAGATTCGATATCTTCCTCAGGTTCGAGCCGGAATTCAGAGATGATATCGATCAGATCGGCAATCTGCTCATACGCATTCCTAGAGGCGGGCACGTTCCTCTGAAACAACTGGCCTCGATCGAAGAAGCGGTTGGTCCAAGAGTCATCAGCCGGGAGAACAACAAGCGGTTTATCACCATCCAAAGCAATATCCGGGGAAGAGATATCGGCCGTTTTGTGGATGAGGCTCAGAAAAAAATCGATGCAACCATCAAGCTTCCCCCTGGGTATCTGATCAAATGGGGAGGGCAGTTCGAACTTCAGCAGCAAGCGAACAGACGGTTTGCTATCATCACTCCGATCACCCTGGCTCTGGTGGCTCTCCTGCTCTTCACCCTCTTCTATTCCTTCCAAGAAGTCTTGATTATCCTGCTGAACATCCCCTTAGCCTTGACTGGCGGCCTATTGGCTCTCAAGATATCCGGTCTCTACTTGAGTGTCCCCACATCCATAGGATTTATCGCCATCTTCGGGATTGCCCTGGAAAACGGGCTTGTCCTCCTCTCGGCCTTTCACCGTAACCTCAAGCAAGGGATGACGATGAAAGAGGCTGTCCATGAGGGCGTCAGTATCAAATTGAGGCCTGTATTGATGACGACATTTACGACCATTTTCGGGATTCTTCCCCTTCTTTTAGCCAAAGGCCCAGGAGCCGAAATCCAAAGGCCACTGGCAACTGTGGTGGTTGGAGGATTATTCACATCTACTCTCGTTACCCTCATCGTCCTCCCTCTCGTCTTTCAGGTACTCAAAAAGACCTTGGACAGAAAATGATCATTTTCAAGAAAGAAGTCGGACTGGTCCTTACGCTTATCCTCATGCTCTCCTTTTGCACCCCATCCCCTGAAGGAATTATCATCCTTTGCGCCGGCGACAGCATCACCGAAGCCGGGTATCCAAGATTTCTGCGCACACTTCTTAAAAACGAAGGTATCCGAGCAAAAATCCTCAATCATGGCCGCAGCGGTAACAATTCGAGAGAATACTTGGAATTCCTGAAGAAAAATCATGCGTCTCTGGCCGAGAACTCTCCGGATTTCGTTCTTCTTCAACTGGGAACAAACGATGTCCGCATCGACCAAGACCAAACATCAGCCGAAGAGTTCTACAACAACATGAAAGATATCATCGCTCTCTTCGGCCAGCTCAAGACTCGATCTGGAAAACAAACCCGGATTCTTTTGGCAACCATCCCTCCCGTTCATCAGGATATTCCGTTTCCTTTTGCACCGGAATCAGGAAAAAGGGTTGAACAAGAGATAAATCCCCTTATCCAAAAAATTGCCCGCGAAGAAAAAATTCCTCTCGTGGATAATTATTCCCTTTTCCTCCAATCTCCTCATCTGCTTCCAGATGTCCATCCCTCGCAAGAAGGATATAAGGCCCTTGCACAAAACTGGTTCAACGCCTTGAAGAAAGAGGGAATTTAAAAAAATCGACGGCAAATCTCTGGACCTGAAGAGAAGTCAGGCAAGCTGATGAGGAATTCTCTTGCTATTTTCACCCAAAGATGTTAGTATAGAATACAAAGAAAAAGTTCCAAATCTTATCCTAAGCCTAACGCCTGGAGTACATTCATGAACAGAAAACTTATCCGACCAAATCTCACCGAATACAAAGAAAAAATGAGTAAAGACTCCTCCAAAAAGAAACAGTATCCTCCATCAGACACCCACGCTGAGAATTACTATTACCTCAAACAGATGAATAAAAAAACCCCGATGGCTATCGTGCTTCGAGAAGGTGAAACAGTCGAGGGATACATCGAATGGTATGATCGAAACTGTATCAAGCTCAACAGAGATAACAAACCGAACCTCTTGATCTTCAAAAGATGTATTAAATACATGTATAAGTTAGAGGACGAACAGTCCGACAACAAATCCTCAAAAAACAAAAGATGACCCTGCCCAAGATTGGCATAACTCTTGGGGATCCTGGCGGAGTTGGACCAGAAGTCATACTCAAAGCGTTTGCTTCGATCCATTCCCTGCCCAAAGCCCATTACATCATTTTTGGATCAAGGTTAATCGTAGAGCAAGAACAAGAAGCCTTGAGTCTTGACTTCGATCTTCCCTCACTAACAAGCTTTAAGGATATATCCCAGCATGGCACTTCCTTGCATGAGGTTGACGGCCCCGTACATACTGTGGAGAAAGGAAGGCCTTCTAAAAACAACGGAGAAGCTTCTTTCCGCTATTTCGATAACGCTGTACAAGAAGCTCAAGCGGGGAATCTCCAGGCTATCATCACCGCACCAGTTTCCAAACATTCATGGAATCTAGCCGGGATCCGTTGGGCTGGACACACAGACTATCTCAACCATTTTTATCCGGAAGCCATCATGTTTTTCTGGTCTGATGCGTTGAAAATTGCCCTCTATACACACCACCGCCCTTTAAGGGAAGCGCTCGAGAGGGTAAAGAAAGGACCTCTGCTTGAATTTTTTCAAAGACTCCAGAAAGAAATCAAGAATACACCGCTCCTTGACCATGAACTTCTCATAGCCGGGTTGAACCCTCATGCCGGAGAAGAGGGTCTGATGGGTTCAGAGGAAGGCGAAGAAATCCTTCCTGCTATCGAGAACGCCCGGAAGAAAGGCATCCCCATCAGTGGTCCTTATCCTCCTGATACTGTGTTTCGTAAAGCCTTGAACCAGCCCAACAAAATCGTTATCGCTCTTTATCATGACCAGGGTTTGATTCCCTTTAAAATACAAGCTTTTGAGCAAGGCATTAATATGACACTCGGGCTCCCCTTTGTCCGCACATCACCCTGTCATGGAACCGCTTTTGATATTGCAGGGAAGGGAATCGCTAATCCTGAGAGTATGATCGAGGCCATTAAACTTGCTCACCGATTCGTATCAGCTTCCTAACCCTACACCTGATTCCACCTCACATCCCCAACCTTTCCCCTCATAGAAACATCTTTATTTTCCATCTAAACTCTCTCCGGGGATATCTGTCAGACAAAAGACTGATGGACATACTGGAAAACATCTCGATTAATATGAGACTTTGTGCTTGATTTTCCTTGAAAAATGGCATATATTTCCAATAGTGGACAAATATGTATAAATTTGGAAATGAAAAGCTTTGGTTGAGCCTCAATGACAAGGCCGCAGAACAAGGGCTTCCTCTGAGCACCGTTGTTGCAGAAATCATGCATCTCACGTCGCTCGATGCCTTATTTTCCCTGCCTGAGAGTCAACACATCTGTTTTCAGGGTGGAACCTGTATCCACCTTCTCCACGGTGGTTACCGGTATTCGGAAGACCTTGACTTTGTCGGGTCTTTTATCGACCAAGAGCTTACCAGAAGAATTGTCGAAAAATCGCGATCAACTGTTGAAAAAGGAATGGCTCAGCTTCTGGGTCAAGGGGAGAGTGAATGGCGGTCGCCCCGAAAGATGCCTAATCCTCGGGTCTTTACCTACTGGTACCTCTTCCGCCCACAAGGATTACGTGTAAAGTTCCGACTTAAGATCGAATTCGGTCAGTATCCGGTCTACGAGCCCAAAGCCTATCCCGTCATGTCTGAATTGGATCTTTTTAATAAAAGAACCCTTGTCATGGGGACTACACCAAAGGAACTTTTCATTGAAAAAGTGATGGCTGTGATTGGCCGTCCTTATTTCAAGGGGAGGGATCTCTTTGATGTCTGGTATCTCAGTGAAGTTCTCAAGGCGCCATGGGATGGGGAGCTAATGGCCAAAAAGCTTCGCGATTATGGGGAGCAGCTGGTTTGGGAGACGGTGGAGGAAAAACTCCGCAACGCTTCGCCTTCACTCCTTTCTAACGAAATGAATCGCTTTCTCCCTCAACGATATCGGAGGCAGTTGGAAGCACTTGGATACAGGGAGATTCGGGAATCGGTTTTAAGCACTATGAGGAAGGCTCTGAGCTCGGTGCAGACATAAAGGGTGAAAGATGAGAGAATCATTTACACTTTCCGATTGGCTTTCCGTACTGAAGGGAGGAAAAAAAATCTATCACTTTTCCGAATTATTGCGTCTCTCCGGGCTTTCTAGTCCAGCACTCCGGAGGGCAGTCCAAAGGATGCGGCAAAAAAAAATTCTTTTTCTGCTGGGGAAGGGGCTCTTTGCCAATTCATTTGCCCTGCCGCATCTGGAGGAAATCACCGGATTTCTTTATTCCCCAAGCTTTATCTCACTGGAATCGGCGCTATTCATGCATGGAGTCATGGATCAAGCCCCTTATATTCTAAGCTGTGTTACCACAAATAAAACGAAAACGTTCGAGACAGATCTCGGGGAGATCCATTATGTACATATAAAGAAAGACCTTTTTTTCGGCTATGAGATCGCAAACCAGGTTCCCTTGGCCGTCCCTGAGAAGGCAGCATTGGATTTTATCTACATTCAGAGAAAGAATGGATTTCAACCTGCGCTGGATGAATGGAACTGGGAAAACTTAGATAAAAACAAGCTGGAGGATTTTATGACAATCTTTCCCAAATCAGTTCAAAACCATCTCCAAAAATATAGAAAAGACTAATTCTCCAGCTTTTTCGGATATGCATCTTTTGTTGCCTTCCTGACCGGATACACTACCGCCAATCTGGTCTTACTCCTTATCGCATAGTCTTAAGAACGTTCATCGCCTGCATGCTCTCTTCTTCATATCTTCCTTTAGCTATAACAAAGTGATTATAAACCTAGTTCTTGCGAACGTACCGAAGAAATCTCTGGAGATGTCTACTTTCCTTTCGATCTTACGCAATGGCACCTTCTCCACATTCAAAAAAAATGCGATTTTAAGTATAATGACGCTTTAAAAATGAGAAGAGAGGGTTCATGAAAATCTGCACGTTCAATGCCAACTCCATAAGAGTCCGCAAGGATTTGATTGTGGACTGGCTCAATCACAGAGGCCAGGATATCGATATTCTGTGCTTCCAGGAACTCAAGTCTGTCAGTGAGGATTTTCCCTTTAAAGACTTTGAAAAAATGGGTTTTGCGTGCGAGGTCTTCGGTCAAAAAACTTACAACGGAGTCGCCATCTGTTCCCGCCTTCCGCTCAAAGATATCCAGATAGGATTCGGTGATTCTGTTTGGGACGAGCAGCGCCGGCTCATAGCCGCCAAGACTAAGGAATTTGTCTTTATCAACGTATATGCCCCTCATGGAGGCCTGAGGGGAGAAGAAAAATTTGACTACAAGTTGAATTGGTACGAGAAGCTCATCACTTTCCTTAGTGCCTCATACAGCCCCAAGGATCCTCTTCTCATTGTCGGGGATTGCAACGTGGCCAAAGAAGACAAGGATGTGTTTGATCCTGAAGCTCTTGAGGATACGATAGGCACCATGCCTGAAGAGAGGGAGGCTTTCCAAAAACTCCTCAACTGGGGATTCGCGGATGTGTTCCGACACCTTTATCCAGACCGCATCCAATACACATGGTGGGATTACATAGGAGGAGCTATCTGGAAAAACGAAGGTATGAGAATCGATTATGTCCTGTCCACAAAACCTCTTGAAAACAAAGTGAAGGATGTGGAAGTGGATATCTGGCCTCGCCGTCGGCAATCCCCCAAGCCTTCAGATCACGCTCCGGTGATCGCAACCTTGGATCTCTCCAAAACAAAGAGCTAGCGCCTTCTCTTCAGCTCTGCTCTCATTTCTCTCTCTCGGTCTCTCTCCTTTATGGCTTCTCTTTTCTGGTAAGTCCTCTTCCCCCTGGCGAGTGAAACCTCCACTTTAACTTTCCCTTTGTCGGTAATCAAAACCTTTGTTGGCACGAGAGTCAGGCCTTTTTCCTTGATCTTTCCCGTCAAGCGTTTGATCTCACGGCGGTGAAGGAGGAGCTTGCGCTCCCTTCTTGGTTCGTGATTGAATCGATTGGCCGGCGCATAGGGGCTGATATGGCAGTTGATCAGAAAAACCTCTCCAGCTTTAATCTCAGCATAGCTTTCCTTCAAGCTTATCCTTCCCTCCCTTATAGACTTGACCTCGCTTCCTATCAGTGAAATTCCCGCTTCATAGGTATCGTATATTTCGTAGTTAAAGAAGGCCTTCTTATTCGTGGAGATGATCTTCATTTGAATACTGTTTCCCTCTGATAGGGGCAAACTCGGCGACGGGAGAGGCACCTCTTGGATGACGATTCCAATGATACGGATAGAAGAGAAGACGTTAAAATCTACGAATCTACTTGGGTGCTTTGGCCTTTGAAGCAGAAGGAGAGCATATCCAGAACTCTTTTCTCGATCTCTTTAAACGGGCTTGAGGAAACTTCCGAAATCTCTGTAACGATCAGCTCTTTGGCCTTTTCCATCATTTTCTTCTCACGGAAAGACAGGGGTTTTATGAGCTGGAGATAATAAAGACTTTTTAGAACCAGCAACATATCCTGCATTGTCCCGGACTTCATGAGGTTGACGTGCTCTTTATATCGGCCCTTCCAGTTCATGCTCACATCCACACCACCATTGCTTATGAATTCAAAAATCTCTTGGATGGTGTTTTCTGAAACAGGACGCCGAATTCCGATCTCTGCGGTATTGGATGATGGGATGAGGACCAAGGTACCATTAGCCAGGATTCTCACATGATAGATCTTGAATCTCTCCCCGAAATAATTTTCTTCTTGGATGTCCTCTATGATTCCGATCCCCTGATTGGGATAAATCACCTTATCGCCAATCTTTAATGAGTCCATGTAAGTAAGTATTATAGTCCATAACAGCCAAGGAGTCAAATTTTCGCGACCTCAAGTAAGCCTCTCCATTTCCGCGATGAGGGAAACATCAAACCCAGTTAGGTAATGCGGCGCCGTTTCCTGTCCATCCGAAGCCCACAGATTACACCTTCATCATTAGCTATCACGAAATTGGAGATGCTTCCCGACCTCTACGCCAGCCCTTTTTCACTTGACAGATAATGCGAGGTTTATTAACATACTGTTTCCAAAGAAAAAAGAAGCGCATAAGATGAAAAGAACGTTCCAGCCGAACAAAAGAAAACGAAAGAAGAACCACGGTTTCCTCGTACGCATGAGATCCAAAGGGGGCCAGCACGTCATCAAGAACCGAAGACGCAAGGGCAGAAAAAAACTTGCTGTTTGATGGATGAAGCCTTAAGGCCTCAAGAGCGATTAAGAAAGAAAAAGGATTTTTCACATCTATATAAAAAGGGCAAGCGTTTCAGAGGAAAGAATTTCATCCTTATTTACCTCTCCAACGAGCTCGGTTATTCCAGAGTGGCCATCGTAGCCAGTAAAAAGCTTGGAAATGCAGTCCAGCGAAACAAGATCAAGAGGCAGTTTCGAACGCTTTACCGAAGGAATAAGGAATTGCTTACGACACCTTTAGACCTTATTATCATTCCTCATAGAGAGATACATGAGGCCCAATGGCAAATCCTTGAAAGGGACTTTACGGATGCCCTTCAATCTTTGAATTTAAGAAGTCAGACCTGATGAAACAAATCGTTTTGTTCTTGATTCGTGGATACAGGAAACTTATTTCTCCTTTAATCGGCTGTCACTGCCGATTCTATCCATCGTGTTCGGCTTACACCTATGAAGCCATAAAAAAACACGGTTTGCTCAAAGGTTTGATCTTAGGGACTAAAAGACTCCTCCGTTGTCACCCCTTCAATTCAGGAGGAGTCGATCCTGTTCCCTGAAGGACCATCAAATGGAAAAGAGATTACTATTGGCCATCGTTCTTTCGTTTGCAGTGCTGGTGCTCTATCAGCTTGTTTTCGTCAAAAAACCACCTCCACAAGAATCCTTTTCTGAGCCAATAGCCGAGATAGAAAAGGCCCCCAGGCAGGAACCGGTTCAGAAGGAGCCCTCAATCCTTCCAGAGACTGAGGAAAAAAAGGAGTTCCAGCCAATTTCAGAAGAAAGGGAAGAACAGATCGTGGTTGAAACGCCGCTCTACCAAGCGGTGTGGATCAACAGAGGAGCCCAGCTTAAAAGCTGGAAATTGAAGAAATACAAGGACGAAAACAAAGAGGATCTTGAACTCATCTCTGTTCGCTCCCTGGAATTGGGAAGGTATCCCTTCCTTTTGAGCACGGATGATCCTGATTTCGACAACACGATCAACAGAGGTCTGTATAAATCCTCCAACTACAAACTTGAATTGACGGAGGGACAGGAAGAAGAGTTGCGGTTTGAATATGCCGATGAGGCTGGAACGAGAATCGAAAAGATCTTTATTTTCCATGCTGGCACTTATTCGTTTGAGACACAGATAAATGTCTGGAAAAACGGACAGAAAATTGAGCCTCGACTCATCTGGGGGCCGAGTTTCGGTAATCTCACCGAACAGGAGCAAAGGCAAAGGATAGGGGGCGGAAGCCCGGGAGTCTCTGTCTATGCCGGAAATAAAGTTGACCGCCATGAGGAGAGAAAATTCAAGCCTGAGAAGAGCTATTATAATTTTGTTGATTGGGTCTCTTATGATATCAACTATTTTACAGCCCTCTTCATCGCTCCTCCCCAGAAATTAACCGCATCGTTCCTGATGGAGGAGATCAATCAAGTTCCCTATTTCTTCCTCACCTTAGATCTTCCAGAAACAACCTATATCGGGCCTAAAGATATCGACAAACTGACTGAGCTGGGGCACGATACTAAAAAACTGATAAAGTTCGGACTTTTCGGATGGATTGCCGAAATCATGCTTCGGGCCATCAAATACTTCCATAACTCGATTCCCAACTGGGGATTTTGTATCATTATCTTGACCTTGATCATCAAGATTCTGTTCTTTCCCCTGACCTACAGCAGCACCAAATCCATGGCCAAGATGCAGGAGCTGCAGCCGAAAATGAAGGCCATCAGGGCCAAGTACAAGAAGGCCAAGCAGGATATCGCACAACGCCGCAAGATGAACGAAGAGATCATGAAGCTCTACAAAGAACACGGTGTGAATCCAGCCGGAGGCTGTCTGCCCATTCTTATCCAACTGCCTATCTTCTGGGGATTTTTCAGGATGCTTGTGGTATCCCTAGAATTCAGACAGAGCTCTTTTATTTTTTGGATCAAAGACCTGTCGGTAAAAGATCCCTACTATGTGACGCCCATACTTATGGGGATCACTCAATTTATTAACCAGAAAATGACCCCAACCTCCGCTGACCCCACCCAGCAAAGGATGATGCTCATCATGCCTGTGGTCATGACTATTTTCTTCATGAACTTCTCAAGCGGGCTGGTTCTTTACTGGCTCACCAACAACATTCTTCAGATCGGCCAGCAGTACATCATGAATCGGCTCCGCCAAAAACAAAAGAGAGAATCCCATGGAAAAAGAAGAAAAAAATAACAATAGCGACCAAGAATTCAAAGGAAGAAACTTAGAAGATGCCATAAGCCTAGCCGAGCACACACTCAAGCTTCCTCGCTCCCAATTCAACTACGAAGTCGTCACAGAAAAGACAAAGCTCTTTGGCATCGGGAGGAAAGAAGTTGTCATCCGGACCTGGCCAAAGAAACCTACGCATGAATATCCGGCCGTCCAATTCATGGAAAAATTTCTCGCGCTCTATCCTCTCGAAATCCAGTTCCAGATCAAAGAGAGAAACGATCTCCTGTATTTCATCTTCAATGGCCCGGATAAGTATCTGCTGCTCCGAAAAGATGGCTCTCTGCTTCTGGCTCTGCAACATTTGCTCAATAAACTTTCCGAGAAAAAGGTACAGACCGACTGTGATTTTTTCCGCAAGAGAAAGGAGAGGGAGCTCAAAGAAAGAACTCAACAGATCGCCCAGAAGGTTCAGGAGACCGGTGAGAATGAAATCCTGGATCTTATGAATCCATATGAGAGGCGGATTGTCCACATAGCTGCCAATCAAGTTCCAGGCATCACCTCAGAAAGCATCGGAGACGGATTCCTGAAAAAGGTGAAGATCTACCCAGCCAAAGATCACGCCGAATGAAATTTGTGAATTTTGTATTCTCTTATTATCATCAAACAAAAGAACAAAAGTAACACTATCCTATCGGTTATATGTTTTTAATAGTATATAAATTCGCACCTCTTTACTGTTTTTTTCAATCCGTTTAATATATACAGGTCATGCTGGATGATACGATTATCGCTGTTTCCACCCCTCTAGGTTTTGGCGGACTCGGTGTTGTCCGCCTCAGCGGAAGCCGATCGCTTTCCGTCGCAAAAAAAATATTCAAATGCAAAAGCAACACACATAAAATTCCATCCCTCCGCCCTGTACTCGGGAATCTGGTTAACTCAGAAAACAAGGAATTATTCGAAGAGGCCTACCTCACTTTCTTCCCCAAGCCTCTCACCTATACCCGAGAGGATATGGTCGAGATCAGTTGCCACGGCAGCCCTGTCATACTCGAGGAGGTCGTCCGGCTCGGAGTACAAGCCGGAGCCAGACACGCTAATCCAGGAGAATTCACCCTCCGTGCATATCTTAACGGAAGAATTGATATCATCCAAGCAGAAGCCGTGAATGACATCATCACCGCTTCATCCCTCAGACAGGCGAAGATATCCTTCCGTCAGCTAGAGGGGAGCTTATCAAAGGCCTCATCGTCGCTGCGCAGTCAGATCATACAGCTTCTTTCCAGGATCGAAGCCCGCATCGAATTTCCTGATGATGGACTCAGAATCTCATCCAAGACAATCGTTAAAACCCTTACTCGTGCACAAAACACCCTCCAAAAACTGATCTCCAGTTATGACCTTGGAAAGACGCTTTCTGAAGGGCTTTCTCTCGTCATCGCTGGCAGGACAAACGTGGGAAAATCGACCCTGTTCAATGCCCTTCTCGAAAAAGACAGGGCGATTGTTACCCCTTATCCCGGAACAACCAGAGACTATCTCCAAGAAAAAATCAAGATCAGCGACTCGATATTCACCCTGACAGACATGGCTGGTATCGAGGTGCCTTCACACCCTGTTGAGAAGGAGGGAATAAAAAGAGGGAAAAAACTGGCTGCAGCTGGGGACGGAATCCTTCTTGTGTACGACATTACCCGTAAGGAAACCGATGAAGACCTCTCTTTGTTAAAAAAATACAAATCCAAAAAAATTTTTCTCCTGTTCAATAAGATCGACCTCCCTGTGAAAATGGATGTCGAAAACATCAAAAAAATAGCCAAAGGCATCCCAACTCTAGAAATTTCCGCGCTTAAAGGAACACATCTGGATAAGCTTAAAAAGATGGTCTATGAGCGATTTGTCCCCACCCAAAAAGAAAGCGAAGAAGTCATCCTCCACTTCAGACAAAAACTCCTTCTCGAGGAAGTCCTGTCCTGTTTGACTCAAGCAAAACATCTACTCGAAGGAGGACACTCCGAAGAGATCTATGCAGAAGAGATACGGAAGACCGTCCCCCTAATTGGTCAGCTCATGGGAGAAATCCGTAAAGACGAGATTATCGAGGAGATCTTCAGTCGTTTTTGTGTGGGAAAATAGCATGGCAGACTTTGATGTTATTGTCGTGGGTGCTGGCCACGCGGGCTGTGAAGCTGCCTATGCTGCATGCAGTATGGGACTCGACGCCTGCCTTGTGACCATTCATCTCGATACCATCGCCCAGATGTCCTGCAATCCGGCTATAGGGGGACTGGCCAAGGGCCAATTGGTAAGAGAAATCGATGCACTGGGGGGACTTATGGGTCTCCTGGCTGACGAAACAGGGATCCAGTTCAGGCTTTTGAACCGAAGCCGCGGTGGCGCTGTCCAAGCCCCACGAGCCCAATCCGAGAAGGCTCTCTACAGGCTAACCATGAAGAAATGGTTGGAAGGGCTCCCTAACCTGACGCTTTTCCAGGCCATTGTGACCAATATTCTCACTAAAAACAACAAAGTCACCGGCATCGAAACCCTGGATGGGACACGACTCCTAGCCGAAGCCGTCATCCTGACCCCAGGAACATTTCTGAACGGTCTGATACATATCGGTCTCCACAGCTATCCTGCCGGTCGGGCAAACGAACCTCCTTCCTTAGAATTGAGCCAGAGTCTGAACAAATTGGGTCTTAAACTCTTCCGTTTGAAAACTGGAACGCCTATGCGACTCCACAGTGACACCATAGAATGGAAGAGATTCAAACCCCAGCCTGGAGATGACACCCCTGTTCCCTTCTCTTTTCGAACACAAAAGAAACTCGAAAACAAGGTCACCTGTTATATCGGATACACGAACCCCAAAACTCATGAGATCATCCACAAAAGTCTGGATCAATCTCCCCTCTACAGCGGGAAAATCACGGGTGTCGGTCCCCGTTACTGTCCTTCGATAGAAGACAAGGTTGTCAAATTCCCTGATCACCAAAGACACCAATTCTTTCTCGAGCCAGAGGGTTTAAATACGGCTGAAATCTATGTTAACGGCTTATCTTCCAGCCTTCCGCTTGATGTCCAGAATAAAATCCTGCAGAGCATTCCCGGCCTGGATCAGGCAAAAATCCTCAGACCTGCCTACGGAATCGAGTATGATGCCGTTTCTCCCACCCAGCTCTATCCAACCCTGGAGACGGTAGCAATCCAAAATCTGTATCTGGCCGGACAGATCAATGGTACTTCAGGCTATGAAGAGGCTGCGGCACAAGGCCTTATGGCTGGAATAAACGCAACCCTGAAAATAAAGCGAAAGCCTCCGTTTATCCTTCGCAGGGATGAGGGGTACATTGCCGTGCTCATCGACGACCTGATATCCAAAGGAGTTGAAGAGCCTTATCGCCTGTTCACATCCCGTGCAGAATATAGGCTGAATCTCCGGATTGACAACGCCGACAAGAGGCTCATTGGGTATGGCTATGAACTCGGGCTGATACAAAAGGATGTTTACGATCGTTATTTAAAAAAGCAGGAGAAGTTGAACACGGTGATGGCCTTCCTTGAGAAGGAAAAGATCCGGACAAAAACCATGGAGAGGATCTCTTTAAAAGGTCTATTAAAAAAGCCTGAAGTAACGATAGAAAATGTGTTAGAATATACGAAACTTGATGTGGACCTGGCGGATGAAGAAAAACGGTTCATCGAGTCAGAGATCAAATACGAGGGATATCTCAAAAAACAAGAAAAGGAGATTGCACGAATCGCAAAAATCGACAAGGAGAAGATTCCTCAGACCATCGAATTCACTAAAGTTCCGGGTTTAACAAGAGAAGTGGCAGAACAACTTAAAAAGTACGCGCCTCAAACCATTGGTGAAGCCAAGAAAATACCTGGCATAACCCCTGCATCTATCGTTAACCTGCACATTTACATAAGCCTTCAGAAAAAAGGAAGGCCAAGAAACGTTTCACGTGGAACACATCGATAAAATGGGAAAAATCATCGCAATCGCCAACCAGAAGGGCGGAGTCGGCAAGACAACGACCGCTGTTAACCTATCTGCATCTTTAGCCTTGAATCACAAGAGAACTCTGGTCGTGGATTTTGATCCGCAAGGAATGGCCACCATAGGGTTGGGAAAATTCAAGAAAGAAAAGAAGGGAATCTACCAAGCCCTGATGAACGGTATCTACATGATGGACCTTGTTCAGCCAACAGAACTGGATAATCTGTATATATGCCCCTGTTCACCCGAATTGGCTGGATTCGAGGCCGAGATATTCTCCGAGGATAAAAGAGAGACAAGGCTCAGAGACGCCCTCGTTAATATAAAGCTATTATTCCATTTCATTTTCATCGACTGTCCTCCCTCTCTCAGCTTCCTCACCATCAATGCACTCACTGCAGCAGACTCTGTCTTGATCCCGATCCAAACAGAATTTTTTTGTATGGAGGGACTTCCTGACCTCCTCCGCACCCTTGATGAGGTAAGGGCAGTTTTGAATCCTTCCCTTTCTGTCGAAGGGATCATACTCACCATGTTCGATGAGCGCACAAACCTCTCCAAGCAGGTGGCCGAAGAAGTGCGGAATTCTCTGGGAGATATCATATTTGAAGTTATCATTCCCCGTACTGTCAGGCTGGCCGAAGCCCCCAGTTTTGGCCAACCCATAATTCTTTATGATATAAAATCAAAAGGAGCTCAGTCCTATTTAAATTTAGCCAGGGAGATATTAGAGAGATGAAAAAAAGAGCATTGGGAAAGGGCCTGAAAGCCTTCTTGCCCGAAGATTATGGTATCTTAAAAGATGAAAAATACGTGGATGTGGATGTGGAAGACCTCAAACCTAATCCCCTTCAACCCAGACAAGATTTCGACAAGGATTCCATCGATGAGTTGGCTCATTCCATGAAGGAAACAGGAGTGCTTCAACCCATAGTCGTTGTTCCAGAGGAAAATCACTATAAGATCGTTGTAGGGGAAAGGCGATGGCGAGCAGCTCGAAAGATAGGGCTTCAAAAGATACCCGCTGTTGTTCGCCATCTGTCCGAAAAACAGCAAATCGAAGCTTCTCTGGTGGAAAACCTTCAGAGAAAAGACCTTAATCCGATCGAAATCGCCTTCGCCTATCAAAAACTCATCCACGAACTTAAGTATAGCCAGGAGGATGTGGCCGAAAAAGTGGGCAAGGACAGAGCATCGGTGGCCAATTACATACGCCTTCTCAAGCTACCCCAAGAGATCCAGAGAATGGTTGCAGAAGGAAAGTTATCCATGGGGCATGCCAGAGCACTCATTACACTTGAAAATCCTGACCAACAGGTGTTTATCTCTCGTCTTATAGTGGAAAAGAACCTGTCCGTGCGGGATGTTGAAAAAATGATGACTGAAAAGAGGCGTGCCCCTGCTCACAGAAAGCCGCAGGAGCTCGACCCTGATCTACAGGTCCTTCAGGAAGAGTTTATAAAAATCTTGGGAACAAAAGTTTCCATCTCTGGAAACTCAGAAAAGGGGATTATCAGACTTTATTATTTTTCCCTAGAGGATTTGAATAGAATATTTGAAAAAATCAAAGGAGTATGAGCATGAAAGAGAAAAAGAGAGAAATCGAGGAAAGCAAGATCACTGGTTTTTTTGATAAAGACACAGAGATCAAAGGCGATTTGCATTTCAAGGGGACATTCCGCATCGATGGTCGATTTAAAGGCAAGATTGACTCAGGATCCATCCTTATCATAGGCGACAGCGGCAAGGTCGAAGCTGACGTAAAAATCGGTCAACTGGTCATCAACGGCGAGATCAAGGGGAACATCCAGGCCTCAGAAAAAGTGGAAATAAACTCAAACGGCCGTGTGTTTGGAACGATCATCTCTCCAAAACTGGTTGTCGAAGAAGGCGCTTATTTGGAAGCAAACTGCCAAACAACCGACAAAATCCCCCAGTCCAAACTCCCTCTTTCCACACCTGAGGAGAATAATCAAAATCTTGGACCCAAACCTTGAAAGACGCAACAGGAATCATCCCGGCCAGATACGGAGCAAAAAGATTCCCTGGCAAGCCCTTAGCCTTGATCGGAGGGAAACCCATGATACAGAGGGTCTATGAGCAGACCCAGGAGGCAGAGTTGCTCAGACGCATCATCATCGCAACCGATGATGAACGCATTCTCGAGGTCTGCCGAGCCTTTGGTGCAGAAGTGCAGATGACTTCTTCCGATCACCAATCAGGGACAGAAAGAGTGGCCGAAGTGGCAGAAAAACTCGAAACACCGATTATCATAAACATTCAAGGAGACGAGCCCCTGCTTCGAGGCCAGATGATCGATGACCTTATCAAAGCTCTGCAGGATAATTCCGTTCCGATGGCCACGCTGGCAGCAAAAGTGAACGATTTACACCTCATGGATGACCGGGATATCGTCAAGGTTGTGGTGGACAAGGATGGGTATGCTCTCTACTTCTCCCGTGCCCCTCTTCCCTTCCAGCCTTCGGATTACTTCTGGCAGCACGTCGGGATTTATGGCTATCAAAGAAATTTTCTGTTGGAATTCAGAAAAATGCCTGTCTCGAGGCTAGAAAGATGCGAAAAATTGGAGCAGCTGAGGGCCCTGGAAAACGGGTTCAAAATAAAAGTCATCGAAACTGATTCTCCAACCTTGAGTGTGGATACGCCTCAGGATATTATCAAGCTTGAAAAATATTTAGAGACGAGGAGAGATGTCTAAATTTATTTTTATTACGGGTGGAGTCCTTTCGGCCTTGGGTAAAGGGATCGCAGCAGCTTCCCTGGGGATGCTCTTGGAAAGCCATGGCTACAAAATCACTCTCCAAAAATTCGACCCTTACCTGAATGTGGATCCTGGAACCATGAGTCCCTTTCAGCACGGAGAGGTTTATGTCACGGATGACGGCACCGAAACCGACCTGGACTTGGGGCATTATGAACGGTTCACCTCCACGCAGACAACCAATGCCCACAACTGGACGGCCGGCAAGATTTACGAGTCCATATTGAGGAAGGAACGTAAAGGGGCGTATCTTGGTAAAACCGTCCAGGTTATTCCCCATGTCACAGATGAAATCAAGCGTGCTTTTTACGCTGTGGCCGACGATAACGATATCATCATTGTGGAGATAGGAGGTACAGTCGGCGACATCGAGAGCCTGCCTTTTCTCGAAGCCACCCGACAGATGAGGCTATCCCTGGGAAGAGAAAACACCCTGTTCGTCCACCTTACGCTCGTCCCTTATGTCAAAACATCCGGAGAACTCAAGACTAAACCCACCCAGCACAGCGTGAAGGAGCTGCGGGCCATCGGAATCCAGCCTGATATCATCCTTTGCCGGACAGACAGATTCCTGGATGAAAGCATCAAAGCCAAAATATCCCTCTTCACGAATGTACCCCTGGAAGCCGTCATCACAGCCAAGGATGTTGATAACGTCTATGAAATCCCTCTTATTTTCGCCCGCGAGAAACTGGACAGCATCGTCCTCAAGGAGCTGGAGCTCCCCATCAGAAGAAGGCGCCTGACTCAATGGAAAAAAATGCTGGAGAGGATGAAATCTGCTCAAGATGAAGTGAACATCGCCTTGATAGGCAAATATGCCGGACTCCAGGACTCCTACATGAGCTTGAACCAGGCTCTCCATCATGCGGGGACAGCTCACCAACTGAAGGTCAATATATCTTGGATTGAAGCCGAGGAGCTTGAAGATAAGAAGCCGGAGGAAGTTTTGAAGCAGGCCGATGGAATTCTCGTTCCAGGCGGATTTGGCGTCAGAGGAATCGAGGGGAAGATCAAGGCTGTCACCTATGCACGTACGAAGAGAGTCCCGTTCTTCGGTATATGTTTGGGTATGCAGTGCGCAACCATAGAATACTCAAGAAATATTGCATCACTCCAAGATGCCAACAGTACAGAGTTCCACTCAAAAACCCCTCACAAGATCTTTTTTAAGTGGAGAGAGCTCAAAGGTATCCAAGACCTCGGGGGAACGATGCGCCTAGGAAGGTTTCTGTGTCGCCTGAAAAAGGGATCTTTGGCAGAAAAAGCCTATGGAAAATTGAACGTCTATGAGCGTCACCGGCATAGGTACGAATTTAACCCGGAATACGAAGACACCCTGAGCCGAGCAGGCCTGATTATTTCCGGAAAAAATCCCAAACACGACCTCGTAGAAATCATCGAGATCAAGGATCATCCTTGGTTTTTAGGATGTCAGTTCCACCCCGAGTTTAAATCCAAACCCATAAAACCTCACCCTCTTTTTAAGACTTTTATCGGAGCAAGCTATGCATACCGCTCAAAGAGAAATAAGTATAAGAAAAAAAATTAAAGTTGGGGGTTCCAACCCCCTTTTTCTGATCGGAGGACCATGCGTTATCGAGAGCGATGCGCATGCTCTCTTTATGGCAGGGGAAATCAAGAAGATCTGTGATGGTCTTGGAGTGCCCTATATTTTCAAGGCCTCTTACGACAAAGCCAACCGCTCTTCGATATCGTCATACAGAGGGCCAGGACTCGAAAAAGGATTGCAAGTGCTTGAAAATATTAAAGATACGCTCGATATCCCTGTCACTTCAGATGTTCACGAAACCAGCCAGGTCGAAAGAGCCGCCAAAGTCCTGGATGTGATCCAGATTCCGGCTTTTCTCTGCCGTCAAACAGACCTGGTTGTCGAGGCAGCCAGAACTCGGAAACCGATAAACATCAAGAAAGGACAATTCCTTTCTCCTTATGACATGAAAAACGTCGTCGAGAAGGTCCTCAGCCAAGAAAACCAGAATATCATCCTCACCGAGAGGGGTACTTCTTTCGGGTACAATAACTTGGTCTTTGATGTCCGCTCCATCCCTATAATGAAAGGGCTGGGATTTCCAGTGGTCATCGACGCCTCGCACAGTGTGCAAAGACCCGGCGGACAAGGGACCTACTCCGGCGGGGAGGCAGAATTCATCTCTCATATCGCCAAAGCCGGCGTATCAGTCGGTGCGGATGGCGTCTTCTTAGAAATTCACGACAACCCTCCACAGGCCCTTTCTGATGGCTTTAACTCATTGTTATTAAATAAGTTGCATGATTTCCTGGACTCTCTCCTTCGATTAAAAAGGGCTGCAAATGGCAAAGATGCTGATCCTGGTGTATAATAGATGGCCATGACAAAAAAGGATATCATCCAGACTGGTAAAAGGGTTCTCGAGATCGAAGCCAGGGCTGTGGAATCTCTAGCCTCCAGGCTAGACAACAACTTCGTCGAGGCTGTTGAACTTCTTTCCCGAATAAAATCACGGGTTATCGTCACCGGCATGGGAAAATCAGGCTTGGTGGGACGAAAAATCGCCTCCACTCTGTCCAGTTGCGGAACTCCCGCTTTGTACATCCATCCAGCAGAAGCTGGTCATGGAGACCTCGGCATGATCGTCAAGGACGATATCATGGTTGCCATTTCCTACAGCGGAGAGACAAAGGAAATCTCCTACTTGCTTGAATTCGTAAAAAGAATCGGCATTAAGCTGATAGGCATCACGGGGAATAAAAATTCCAAACTGGCTAAATACAGCGATATCGTCCTGGAGACAAAGGTTGAAAAGGAAGCTGGCCCGGCCGATGTGGTTCCTACGGCAAGCTCCACGGCTGCCCTGGCCATGGGGGATGCTTTGGCTATTGCCCTTATGAAGAAAAAAGCCTTTCGTGTAAAGGACTTTGTCTTCTTCCATCCCAAAGGTGAGGCCGGTAAAAAACTGATCAAGATCAGAAACCTCATGCACAGGGGGAGGAAGGTTCCTCGCGTCTATGAAAATATACCCATGCGAGATGTCCTTGATGAAATTTCGTCGAAGAAACTGGGGATGACCTGTGTGACAGACGAGGATGAAAATTTAATAGGCATCATCACGGATGGCGACTTGAGAAGAGCCATCCAGAAATTCGGGAAGGACTTCCTTCGCAAGAAAGCAAGGGATTGCATGACTGAACATCCTCTTACCATTGATAAAAACAATCTCGCCACAAAAGCTCTCCATATCATGGAGGAGAACAAGGTCACATCGCTCATTGTCAAGAACAAGGAGGGCAAAATCGATGGAATCATCCATCTCCATGATCTCTGGCGAACAGAGATGTTCTGATGACAGAAAAAGACCGTGCACGTAAAATCAAATGGATCCTGATGGATGTGGACGGCACCCTCACAGATGGCACCCTGCTCATCCTCCCTGATGGGGAAGAACTCAAATCCTACAATGTGAGGGATGGACTAGGCATCCTTCTTGCCCATCTCGCCGGAATAAAAACAGGGATCATCACGGGTAAGATCTCGAAATCCTTGGAGAAGCGGGCAGAGAAGCTGAGGATCGTGGAGCTTCATCAGGGTATCTTGGATAAAAAAACAGTTCTCCATGAGATTCTTGACAAAAAT
>Ga0224495_10001087_pt1 | contig 20012 bp, 8 predicted proteins | sample SF_Jul11_sed_USG_FD_168128 | JGI IMG/M metagenome (GOLD analysis project Ga0224495, IMG submission 168128) | Sediment microbial communities from San Francisco Bay, California, United States - SF_Jul11_sed_USGS_4_1 | ecosystem: Environmental > Aquatic > Marine > Sediment | place: USA: California... | reverse complement strand
ATTATTTAGCCACCCCGCAGATTGTTCAGGACACGATGGATAAATTTGCAAAACTCGTCGGACGCAGTTACCATTTGTTTGATTACGTCGGGGCTGAAGACGCAGAGAAAGTTATTGTTATGATGGCTTCAGCTTCCGACACCACACACGAGACGGCTGAGTTCCTGGCCTCTAAAGGTGAAAAAGTCGGCGTGGTGAAAGTTAGATTGTATAGGCCGTTTAGCGGTAAGCACTTTGTTGACTGCCTGCCCAAAAGCGTTAAGAAAATTGCTGTATTAGACAGGACGAAAGAACCCGGTTCACTTGGCGAGCCGTTATACCTGGACGTACGGACCGCTGTCGGCGAAGCAATGGATGAGGGCCAAACAGCTTTCCAGAAGTATCCGCTAATAATCGGGGGAAGATATGGACTGGGCTCGAAGGACTTCACGCCGGCTATGGTCAAGGCTGTCTTTGATAACCTCGATGCCGAAAAGCCCAGAAAAAGCTTTACGGTCGGAATAATTGATGATGTTACGAATACCAGCCTGGACGTGGATGAGTCTTTTGAGATTTCCAGCGAGGGCCTTCTTTCAGGAATGTTTTATGGTCTCGGGTCCGACGGGACGGTAGGTGCAAATAAAAATTCCATAAAAATCATCGGCGAGACAACCGATAATTATGCACAGGGCTACTTTGTATATGATTCGAGAAAGGCCGGCACTGTCACCACATCTCATCTGCGATTTGGCCAACAGGTTATTCGCAGACCTTATCTTGTTGAAAAGGCTGATTTCATCGCATGTCATAATCCAAGCTTCCTGGAGAAGTATGATATGCTCTCATCGGCACGTGAGGGAGCAACGTTTTTGCTGACAACCGGCTATAGCAAGGATGAGGTATGGGACACTTTGCCTAAGGAGGTACAAAAACACATAATCGATAAGAAGCTGAAGTTCTACATTATTGACGCCATCTCCATTGCCCAGGAAATCGGCCTGGGGCCGAGAATTAACGTCATTATGCAGACTGCATTCTTCAAAATCAGCAACATCCTTCCTGTTGAAACAGCCGTAAAAGCCATTAAAGATGCCATTAAGAAAAGTTACGGAAAGAAGGGAGAGAAAATCGTTGAAATGAACAACGCGGCCGTTGATGGCGCCCTTGAAAAAATTTATGAAGTCCGGGTTCCCGACAAGGTGACCAGTAAGATAAAGATGCGGCCGCCGGTCCCTGAGGATGCTCCTGATTTTGTCAAGGAAGTTACCGCCGAACTTATAGCGCTTCGCGGAGATAAACTTCCTGTCAGCAAGATGCCGGTCGATGGTAAGTTCCCGACCGGAACTACCCAATATGAAAAACGTAACATCGCCGTAGATATTCCACAATGGGTGCCTGAAATTTGTATTCAGTGCGCCAGGTGCTCATTAGTTTGTCCACACGCCGCCATAAGAGTTAAGGTCTATGACCAAAAGTATCTCGAAGATGCTCCCCAGACCTTCAAAAGTACTGACGCAAAAGGCAAAGAGTTTTCTGATATGAAATTTACCGTCCAGGTAGCTCCGGAGGATTGCACCGGATGCGGCCTTTGCGTGGAAAATTGTCCTGCACAGGAAAAAGACGAGAATAAACAGCCCACAGGTCGAAAGGCAATCAATATGACCCGTCAGGAACCGCTTCGCCTGCAGGAACGTGACAATTATGATTATTTCCTTTCTATCCCGGACACGGACCCGAAACTTTTCAAGTCCGATACGGTAAAAGGAAGCCAGTTAATTAAGCCTTTGTTCGAATATTCCGGCGCTTGTGCCGGCTGTGGCGAAACACCTTATGTGAAGCTGCTGTCACAGCTTTTTGGGGACAGAGCTATGATTGGCAACGCAACAGGCTGCTCGTCAATTTACGGTGGAAATCTGCCTACGACACCATATACAAAGAGGCCAGATGGCAGGGGGCCGGCATGGAGTAACAGTCTATTTGAGGACACTGCCGAGTTTGCAATGGGTATGCGACTGACGGTTGACAAATTTAAAGAACGTGCCTTGACCCTGCTGGATAAGGTTGCCGAAGCAGGATGTGTTGATAAAAAACTGGCTGAGGAAATCCGAACCGCCACTCTGGCCGATGAACCACAACAGGATGCTATTGAACAGCAGCGGGCACGCGTGGACAAACTCAAAGAGCAGTGTACGAAGAGCAAATGCGATGAATGCGCACAGTTACTTCAAGTAGCGGATTATCTTGTACGAAAGTCGGTTTGGGGCCTTGGCGGCGATGGATGGGCTTACGATATTGGATACGGAGGTTTGGACCACGTCCTGGCAAGCGGGGTTGACATCAACCTGCTCGTTTTGGATACGGAGGTCTACTCCAATACAGGCGGGCAGATGTCGAAGGCAACGCCGAGAGCGGCTGTAGCTCAATTTGCCGCGGCTGGAAAACCGAGACCCAAAAAAGACCTTGGCCTCTTGGCTATGACGTATGGCAATATCTATGTCGCAAAGGTCGCTATGGGCGCAAATCCGAATCAGGTCGTAAAGGCCTTTGTCGAGGCCGAAGCCTACCCGGGACCTTCGCTCATAATTGCATATTCACACTGTATCGCCCACGGTTTTAACCTGGTCAAGGGCTGTGAACATCAGAAGCAGGCAGTCAACACAGGACACTGGCCTTTGTACAGATTCAATCCACAACTTAAAGAAGAGGGCAAAAACCCCTTGCAGCTTGATTCGAAAGCGCCAACGCTGGACTTCGAAGAATATGCTTACAGTGAGAATCGTTATAGAACACTGAAACAGTCGAAGCCGGAGACAGCGGCCCAATTGCTCAAGCTTGCCAAAAACGACGTGGCCCAAAGGTATGCTTTGATGGAACAGCTTGCGAAATTGCCTTGTGGCCGGGAGAGTAAAGAGTAATGTCGAATATGAGATATAAAGAAATAATGAGGTAGGGAAGAAAAATGATTAATTGGATTTCCAGGACAATTTGGTTGGTTCTTGTGATGGCTTTGGCCGTCGCAGGGTGCGAACAGGAACAGAGGCAGGAACAGGAGCGGGAACAGAAGGTGGATGTGTCAGCTTCCAAACCACCTTATATATCTCAGGCGATCGAGGCGACTGGAGGACTTGATGCCTGGAAAAAGACGCAAAAACTCGAATTTGATTGTATCGTTTCTTTTTACGAGCTGGACGGCAGTTTCTACCTCACAAAACAACATCATGAGATTTACCCGTGGTCCGGCTTAATTCGGGTCTCAGCCCAGGAACCACAGGGAAAATTCATTTGGGAATTTTCACCCAATGGAATGAGGGTAATAGAAGGAACAAAGCAGCCGGATTTCCTGCCGATTGGACTTGGAGCTGAAGATTATATAAAAGCGATACTCGATATCACAACAGCACCGGTACGGCTTTTAGACAGTAAAGCCCAATTAATCAAGGATACCACCTCGGTCAAAATCGAAGGACGATGGTATTATCCAATTAGACACGCCCGGCCAGATCAAACCGATAGTGGACCATATCAGCCTAAACTTGTTTTCTATCAGAACAGTGGCAATTCTGTAGTTGATATGCTGTGGTTTTTAGGTGTTGACAGAGGCACGGCTTTAGCTGTTCGTGGTTATAACTACCAGGAAGTTGTGAAAGGCGGTGTTGTTGTTCCTGCCAAGATAGAGTTCTTTATTGCAGATGTTGGCTTGGTTATGCAGCGTCGCCTGGTGAAAATTGATTATCACCGGTTAAAAGCCACAAAATAATCGGCAAAGAACCGGGCTTTACTGTCCACTGCACCGGCAGATACTTTAGCTGAACTTTCTGTCATAACTTTATTGCTTCTGCTGAGCCTCGTCCCTTATCGATTTGTGCTGAACAAGTCCGCCTCGTGGCCTTCGCCGCCTTCTTCGCCATCGGCGCCTAAGCTTATTATTACAAATGGCTTACCGCTCTCGGGAAAAAGGTCATAGATAAAATCATTACCCCAGCCATCTTTAGGTATTTTCGTAGTATTCAAATACCCACCAGGATCCACGTAACCCCCAACATCAGCCATCAGTGCCGTTAGCCCTTCCTCTTCGGTTGGGAATCGGCCGGTGTCCATCTTAAATTGCATAACCGCCATATGAAGAATTCGTAAGTTTGCTTTCGTGGTCGTAACTCGATATTCTCGAGATCTTTTCGACTGTATCATCGGTTGACGCATTTTCCAAGGCTCGTTCTTTGCTGGACTCTTGAATTTAATCCCAGGCATCTCTCTACCGAGTTGTTTGTAAGTTTCTTGGAGTTTCTCAAGGAATTCCGCTGGCTTCATCCACTCGCAGTGTCCATCCAAAAAAGCAGCACAAATTCCATCGCTGCAAAATTCAGGATTTTCATAGGCAATAATAATAACATGCGGACGACGCATTCGCAGTGTCGGCCCGGAAACATATATGTAGCTGGGACCAACAAAATCCTCCGGCTTACGCGGTGATTCAAGGATTTTCGGGTTGCGATGGTAAGGATATAATTTCTGTAAATCGGGAGCGAACTTGCCTTCGTGGTCGTCTGCATACATTATGCAGGCCAGTGCTATCTGTTTTAAGTTGTTAAGAGAGACAGTTCGTTTGGCCTGCTCACGTGCTTTACCCAAAAGTGGTTGAAAGGCTGCTATAATCTCGATCAGGTGCTCTTTCGGCAGGGCAACATGTACAGTCATTCTGTTGTTACCTGCCTTGCCCGCAAATACGATATTGCTTTTGGTCGGTATATCCATCTGCGCTATAGGCATCGGCACGGGCATAAAAGCCCCCCCCATAGCTCCCATCATCTGAAACAAACGCAGAAAGTTATACGTCCCCATAAAGTCAGCCGTGTCCGCTTCCGGTAGCAGTGCTAAAGCCGCCTTCATTTCGGCAGACATTTGATTTGGCCCACCTGATTTGACCTCATCAATCAGCTTGCGTATAGCCGAATCCACATCCCCGCCAATAGCAGAAACAAACAATCCGTCGACTATCGCCAATCTATACTCTATGCCGCCGCCGTACATCGCATCTATCATCTGCCCTTGTGGCAAATTGGGGTCGGTCGACCTCATCACGAGCTTTGCTGAATCTATGGAGACACCCTTGTAACTGCCAACGCCGCGCTTTATTGTAAATCCCATTTCGATACCAAGGCTTTTGTAAAAATCAGCAATACCGCCGGCGTTCATCGTCTCCGAAGCTTCATCGAGGACTTTGTTGAACTTATCAGAATCCTTGACCTCAAGAATATACTTAAACACGAAGGGAGGTTTGCTGTTTGCATCAATAAAGAATGAAAACGCAACTGCCCCGCCGAGAGCGCTGATTCCATCTTCGGCCAGTCTCTTCATTTTGGTTATATCCTCAGCGGTCATATTTTCACCGGCAATCGAGGTAAGCAAGCCGATGCTCTTGAGATTCATCTTTTTCCAGAAAGGCGTATTCATCTTGCCCGCAAAATTCATCATCGCCCCGTCTTCCAGATACCCCAAAAGTCTATTCTCCTTTCCACTGTAGGTATCAGCGGCAAACATATTCGCCATTGCTGTTCCGGGCACTGCCGAAATGTTCACTGTTAGGTTGCACACATTTGGCCTCGGCCTGAAAGTTAAGCTCAAAGACTTTGTCTCATTCATCAGCGTCTCAAAGATAGCAACATATATGTCTATTATCTTCACCGTTGGCCCCATCGATTCTTGCTTGCTCGACTCCATACTTTGAATCATCTTCTTCATTTGGTCAAGTTGGCCAGACAGGAAAGGACCGAACGAATTGGACACCTGCTGGATATTGCCATACACCCACAGCGGCTCTTTCGCTGCCCATTGTGCCTCAATAGCATCAAGGACACTCCCCAGATTGACTGACTTGACCGAAATCAATTTTGCTGTCGCGGCAAAGGTGCCGGACTTGTCTGGCCCTATAAGCGCATAGTTTCCGACCTGCTTAATCAACATTTCACCAAACTCGCTGCTCGTGTTTTTTGAAACTCCATTTGCGTCCGGTGGACTCAAATTAGGATTGCCCTCAATAAACTGTTTATAATCTGTAATGGGCACAAGTGCACCGATAAACATATCTGACGGCTTAGGCCCTGGCGGTTTTCCGGCTGTTGTTACCCCGAATAAGGCATAATTACCTTCCATATTCACGCCGTTTAACTCCGGACTACCAAGTATCTTTGCGAACTGCATTCGCACCAGATTTGACACATCTGAGGATTTAAATAAGCTTCCAGTCAAAAACTGGTCTACTGTGTTGAGAGTTCGGTCAAGATTGTTCACCCGCACGCAGAAAAGACTCTCCGCCGGCAATATCTGAAGAAGCTCATCACTTGTAGGCCTTGGTGAAATTTCCGCCTGAACTCCTGCTGCAAAGCTGAGCAAAACCAAAAACCACGCCGCAACCGCATTTCTCGAGTGTTTTGATTTAACCATTCTCATTACCTCCATAAATTAATGCTTCACAACTCACTTCTTAAAAACCTTACGCCTGTAATATTGTACAAGAGTGTTTTGAGGAACTCAATACAGAACACTTTCGGTACGAACCAACCTCTGTTTGCATACTTTTTCAGCTTCCCATACCAAACAACCTGATATTTTTCAATTGTGCAATTATTGTGGCAATTATCGGCCTCCAGAGAAGATATGGCGAACAAATACGGTATTTAAAGAGTATAAATTAAACATTGTTTGTTTTGTGGAAAGCAATGAATCTTTTAACAGGCCAGACAACCTGAGTTCTTAGTTTCTGGGCTCTATTTTGCAATAAATCGCGAAATGAGAATCTTCATAACTACCTTTTAGGACTACAGTTATGACAGACAAAGGTGGCAACTGTTTACTGATTATCAATAATTTAACAATAATCGTTAATCAATAGCCTCTTAAAAAGTTAAGCGAACAGGGTGTTAAACCGATAAAATTCATAATATATAAAGGTGTTTAGACGTTTTTTAGGGCCTTGGAAATTTCCAAATGTTCATTGTTTGCCACCGGCTGACTCAGAAGTGTACGACCGGCTTAATTGCGTTTGGAGTCCCTGAAGAGAATCAAGAACACGGGTGTCTTTTTGGAATTTTGGTGATATGAATCCCCTTAAATATTCCGCGGAAAACAAAATGGATTACTATAATAATAAACGACGCCATCAATATCCAAATTTCTATAACAGGTTGAAAAAAACACGTACTGTTGCAATTGTGTTTCTTGTTGCCCCTCTTTTATCAGTTCTAAGTGCTTGTCTGGTTGGTTGTGGCAACAAGTTTTTTGACCCGACTGATATAGGCAGATACCAGCCTGTTCCTGCGGTGAATGTGATACTGGATTCATTGGGTGTGGCCGAAGAGACACCTTCAGCCTGGGCCGAAGCCGAAGAACCAAAACCGATAGATACAATGGTGTTTGAGACTGATTATGCTTTTGGTCCCGGTGATGTTGTCAGGATAACCATTTTCGAGCTACTACAGGAAGGGACCGTGTTTACAAACGATTATATTGTTACAGAAACCGGCAAGATATCCATACCGGAGGTTGGAGGGATTGATGTTGGAGGCTTTACCGAATCGCAGCTTGAGGAGGAGATAAAGCAGATCCTTTCGCCGAGCATATTAAAAGATCCGTTGGTTACCGTGACCTTATTGAATTCACAACAGCGAATGTTTTCAATACTGGGACAAGGTGTGCCGGGGCCGGGCAGGTACATTATTCCGCGAAATGAATTTAAATTAGCTGATGCACTTGCGGTAGCAGGGGGGATAAGCCAATTTAACATAAGCTATGTTTATGTCTCGCGTTCTGTTACGGGCAAAGAGCCAATAGCTGAGCCGGTTAAGCAGGGTATTTTTGAACCGAAGCAACCGATGAAACTGTTCGAGCCTGAACAGCAGATGCTGGAGACAATAGCGCCATCGGCGAATCTGAAAAAGGCCCCGAGAAAGCAGGTGTTGATTATGGCTGCTTCGGAGATGATAACGGATAAGGAACTCACCGATGTGCCTTCAGCGTCTGATTTTGGAACAATTACCACCGGCGGGCAGGGGGGGGAATACGCAAAAGAAGACATACTTGAAATGGCGACTAAGCTGGCTTCTCGAGAGACGATAAACAGGTCGGCAAACGAGGATGAAGATGGGCGTGCCGAGTGGATTTACCGTGATGGCAAATGGATTCTGGTTCAAACAGGTCGGCCAAAACCAACGGAGCCGGTGATTAAAGTTGAGCCTGAAAAACCGGCCGCTCAACTCGAAGAAAAGCTTCCGCTGGGCTTTGAGTGGGAAAAGATAGGAGCGGGGGGAGTGCAGACGAGAGTCATCAAGATTCCGACCGAAAGACTGTATGCCGGTGACTCTCGGTATAATATTGTGATAAGAGCCGGCGATACTATTTATGTGCCGGTTGACATTATTGGTGAGTTCAGTATAACGGGTAATGTCAACGGTCAGGGATTTGTCAATATGACAGGCCGGCCGATGACGTTGAAGATGGCCATTGCTGCTGCGGGTGGTTTGGGACCTCTGGCTTGGCCGAGACGATGTGAAGTGATAAGAAGGATTGGCAAGAATAAAGAAGAAATCGTAATGGTCGATTTGGATAAGATCGCCAGCGGTGAGCAACCTGACTTCTTTATTAAGCCAAACGATTTAATACGCGTTGGCACACACCCGACAGCAAGATGGCGGGCCGTTTTGAGAAATGCGTTCAGGGCAACTTATGGCTTCGGTTTTATTTATGACCGCAATTTTGCGGACAGAGATTACGGTACTCGCAGGCCTATTCCCGACTGGTTTTAACAGAATTGTTTAGTTATGCCGGAAAATATTGCTTCTTCTATTGCAAACAGGCCCAATTATACAAATAATACCCAAATGGAAATCCAGAAACAAGGTTCGAATGCAGGTATTCCAGTTTGCAACAAGGTGCAAAATGCCGATTCCGAGCGGAAAAGATGGCGTGAAATTGGGCACCATAGTCTTGCCAGGATGTTGATAATTGCGGGCCTGTTCTATTATCTTTTTCATAATGAGGTTGAGCGTATTGTCTCAAGATGGGTAGAACCTAATTGGTCACACGGCCTTCTAATCCCGTTTTTTAGCTTATATTTCATTAACCAGCATAAAAAAGAGATTTTAAATCTTCAGACCAGGCCAAATTACCTGGGGCTGTTTTTTATAATGTTCGGAATTGCGTTTTATGCACTTAACGGGGCCAGTCCTTCCGGATACGCATACCTTCAGCCGATTAGCATGATAGCGATACTTGGTGCGGTCGTATTATTTTTAGGTGGGTGGAGCCTGGTTAAATACACGTGGCTTCCGATTGCTTTTTTGGTATTTGCTGTACCATTGCCGCGGAGATACTATGTTGCGATTACAATGCCGATGCGACATCTCGCTGCCGACATATCGGCTGTTTTGCTGAATTTGCTCGGTGACCTGGAAGCTTCGACCAGCGGTGTTATAATAGATGTGATTTATAAGGGCCGGCATTTGGAGCCGCTAAATGTCGCTGAGGCCTGTAGCGGGATGCGCCTGCTGATGGCATTCCTGGCACTGGGGGTTGCAATGGCGTATCTTCACTATAGACCTGTATGGCAGCGAATTGTTTTGTTGGCCAGTACCATACCTATAGCGATACTTTGCAATATCGTGAGAGTTACGGTTACAGGTTTTATTTATGTGCTCATACACCCAAAGTATACTCAGGGTATTTATCATGATATGCTTGGCTTAGCCATGCTGCCGTTAGCATTTGCTTTATATGGTTTTATCGCTTGGTTTATGTCGAGTTTGTTTGTCGAGGAAAACGAAATAGTTACTGAAGATATTGTAATTCGCAGCAAACAATAAACGGCCCGGAAACGTAATTAAATAACGAAAATGCTTAGCGCAATGCACAATACGAACAGAATTATACGAGGCTATTTACAGCCGGCTTTTTTAATATGCGCAGCGGTGCTTGTATTAAGCGGAATTGTTATGCCCAAGCCGGTAAAGAAGGAGCAATTGCCCTTAAAAAAATCTTTGGACCTTTTGAATGAAAAGGCTTTAGCTCCTTACAAAGTAGTAAAAAAAACCGAAATCCAAAATCAGGAGGTTCTTGAAAGCCTTGGCACACGGGATTATATTCAATGGTTACTTGAGGATACCGATGCCGACGTTGACAGCACTGTCCATAAATGCCAGTTATTCATTACTTATTACGACCTTCCGGATCGCGTGCCGCATGTGCCGGAAGAATGTTACACGGGCGGCGGTCATCAAAAGTTGACATCGGATAGCGTGACATTCAAAATAGATAACAATGGCATCGTCGAAAAGATCCCGGCAACATATCTTGTCTTTGCCAGTACAAATTCTAATTACTGGGGAATGGATACAAAATTTCCTGTCCTCTATCTTTTTAACGTCAATGAAAGTTATGCAAACAGCAGAGAAGAGGCCAGATTCGCTCTTAATAAAAATATCTTTTCCAAGTATTCGTACTTTTCAAAGGTCGAGTGGAAGTTTTTTAGTATCAGGTTCAATAAGCCGGTTTATCCGAGCAAAGAAGAAGCAATTGCAGCAAGCCAAAAACTCTTAAGTGTAATCTTGCCCATTTTAGAGAGAGAACATTGGCCCATAGGGAAAAAAGAAAATACTCTGGAAGAGGAAATAAACTAAGACGCATAATTAAAGTATAACTTCGCCTTTTTTAGAGAGAGAACGTTGGCCGGCTGGCCAGGTGATGAATGGTGTATAGTAAAAAATCACATCTGATTAGTGTAAAAAAATACTCAATATCCAGGTGCGTTTGCTGGAGTTGGTTCATGCAGGCCGGCAGAAGGGAAAATTTATGGCAAAGAAGAGATTAAATAAAAAAGTCGCATTTATTGGCTCGGGTGTTTTTGTGCTCTTGCTTCTGGTGGTTATTGGGGTAATTTTGCATTTGAGCAGAGATCCGGAAATGTTTATCAAAGACGGCGATGAAGCAATAAAAACGGCTCGGGAGATGACAGATGAGAAGATTAAAGAAGAAACGTACAAGAGGGCCGAACAAAATTATCACAAGGCACGTAGCCTCGTAAAGAACGACTCGCATAAGATAGAGATACTTTTCAAACTTGTAGACCTCTATATCGAAACAAACCAATGGCGCAACGTGCTGGGGTGTTGGGGAAATATAATCCGTATAGATCCTGGGAACGTAAAAGCTCGATTTGGACGGTTTCAGTATGTCTACATAATGGCTGATAGTGGTGTGAATGAGCTTTGGCAGGAAGTTGAATCACAAGCATCGCAATTTATAGAGGTGGCGAAGAATGCTGACCTGCTTATGGAAGATATAGTCAAATGGCAATCCTCAGGAATGCGGGAACGGGACTCCAGCCGCAATATAAGACAGTGCTTAGGTTCATACTTGTATTTGCGAAGGGGCAGAGCAAACCTCGAGCTGACACGTCTTGGAGCAGTGACAGAACCTGACGAAACACTTGCTCGGGTAATCGACGACTTGGAAAAAGTGCAGGAATTTGAACCTAATAATGTCCATTCCTTTTGGTATTTGGCACAAGCGGTCAAAACAAAAGGCGATATCCTTGCAGCAAGGGGTAGTATTGAGGAAAAGGACAAAGCTGCCGTTCAGGCCAGGGAGTTTCTAATGCAAGCCGTTAAGGTTGCGCCTGATAACCCAATAGCGCACATTAACCTTCTAAGGGAAAAGTTTACTCAAAGCAGCAGCTCTGCACAGCCACGAGAACAAGTTCAGTTGCTCGAGGATGAGTATTTGTCACTTGTGAAACAGTTTCCCTCCAGTGCACGGGCGTATTTGGCGTTGTCTGAATTCTACCGGATTAGTATCGAAAATCTTGATAAGGCTGTCAAGGCAATCCAAAAAGCCGCCGACTTGGATAAGGAAAATGTGAGTTACGCAATATATCTGGCCAACTTACTATATAGCAAGTTTTCTATTTATGGGCAAACACAAGACCTCTATAGAGCAATAGAGGTAGCCAAGAACGCACTTACCTTACCGGATGCACAGGAAGAAACCGGCCCGCGACAGGGAGCAAATCTTGATAATAGGGTCGCATTATATACCTTTCTTGCAAATTGCTATATCGAGCAGGTAATTGAGCCGTGTGAGAAAAGAACGGAAGCTCAGAAACAGCAATGGTTTACAAATGCCGAGCAGACGGTGCATGAAATTGAGCAACTTCTTGGCAGTGGCGAGGATGTGCGGATTGTGAAGTGGAGAGGAATGCTTGAACTTGCTAAAGGAAATCAAAGCGACGCTGTCAGGAAGCTATATGCAGCTTACGAGGAACTTAAAGCACTTAGACCACCTCAGCCGCCCTGGCCATCAGACATAAGATTTGCACAGCTTTCGTATACCCTTGCGAAGATGTTTAAGAGCACTTCCGAAACTGGTGCGGTCGCAGAATTCCTGATAAGCGCACTCTATTCAGGTATTACTTGGGTAAAACCCGAAGCACGTTTGGATTATGTTGAGGTTCTTTTGAAACTCGATTACTGGACGAGGGCAATAGACAACTTAAATATTTATGATCAGTATTTTAAGGCAAACGCGAGAAGCCGGACACTTCGAATTAACGCTTTACTTGGCGCAGGACAGTTTGATGAAGCCGAAAAAGAGTTGGCCAAGATGGCCGCTACATACACTGATGACCCTAATACGATTAAACTTAAACTGGCATTAGTACAGGCCAAGATAAGACAGGTTCAAAGAGTCATCGACCAAAGGAAAACGGAAGAGATTTCATCTGTATTTTTTCAGGACCCGAATACGACAGAAGAAACTGACAGCTCGAAAGGCTCAGAGCAGTTAATGACGGATGAATTGAAACGTTACTGGATTGAGTGCGCCGGATTGGTAGAAAAACTACTGCCAACAGATCCGGAGAATACAACGCTTCTGGTACACAAACTGATGCTTGCTGAGCCTGAACCCCACAAGATTTCCCAACAAAGGCGTAAGGAATTGGAAGAGCAAGCTCTATCAAGTACTGCCGACCCGATTCGCCGGGCTACAAATCTTGGCATGTTTTACCAGAGGCATAACGAGCTGGATAAAGCTGTTGTAGAACTTAAAAAGGTATTCTCATCGGACGTCGTACGTGACGAGTATCACAGGAAAAAAGATACACTCGGTGAAATACGCACAACGCAATATGAAATTGTGGCGTCTTATCTTTTTGATGTAGCACTTAAGACCGAAGATTGGCAGTTGGCAGAGCAAATAGTAGAGACCGCACAGCGTGAGAATCTCGATGGGTGCAGTGGTCGGTTTTTTTCGGCCCACCTGGCAGTGGCTAAGGGGCAATATCAGGATGCGTTGGCGAAACTCAACGAATGTCTGAAGCAAAAACCTGTCTTTTCACGTGCGCTTATACTCAGAAGCACGGTCAACTCCGCCCTTGGATATGAGAATGCATCTATCGAAGATGCTCAGAGGGCCGCATATTTGAATCCATTAGATCCTACTTCCACAAAAACGTTAGTCAGCGTGCTATACCAGCGAGATAACAAGCTCGGACAAAATGTGTCTTCTGAGCAAATTGTAGAAACCAAAACCACTTTGCTCAGAGCATTGAAAGCAAATCCAAGTGATATGGGATTGCTTAGCTTCTACGCTGAATATATAAAAGATGACGAGCCATTAAGAGCGCTGGCAATTCGACAGAATCTGCAAAAAGTCGCCCCGAGTGTACAGAATGCTGTGCTGCTGGCGAGGATGGCAATGAATATGGCTCTTCAAGAGGAGAATGCTGACAACAAAGATGTGCTGTTGGCTATTGCGGATTCCTCTTTCGAGCAGGCGCAAGCTATAGCTCCGGAAAACAAAGCCGTGACTGAAGCCAGAGCGGAATATTACCGCCGCACCGGCCAACTGAAAAAAGCCGAACAGTTGGTAGAGAATGACAAAAAGCTGCTATGGAGGCATTATTTTCAGATTGGTAAACTTGACGAGGCCGGGAAGCTTTTGGAACAGTTGTATAAAAGTCAGCCAAAAGACGTTGGCGTAGTTAAAGGACTTTTACTTGTTTCAGAAAGGCAGGCCGACAGGAAAGCGGTGCAGAGATATTCTGAAGAAATTATTTTGCTTGAAGATAGTGTAGAGAACCACCTTGCTCAAATTCAGACTTTCCTTAATATGGGTCTTGTCAAGGACGCTGATTTAAAATTGCAAAGCTTTAAAGAAAAGTATCCACAGGAAAGCCAGGCCCTCCTGCTTGAGGCGTGGTTGGCAATGAGGCAGGGACAACTGAAAAAAGCATTGAAACTGACACTTCAAAATCTTGAGAGCAATCAGAACAATGCTCAGGCGTGGCGGTTAAGAGGCCAAATTTATCTTTTGATGGCAAACTATGGACAGGCAATCAGCGACCTTAAGCTGAGCAAATCATTGTCGGATGACCCTGTTACTCGCATTTCTCTGGCGAAGGCGTATCGGCATTCGGGCCGATATGAAGATGCTATAACCGAACTTAAAAGTACAATTGACATGCCGGACGCTCCTATGGAAGGAAGATTGTTGCTTGAACAGATTTATATACAGCTTGGCAGAAAAGAAGCACTGAAACAATTCTATGAAGATACTCTCCGGAAACTTCCTGATAGTGTATTGTGGTATAATCGGGTTGGGGCTTCTGCCTTGGCCGAAGGCCAGTTCGATAGGGCAGAGAAATTGTTTGCTCAAGCGTGGCAAAAAAGCAGAAACAGTGGAAAAGGTGACATGACGGCATTCGATGGATATTTGCAGGCTCTTCTGTTACGTGCAGGGACACCCGGTACTGGCACTTGGGATCCTGGAAAGTTGGATAAGGTCTTTGAAGAGAGCAGACTATATGTTGATGGCAATTTTGCTCACATAGCATATTTGAGGATGGCTGAGGCAAAGATGAAACTCGGCGATAAAGCCACTGCCGTACAGTACTGCCAAAATGCAGTTGATAAAGCGGGGAAGAGTGAATTTCTTGTAGCTAATACTTTGCAGAGAATGTACACGCTTCTCGGAGCGGAAGAAACCTTGATATATTGCAAAGAAAAACTTGAGGCAAACCCTGATTCACTTGCTGCTAATTTTTCTATGTTTAATTTGACAAAGTTTAACGGCGAATACAACAAGGCAGTAGGTTATATTGACAAATGCCTGCTGATAATAGGACCTGATAGCCCGAACAGAGTCAAATATATAATGGAAAAAGCAGAAGTCTTAGCTTTGGCTTATAATAAAACTTCCGATAACAATTATCTCAAAAAGGCCATCGCTGAATACGAAAGTCTATTAGTCGAAATGCCGAATAATACGAGTGTCTTGAATAATTTAGCATATATGCTGGCCAATATTGACGATAGGCTGGCCGAGGCTCTTCAATATGCTGAACGTTCACTGCAGGCAAGGCCGGATAGTCCTGACCTGTTGGACACTTATGCTTATGTGTTACATAAAAACGATAGAAATCTGGAAGCGGCTGAATCTTTGCAGTCCGCTCTCCAACAGTATGAGTCCCAGCAGGTCCGAATACCTGCTGAGGTATATGAACATATAGGTATGGTAAATGAAAAGCTTGGAGCAAAAGATAAGGCCCTTGATGCCTATAAACAAGCATTGCAGATAGGAGCAGATAATTTGCCGAAAACAACCGAACAGCGAATAACGTCAGCTATTGAAAGACTTTCACAGTAGATAAGGGTAGTGAAAATTAAGCTCCACGCCTATTGAGCACGAACTCAAATCTAATGGGCGCGGGGATATAGAGATACAAAACATGGTAGAACAAAAACCAAAGGCGGTTAATAGGATGGCAGGCCCGACCGCACTCCGGCGCCCCGCAGCAGCGGCTGCAGTGCTCACACCAAAAGAAGTTGTTTCAATCTTACGTCAGCACTTATTACTGATCGTTGCCCTGACTGTATTAGGTCTCATAATTGCCGGTGGCACATGGTTTCTTTTACTGCGGTATCGTCCACAATATACTGCCGAAACATATATTAGGGTGCTGACACCCATACAACAAGATCCTAAGATTATCGAGACCAAGAGGATTAACAAGGACCTTGAATATGGCAATCGTGTTTCAATCACTAACCTTATAAAGCAGCAAAGAACTCTGCAGGATTTGATTGGAAGGGATAGAATCAAGGAAACACAATGGTTTAAACGTTTTGCCAGGTATGATGAAAACGGACAGATTATAAATATTGACCAATGCATTCTAAAAGCTTTTAAGGATTTGAAGAAGCGTTTCGGTGCTTATCCACACAGAGATGCTGAGTTTGTTGTACTGACGATGACCTGCCACGACCCTCAAGAAGCAGCAGACATAGTGAATGAAATGGTGATATTGTTTCTTGCTTCGTACGGAAGTGCAAAAAAGGCGGAGGTTACTGACAAACTGACGGAGCTTGAACGTCGGCGAACTAGTGTTTACAACGAATTGACCGCTGCAGAAAATGCGATGGCTGATGTAGCTGAGCAAAGTAAAATCACTGATCTTGAAAGCCCTTATGGTCGTGCTTTCCAGCACACAATCACGTTGCGGTTGAATCAGTTGGTGCTTGAGCAAAACAATCTGACTCTGTTAATAAAGCAGCTCGAAGCTGATATAGAAAATCTTAAGAGATTAGCAGAAGACCCTGGTAATGTGCAGGTTGAACGTCAAGTAGAGGTTGACCCTGTTATGGTTTTGCTTGCACAGCAGCTCGCTTTTCTCGAGTCTGTACTCGCAGGTCAACGTGCAAAGTTTGGCGAAAGTCATAAAGTAGTGTTACGAACACAAGAGCAGGTAGACAAAATAAAACATGAAAGACAAACCAGGCAATCTGAAATTGCAGAACAGGTCCGCCAGGCGAATCTTAAGAATGCAAAGGACCAGTTGACCGTGTTACTGGGCAGAAATGATGAATTAAAACTTTTACGAGAGGAAGCACAGGCACAAAATAAAGAGCTTGATTTGGCCCGTATACAGTATGCCCAGAGGGTAGCTGTAAGAGATGAGAGAAAGGAGATGCTTGACGGAATCAAGGCGACGATAGAAAGCTATAAGATAATCGCTAATGACCCGGAGACACCAAAGTTGCAGAGAGTCGGTTCTGCTCTGGCGCCGCTGGAAGTTAGTTCTCCGAAGTGGGAGTTTTATTTCCCCGGAGGGACGATATTGGGCTTCATGGCCGCCATAGGACTTGCCTTGGCTTTAGAGCTGCTTAATGACCTGGTGCGAAAACCGCAGGACGTAGCAAGATTTCTGCGTATCCCGCTTTTGAGTGTTGTACCCGATGCAGCCGAAGATGAGCAGGTTCGGGACATTGAACCCTGCCATGTTGTTCGTCAGGCTCCGTATTCTATTATAAGTGAATCCTACAGACGGTGTCGCACGAACATAAAACTGTCCGGTTTTGATGGCTCCGTGAGAACGCTGCTTGTTAGCAGTGGTGCGTCCGGGGACGGTAAAACTTCCGTAGCGGTCAATCTTGCAGCAACTTTTATCGCTGAAAATAAAAAAGTGTTGCTTATCGATGCCAATTTCAGGCGGCCGCGGTTACATACAATATTTCCAAAACAGGCGGCTCAGGACGAACAGGTCCGACAATCTGAGTTTGGATTGAGCTCGTTGCTTATGGGCCTGTGTAGTTATGAGGATGCTAAAAGGTCCGATGTTATCGAGGGTCTTGATATTATTGATTCGGGGCCATTACCTTTTAATCCGTCAGAGTTGCTCGGTAGTTATCGAATGGAACAATTGATTAAGGATCGGCGTAAGAACTATGATTATATTATAGTTGATGGCCCGCCGGTGCTGCTTGTAAGTGATGCAAAGGTCCTGGCCAAGATTGTTGACGGCACAGTTTTGGTACTCAATGCCGCCGCTACAAGAAGAGGGGCCGCACAGAGGACTATTCGTGAGCTACAGGCGGTAGATGCCAAAATAGTTGGCTGTGTGCTCTTTGCAGCAAAGGTTCTGAAAGGCGGTTATTTCCGAGAGCAATTCAGGTCTTATCAGGAATACCAGAAGTTACAGCTTGCTCACTCAACCTAATCAGCGTATAGTATTGTTATTAATGCCCAAGCAGGAGTCTATACGCTGTCCACGGCGGTCTCTGCTAATTCATTTTGCGAAAGGATTCTTCGATGGAGAAATTTTTAATAACCGGCGGAGCTGGTTTTATAGGTTCAAATATCTGCAAAAAACTCGTTTCGCAAGGCTGCTTTGTGAGGATTGTTGACAACCTCCTCACGGGCAAAAAGAGCAATCTAAAAGATTTTATCGACAAAATTGAGTTCATTGAAGCAGATATGGGTGATGAAGAAATCGCCCGTAAAGCGATGAAGGATATTGATGTTGTTTTACACCAGGGCGCATTGCCCTCGGTGCCGCGTAGCGTTGACGACCCTGCCGCAACACACAGGCATTGCGTCGATGCTACTTTCACTCTTCTTTTAGCTGCCCGCGATGCCGGGATTAAACGTTTTGTTTATGCGTCGAGCTCCTCAGTTTACGGAGATACGCCGACCTTACCCAAGGTTGAGACGATGCTTCCTCAGCCGCTTTCACCTTATGCGGTGGGTAAGCTGGTCGGCGAATACTATTGTTCCGTGTTCTATAAGGTTTTCGATCTTGAGACCATCTCACTGCGGTATTTTAATGTCTTTGGCCCGAACCAGGACCCCACAAGCCAATACGCAGCAGCCATACCGGCTTTTGTAACAGCCATATTGAAGGACGCCCCCCCAACTGTCTTTGGTGACGGCTTGCAAAGCCGTGACTTCACATATATTGACAGCGTTATCGAGGCCAACCTCCTCGCGGCACGTGCTGAACACACAGCCGGCGATGTCATAAATATCGCCTGCGGCCAGGCCGTAACAGTCAATGAAACTATCGAGGTGATTAACGCTGCGGTAGGCAAAAACATAAAGCCTGTCTACACCGACCCACGCCCAGGTGACGTGAAGCACTCACTTGCCGACATCAGCGCAGCAGAAAAAATAATCGGTTTCAGGCCGAAAGTACCATTCAAACAAGGCATCCGGCTCGCAATAGACTTCTATCGTGAGAACCTTCTTTAGCTAAGCCTGTGTCATTGCTGTGAAAGGGGGCTCAAGCTTGTTGTTTTCAGAAGGAAAACCGGATGGATGGAGTAGCAAAAACAAATTTAGTCTTAGCTGTTGGTGTTTGTCTCTACCACAGAGATGTTCAACTTCTCGATTAAATGATTCAAACGTTGAGGTTCAATGCCGAGAATTCTTGCGGCACTGGACTTGCGTCCCTGGAACAATTCGAGGGTTTTGGCAATAATTCTTCTTTGTACCTTGTCAAGGATGGGCAATATGTGTTTTGGATAATTCTCAATATCGGCGAATATAATTTTGAATGGCAGGGCATCGGGGTGGATTACCCGGCCTATGGTTAATTCATGGGCACGTCCCATCGCCTTGGCCAGTTCACGGATATTGCCCGGCCACGAGTAATACAAAAGAAGTTTTTTTGAGTCTGTGTTTAGAATTTTATCCTCCCTGTTGTAGAAGTTGGCCTCCTTTGCCAGGAAGTATTCGGCCAAAGACAGAATATCTTCCCTTTGCTCCCGCAGTTGAAGGCCTCCGGTTTCAAATACGTCTGGTCGAAAGTATAAGTCAGTACTAAGTTTTTCCAGCCGGTCCGTAGGACTATTCAGGCCACCGATAATGGTGAACACCCTCACCGAATCACTGTTATCTTCATATATTCCTCGATGGATGGTGGCCTCGCCGGTCATCTCTGACAGAATATAAAAGGCATAGTCGATTTTCTCCTGAAGACCTTTGACCTTAGCCATTAATTCTCTGCCGCCAACAACTATGCAACCACATGATTTGACTGTAGATAAATCTAATCCACCGGCAAACAGCGTCTTCTCGAGGTTATTTTTCACTGCCTCAGATATCGAAAAGGGGTCGTCAAGTTTATCCACTTTAGTCCGGCCCATTATTAAACAGCCGCCCGACTCGATGACATTGAGATAATCCAAACCGTCAAAACAAGTATAAGG
>Ga0224495_10001086_pt1 | contig 20012 bp, 19 predicted proteins | sample SF_Jul11_sed_USG_FD_168128 | JGI IMG/M metagenome (GOLD analysis project Ga0224495, IMG submission 168128) | Sediment microbial communities from San Francisco Bay, California, United States - SF_Jul11_sed_USGS_4_1 | ecosystem: Environmental > Aquatic > Marine > Sediment | place: USA: California... | reverse complement strand
AAAGAATCGGGATGTGTTTTGTGTTTTTTTCAGATTTCAGTGTCCGGCACACCTCGTACCGGTCTATCTCTCCTATTTCAAGATCCAGAAGAACCAGTTCCGGAGACTCGGCCTTTGCGCTTTCTATCCCTACAATTCCTGATTGGGCAGGAATGACAAGACAATCAGGAATTAAATCCTCCAAAAAGGTGGACATCGTATTCAGATCGTCATTTTTATTACTCATCACCAATATCTTCTTCATAGGTCACCCTGGTTTTCAAATAGCGTTTTATAAATGTACACATCGATTCCTGCCGTTTTGTTAAAAAACATCTTTTTCAGCAAACGATTTTATCTGGTTTTTTGTATAACCGAGTTCCTGGAGGATTGAAACGGTACTTTCTCCAAAGCCCACCGGCAGCGTTCGAATCGAACCCGGTGTTTCACTCAGCTTAATCGGCGTCCCAAGGGTTGCAGTCTCTTTCCCGTTTTTTTGACTCATGCCCACAACCATTTTTCTTTCCCGAAAAAAAGGGTCCTCCAGCACTTCTTTAAGAGTTTGAATTCGTCCCCAGCACACATCAAGATCTGCGAGTTCTGTTTCCCACTGGCCAAGCGTTTTTTTCTTAAAGGTTCTGCGCATAAAACCGATGATCTCTTTGCGGCGTTTTTCGTCATACTGGAGTGCCCCATACTCCGGGGCTCCCAGGTGATCACAAAGATTTCTCCAGAAACGATTTTCCACAGCACCGATGGAAATGTATCGTCCATCGGCTGTTTCATAGGTGTTATAAAAAGCGTACCTGTGAGAAAGCATGGATTCACCGCGTTTGGGGAATTCTCCTGTGCGTTGATGTAAAAAAAGAGCCAGTGATAAAAAGCTTACCATTGTGTCTGTCATGGAAATATCGATATGTTGACCTTTACCGGTTCTTTCCCTGGCCCACAGCGCAAGAAGGATTCCAATGGCGGCGTTCATTCCTCCCCCTGCAATGTCTCCAATTTGGACACCTGGAATGGATGGCGGCCGATCCGGTTCGCCCATAAGATCAAGAACACCCGAACAGCCCAGAAAATTCACATCGTGCCCGGCTCGATTCCGGTAGGATCCGCTTTGACCGTATCCTGTAATGGAACAGAAAATAATTTTTGGATTGATGTTACGAACCGTATCATAGTCAATTCCGAGTCTGTGGACAACCCCTGGTCGAAACCCCTCCAGCAAGACATCCGCTTTGCTGACCAAACGGGAAAAAATCTCTTTGCCTTCCTGGGTTTTCAAGTTTAAGGACATGTGCTCTTTGTTTCGATTGACCTCGGAAATGAAGAGATCGTCAGATAAAAAACGTTTGTCTTCCACTGAAATCACACGTGCACCATGGTCTGCCAGGATCATGGAACAAAACGGTCCAGGCAGCAAACGGGACAGATCCAGAACCAATATTCCGGACAAGGCTCCGTTATTCGATGGGTTTTTCTTGCCAATGGATTTCATCTGACACCATTTTTTTGAGACCTTTGAAAAATGTTCAATTTTGTCCAAGGCCAAGGAAGGCGAAAATTTTAACCACAGGAATACATTTTGTATTTCGAGGATTAAAATTTGAGCCTGACGCCGGAATTGGGCAAAAGGGGGCGTTTTTCAAAGGTCTCACTTTAAGCCTGTAGCCGAAACCAGCTCCCCCACAAAGCTTCCGACAACAACTTTACTCTTTATTTTTACCGGAATTCTTCGTTTATCCGCAGTAACCCACAACTGAATTTTAGCGTCCTTGCTTTTTTCAAATACACCACCAATATGTTTCAGTTCGGGTTCTATGAGATACGTGTCGTATGTATTGTTTTTCAATTGGATGGTTTCTCTTTTAATAATGGAAAGTTTACCGATGATACATTCTTTGCCGTCTGTTACCGGACGCTCAATGGTTGATTTTTCTTTGAAATCAAACAGTCGAACAAAATAAAAGGCAGATAAGGGATCGAATGATCCGGACAATATGTCGATGGGCGGCTGTTTTTCTTTGAAGTTGGTATATTGTGCTTTGTTATTCTGCCAATCGAAATTCACAACAATATCCCTGTGGGATTTTCCTTCGCGCTGCTTTTTTTTATACAGCATCGAATGGGTCATTTCAGTGTTTGCGTAGGCATCTATTCTATCCCGCACTTTATAGAAGGTATCGATAAAGGCATTTGATTTTACCGTCAGTAAAAAATGGTATGCTTGAACACCATTAATGGTTTCCATGGGAAGCACTTCAAGAACGCTCTCACCAGCCGGTATAATCGTCCATTTAAGGAGAAACGTCAGTTTTTCACCCGGATAAAAAGGAAAATCTTTCTCACCGGCTCTGACGCAAGGACTTGAACCCAAAATCGCAATGGCTGAAATGAGGATGAATGTGATAGACCGCCAGAGTTTCACTCTAATATTTAGAATAGATGAATACACCGTTTTTTTAAATGGACCTCGCTCCAGTTTCGCACCCTTAATTTTTAGAATACCAATAAAGCGTAGCAAAGGCTTTTTAGCAATATTCCGGTACGAAACTTCAGAAATAAAAAAATAAGCGGTTATAACAAATGCGCAAACTCTGTCTGAATAACATCGAACAGTTCCTCGCCGATGGCAAGACCGAGATCAATAAACTGGGGCCCGTATTTTTTCCCGGTATTCGTCCGGAATGTGTGCTTTATTTTGGCAAGTTTTTCCATTCCTTCCGGATAAAGATCCATAAATTGGGCAACAGGAATGTTAAAAAAGGATACCATGGCCCATACCGTATCTGTAAAGTTGTCAGGCCCCCACCGAAATTTATCGGCATCATAAAGGCAGTCCGATACAAGCGCACCTTCAGGGGAGCTTGCTTTTACGGTTTTTTTAAAGGCTTCATGGTTGTGAATCGCCCGGCAGATATCATCGACTTCATGGGATTTAAAGGGAAAGACTTGCAGAACTTGCCTTGCATAGACAGCCCCCTTAACGGCATGATCTTCATATCTTCGCTGAATATCATGGAGAAGACCGGCACATTGGACGATGATGACCCTCTGGTTGATAAAATTGTCGGAGCGTCCGGCAAGCTTATTCTCAATAATCATTAAAGCACCTGCATCAATCGCTACTTTTAATGCGTGTTTAATGCCGTGTCCAAAATCATCTTCTAAGTGCTCGGCAACAAATGATCGTAATTTTTCGGTGAACGCGTTTGTCTCAAGATATTGTAGGGACAATTCATTTGCAAGAGAATGGTCTTGATAAAAATCAGGGGATGGATACTGAGAAACAATTTGGCGGGCTCGTTGGCGAATACGAGCATAAATAATTTCCATATTGTCCGATGCGTTGAAAAATTATTTTTTTGACTTTTTGAAAAAGAAAATCTCATCTAAATTCGGATGTTTTTGTTTAAAAACCGAATTTCTGATGAACGCGGTAAAATTCTCGGCATATCCGCGGTTATGCCTTCAGTTTTTGCAAACCCTTATGCATCAGAATCTTACCCCATTTCTTTGCAAAAAATCGCTCAACTTAAGTTGAAGTCAAAGAAAAAAGTTTACCGCAAACCTTCCACTGACCGTCTTCTTTAATGACACGAATGATCTTATCAACCTCATGAGTTGAGCCGATGTCAAATAGATTGGCAACAACCGGGTAAACAGAATTTATCGCAACCCTTATTTTACCGGTTATTCGGATTTGAGCTTCGGTATCATTTTTTGAAATGGTTTCGGTTTCTATGTGATAAAGTTTATTTTTCAAAAAATTAATATCAAAACCACGTTCACTAGCTGTTTTGGCAGCGAAATACAGATATTCATCGACCACATCGACATCCTCAGAAGCGAGCTGTTTTTTACAGATTCTTTTTGTCATTGATTTGTCAAGCTCAAAATATGCTTTGCTAAATTCTACAACAGCTTTGTTCGGCGTATCTATAGCATCTGCCATAGAAAAAATTAACTGTACCACAAACCCGATGATTAGAACCAGTATGATACCTACGCTTCTGCTTAATTGGGCCATCTGACTTCCCTCCTTTGCATCGTTTATTGGAGATCGATGTGTTTTTGAAAGATAAAATTTTAAAGATTTTTTGATAGCACGGAATAAATGATGAAACAAGGACAAATTGGCATACTCCTTTTGGACAATCAATGAATACTTTTTCTTTGACACTCAGTCCAGTTTTTTCTATACTCAAAATTTGTTCTGGATATCTTATTAACGCAACTTTGGTCGTTTCATATTAAATTCTGTTTTCCTATTTGGGTTTTTGGATTCACATGGATTATGATGGATTATGAAGGTTCAAAGGAGCAACCGCATCAGAGAAAGTCTTCCAACGGTAAACTTACGTCGTTAGGACTGTGTCTCGGGGCTTCTACAGTCTCCATCGTTCAGCTGGTGCAAAACCGGAATCCCAAGACATACAATCCGACAAAGCATAATAACAATCCCCGAATTATAAAAAGCTCACTCTATCCTCATGAAGGAGACCCCAAAAGGACCCTTCTTCGCCTTATCAACGATCTTGATCTGAATGAATTCGATAGAATTGTCGCCACCGGCAGGAGATTCCGCTCGTTTGTCAATCTTACTTCAATACCCGAACCTGAAGCAGTGGAATATGCCTACCGGTATATCAAGCCGACGGATATTCTCTGTCCGGCGATTGTCTCTGCCGGCGGAGAGACGTTTATGGTGTATGTTCTGAACCGTTTCGGTCAGATTTCCAATGTTCTTACAGGTAATAAATGTGCATCCGGAACCGGTGAATTTTTTCTCCAGCAACTGCGCCGAATGGATGTGACGCTGGAAGAAGCTGCCCGGTGGGCTGCTGCAACCGAACCGTATCCCGTCTCCGGACGTTGTTCGGTTTTTTGCAAGTCTGATTGTACCCATGCCACCAATAAGGGTGTTCCTAAATCAAAAGTCACCGCCGGCCTCTGCCGAATGATGGCCAATAAAATCTTGGAGCTTTTAAAAAAGGTGGAAAGAAAGAACATTATAATCACCGGAGGAGCAGCACGCAATCATATGATGATTGAGCGTCTGCGCGAGGAAATTCCCGGGTTGATTGTTCCGGACGAAGCCCCCTATTTTGAAGCACTGGGAGCCGCTCTATGGGGACTGGAACACGAAACAAACACCTTAACCGGCATATCTGAGTTATTAAGCACCAAAGTTTCATCATTTGACACATTGCCATCCTTAAAGGATTTCAACCACATGGTGGAATTTAAAACCATTGAAAGGGGAGAAATCCATCCCGGAGACACCTGCATTCTGGGTCTTGACGTCGGCTCGACCACCACCAAGGCCATTCTGCTGAGAAAATCGGATGATGCATTGCTTGCCTCTGTTTACCTTCGTACCAGCGCAGACCCGGTTGGTGCTTCCAGGCAGTGTTACCGTATCATTCTTGACCAGGTTAAGCAAAAGGTTCATCCTTCTGAAATATCCATAGAAGGTCTAGGCGTCTGCGGTTCCGGCAGACAGATTGCCGGGCTGCACGCACTTACGGACAGTGTGATCAACGAAATCATCGCCCACGCAGCTGCCGCCGTTCATTTTGATCCCCGGGTGGACACCATCTTTGAAATCGGAGGACAGGACGCCAAATACACTTATATTAAAAATTCAGTGGCTTCAGATTATGCCATGAACGAAGCCTGTTCCGCCGGTACCGGTTCTTTTTTGGAAGAATCCGCCCATGAAACGCTGGGAGTGGCCATGGAGGATATTGCAGACATCGCCCTCAAAGGTAAACATCCGCCAAACTTCAACGACCAGTGTGCCGCATTTATCACCTCTGATATAAAGACTGCCATTCACGAAGGGGTCAAGCATGAAAATATTGTTGCCGGGTTGGTTTATTCCATCTGCATGAACTACTCAAACCGGGTCAAGGGGAACCGGCCGGTGGGAGAGAAAGTGTTTATGCAAGGCGGTGTTTGTTACAACCGGGCAATCCCATTGGCCATGGCGTCTCTTGTGGGGAAACCGATCATTGTCCCCCCGGAACCCGGGCTCATGGGTGCATATGGCGTAGCGCTGGAAGTCAAAAAACGAATTGAAAATGGACTGTTACAGAAAAAATACTTTGATTTGGAAGTTTTAATAAATCGGCAGGTAAAATATGGGAAATCATTTATTTGTAAAGGGGGAAAAGAAAAATGTGACCGCCGATGTAACATCGCCATGATAGAACTCGAGGATAACGCGTATCCTTTTGGCGGTGCCTGTAATCGGTATTACAATTTGCGTCATAATATAAGATACAATGTTAAAGAACTGGATATGGTGCGGGTACGACAGCAACTTGTCTTTGAAAAGTATGGTGCTCAATCTGTTTTCGATGCTGATCAGGATTTCCCCGAGAAAAACAGAAAGAAAATCCAAAAAAGAATCGGTATCAATAGAAGTTTTTTGATCAACACGTATTACCCTCTTTATTCAACGTTTTTTGCTAAACTCGGATTTAAAATTGTTGTTCCGGATTCCTACTCTCAAAAAGGAATTGACCAGAAAAATGCTCCGTTTTGCTATCCTGCGGAACTTGCTCACGGTTTTTTTCACACCCTAATTGAAATGAAAAACCCGCCGGAATTTATTTTCCTGCCCCATTTCAAGGCCATTCCAATCTCGGATGGCAACTCCAGTACACAGGCCTGTCCGTTTGTCCAAGGGGAAACTTACTATCTTCAAGCTGCATTTCGCCAAAAACTCAACGAATTAAAAACCAAAGGAACAAAAATTCTGACCCCGCTTCTTGATCTGACAAAGGGTTTGGAGGCAGCCAGAACGCCATTGATAGAAACAGCTGTTCAAATGGGAGTCAGGCGAAAAGCTGCAATAGCTGCGTTTAAAGCTGCCGTGCAAAGACAAATGGCATGTATAGCTGAAATGAGTCACATCGGGGAAAAGATACTGCAACAACTCGAATCCGATCCAAATCAGATCGCTGTCGTGATTTTTGGCCGACCTTACAATGGATTTGTTGAAGAAGCGCACATGGGGATCCCCCACAAGCTCGCATCAAGAGGCATCCTGGTCATACCTTTTGATTTTCTTTTATTTAATCATGAAAAATCAAAACGCCATATGTACTGGGGGATGGGCCAGCGTATCCTTCAAGCTGCAAGGACAGTTAAAAAACATTCTCAACTTTTTGGCACTTTTGTCACCAACTTTTCCTGTGGCCCGGATTCGTTTATTATTGGATACTTCAGAGACATCATGGGTCGAAAACCATCCCTGACGCTTGAACTGGACAGTCATACCGCCGATGCCGGTCTGGAAACCCGCATCGAAGCTTTTATCGATATCATATCTGCATACCAACAACTGACAGCAAAACAAAATGTTGATTCAAAGAAACGAACGTTCATTCCCGCTCGCACAAAACTGGAAAACGGCATCCCAAAGATCATAACTTCTTCAGGCGAAACGCTGCCCATGATCCACCCACGTGTGAAACTATTGATTCCATCTATGGGCAAACTAACGACTGAATCTCTTGCGGCTGTATTTCGCGGCCTCGGTTTCAATGCCATCGCTCACCCCCCATCAGACGAAACCATTTTGAAACTTGGACGGGCAAATACGTCCTGTAAGGAATGTCTGCCCTTGATACTCACCACAGGAACCTTACTCAGTTTTATTTACAACGAAAAAAAAGAGGACGAAATTCTGGTTTATTTTATGCTTACCGGTTCCGGTCCATGCCGATTTGGCCAATATCGGATTTTCATGGAAGATCTGATAAAAAGGCAAGAAATACCGGATGTGGCTCTCTTTTCACTAACATCAGAGAATTCATATGCCGGGCTGGGCAATGATTTTCATTTAAAAGCATGGTGTGGTGTGGTCGTATCTGACACCATGGAAGACATTCGATCAATGTTTTTGGCCAATGCTGTTGACGCAGAATCGGCGATCCAAATTTTTAATAAAGAATGGGATTTAATTATTCGTAAATTTGAAAAAGGGGGTTTTTCCCAGCTTGAAAAACAACTTACCCAGACAGCCGAACAATTCCGTGAAATTCCCCTGAAGAATCCACCGGAAGCAGTCCCGACAATCTCTCTTGTGGGTGAAATATTTGTACGGAGAGATGAATTGTCCAGACAGTATCTGACAGAACGGCTTGCGGAAAAAGGATTCGCCACCATCTGTTCGCCCATTGCCGAGTGGGCGCTCTACTCCGATTATTTGGTGGATAAAGGACTTGTCGATTATACCATGTCAATGCGGGATAAACTGTCATTTTTGCTTAAAAAAATGTATATGGCTCGATATACAAAGCGTATCAAATCGATCTTGGCAGACTCGGGGCTGGCGCATGCAGAGCCACTAAACATCCGATCAATTATAAACAATGCTTCCCCTCATTTATCACTCAATTTAACCGGTGAAGCCATTCTGACCGTGGGAAGCTCCCTTACTGAAATTGCGTCACACACTTGCGGCGTCATCGCCATCGGTCCTTTTGGCTGTATGCCAAACCGCATGGCAGAAGCCCTCCTTAGCGAAGCCATGACTCACGAAGGCAAACTGGCAACGGACCCAAACAACAAACAACTTCGATCAGTGCTCACCGGTCTTGACGACCTGCCGTTTTTGGCCATCGAAAGCGACGGTTCGCCTTTTCCTCAGCTTATCACCGCAAAACTGGAAAGCTTCTGTTTACGAGCAAAGCGATTGCACGACAAAATGATACCTAAGCTGAGTGTTTCAAATCTTAAAAGGGAATAAAAAATCATATATTTTTAATGAATTATCTTCATTTGAATTTTTAAAATTTGAATCCTTCAGTTTAGGCAAAAACTTCTTGACAGTATTAGCAGATACATTTAGAGTCTGACGCTTATAGATCACAATAGAGTCAAAATATAATGGTATTGAATTTATCCCTCATATGTTTTATAATTATATTTTGATTCTAAAAAACGGAAAATGCACCGTTTTTAGTACAAGGAGGGCTCAATAAAATGAACGAATTGCTGGCTCCCGGCGGCAGCCTTGCAATGGTGGAAGCCGTTTTGAAAAGCGGCGCCGATGCCGTCTATGTTGGAGCAAGAGGTTTCAGTAGAAGAAAGTGCGCCTGGGAACTCGAGGACAGTGATATCAAAGAAGCCGTGCGCATCGCCGACACCTATTCCGGAAAGATTCGGGTGGCGATTAATGCAGAAATTCAGGAAAAACATTTTATTCGAGTTTTAAGCAAAGTCGCTAAGTGGGCACAATATGGTGTGGAAGGGGTTATCGTCAAAACTCCGGATCTCATGCGACTTATTAAACGAAACTATTCGGAATTGGTTATCCATGCCAGTGTAGGCTGTAATATCCAGAAACGTGAACAGATGGAATATTATCGAGAAGCCGGTGCTACCCAGATTGTTGCCAGTACCGAAATCGATACCGTGCAGAAACTGAAAACGTATAAAAAAGAGGCAGATGAAGTCGGTGTTCTCACTGAAATACTCATCCACGGGAACCGTTGCATTGGGGGTGTGGGCAATTGCCTGTTTCATGAGATCACCAGCGACTCTTATATTAAAAAAGTTTATCACGATGAAAACGGCAATGAAATCGTTGAATACGAAGGCTGGCCGGACAGAAGCGGCAGTTGCTTTCGACTCTGCCTCCTTACCGAAGCCCAGAGAGAAAAACTGATGCGCGGTAAGGGAAAGAGTTCTGAAGAAATCACCCATATTAACGAAAGAATCCGTCGCCACCCGAATGTCGCCTTTGCCATTTCCGGTGAAGAGCTGAAACAGTACGTTGATTTGGGTTTACAAACCCTCAAAGTCCAGGGACGTGAATATCCGGTTGCTTTAATTTCTGAGATGATCCATGCCTACCGAACCCTTATCGATGGATTCTATCAGGGTAAAGATCTTCTTGACCCCAAAATGGCAGCTGCCGATAAAAACATCCAACGCCTGGCAAAAGATCGTGACCGGGCCCGTATGGAGAAAACCAAAGAACTTCACCAAAAAATCAAAGGCATTTAAATAAAACTCATAATGCCTGCACACAAAAGCACTTAGATTTAAACGGCTCGGTTGAATCCATTTTCATCCGTAGCATTTTATTTATCACAACTTCTGTCAACGATCGTTATCGTTGGCGATCTACCTGTCTATCCATTTGAAATTAAAACATTAAACTCGTCTATAAATTCACTGGAAGTACATATTTGGAGGTTTGCATCATGACCAAATTATACGTGGTTCGTCACGGTCAGACCGCCTGGAATCTGAAAGAGGTCTTTCGGGGGCGCATGGATATTCCTTTGGATGAAACCGGAAAAAAAGAAGTACACTTGGCCGGTGAGGCACTAAGGGACGAAACCCTCCATGCCATTTACAGCAGTCCCCTTTCACGTTCAATGGAAACTGCTGAAAATATAGCTAAATTTCAAGATATCCCCGTCACGCCACTTGAATCCATTATTGATATCAGCTACGGTGAATGGGAAGGGGTCGGTCTGGTTGAGGTTCAGAAAAAATATCCGGATCTTTATAACCTGTGGTTAAAGGAACCCCATAATATTACTTTCCCCGGCGGAGAAAGTTTAGAGCAGGTACGGGTGCGAACCCGGAATGCCATTGATGATTTGCTTGAAAAACACAAAAATGAAAACATCGCTTTAGTGGCCCATCGGGTACCAAACAAAGTCATCTGTTGCAGCCTTCTCGGGATTGATAATAGTAATTTTTGGCGAATTCAACAGGATACGGCAAGTACCAACCTTTTTGTTTATAAAAACGCACAGTGGATCATTTCGTATTTGAATGACACTTCTTACCTCAAAGTTTTGGGGAAACCTGCCTTATCCGATTTTTAGCAGAATAAGTTGGATCGTAAAACTTTAGTTTTTTTAAATATTACCGCTTCAGGTATAATTAAATTTTTGCTGAAAGATCACGCCAAAGGCGGATAAACCCGCCGGAGGCGGACAAGCCTCGTGAATAAGGGCTCGCAATGAAAAAAACCGGCGTGTTTTACCACCCCAGTTTCAGCCGTAGAAGCTATTTAACCCGGGGTGCCCGACTTGAAGATTTTCCAGGTGCCATCAATCACCTTCTGGCCAAGGACAATATTATTCTCTATGAATCGCCCCCCATTGAAGAGGAATGGATTCTGAAGGTACATACTCCGGAACTCATCCGAGGTGTGGAGGCGGATCATCTCTGTTCAACGGCCTGGCATTCGGTGGGAGGCGTGGTTCTGGCCGGAGAAAAGATTTGTACCGGAGAAATCGACAATGCATTTGCGCTCATCGGTGCAGGGGGTCATCATTCCGGCAAAGACTATTTTGGCGGCTATTGCTGTTTCAACGACGTGGTCATCACCATCGCCTATCTTCGTGAAATTCACAACATTCAGCGCTTTGCCATCATGGATACGGACGCCCACCATGGAGACGGTACCCGGGATCTTCTCAGAAACGATCCTGATGTTCTGCACGTATGCTGCTGCGGTATGGAGTCCGAATCACCCGACGGCACAAAAGTGGACATCCGGGCACCGGGCAGCTCTTGGGGATTCTGGGGCCGAGGTGAAAAAATCGAGAATGTCGACCAACAATACGCCGACAACGTGAAAAACGAATTCTATCCCCGGGTGAAGGATTTTGAGCCGGAGCTGATTTTCTGGTATTTCGGATTTGATACCCACCAGGGAGATTACGGCAGCCTTGGGTTGAGCGGCCGATGCTTTCAGGAAATTGCCCGTTTTATGAAAAAAACCGCCGAAGAAGTGACCGGCGGCCGCTTGGAAGTGGTCCTGGGCGGCGGCTCCCGCACGGACATCGCCACCAATGTCATACCACCCATCATAGAGATCCTATCAATGTAGGTGCTTTTAAAAGAATATCTGATGACTTATGTTATGTCAGACCTTTTATCCTGAAAAAGCCGAGATCTCAAAAGTGCCTAAAATTTGGAGTGCCTAAAGTGATCTAAAGTTGTGGAATGCGCTTTCAGCGCGGTCAATTTTAATAAATGGACAATAAAGAATTTTCAAAAGAACTGGAAAAGCGCACTAGAAAATTCGCTGTAAGAATAATTCAACTTTCAGCAAATCTGCCTAATACACCAGAAGGCATTGTTGTCCGAAATCAGATTACAAAAGCTGGCACTTCGATTGGTGCAAACTACCGTGAAGCCAACAGAGCAAGAAGTAGAAAGGATTTTATAAATAAGATCAAGATTTGTGAAAGCGAGGCCAGTGAAACACAATACTGGTTAGAAGTAATAGTGGATGCCAACTTATTATCTTGGGAAAATGTAAAACTTGAATATGATGAGTGCAGCGAATTGCTGGCAATATTTACTTCAATAGGAAAAAGCAAATAAAATTGATAGAATACCTTAACTTTAGGCACTTTAGATCACTTTAGACACTTTAAACTTGTAAGTTTAATGAATAAAACCCGGCAATAAAAATAAAATTCGGAATTTTATCCCAGAAAAAGTGCGCTAATTCAATTTACCTACCGTGATTAAATACAACGCTGTCTCATCTTCACCGTCGATTTCCAGCAACTGATTGATATCATCATCAAAAAATGCGCCGATGGGGCAGGAACCGAGATCCATTGCGGTAGCGGCAAGCTGGACGTTCTGGCAGACATGGCCGAGGTCCATGGGAATATAACGCACAGCGCGGTCGCGATATTTTACCATACACCTGAGCATCATGGCGGTCCAGATGAAGACGGCCGCAGCTCGGCGGACAACCGGTTGGCCCAGGCAGGCCGAGGTCATGTCTCTGTTGAAATTTCCCACCTTCAGGCGTTCTAGCGCAAAGTCTTGGACATTAAAATGATACAGACCCTGGGGAACAGATTCAATATGGTCGGCATACAGATAGGTTTCAAACGGATAGAGGGCACCTGCTGAAGGTGCGGTGCGGAGCAGATGGATTCCGATTCGCGCGGTAACGCCCTGAGCCGCCCAAAGTAACGTCGCGAGTTCATTTAAACTCAGAGAATCCGGAGTCGTATCACGTTCAGAGCGGCGTCTTGAAAGACATTGCCACAGGTCGGCCGAACGGCTCAGATCGGGCTTTGGCAACTGGAGTCGTTCCGCATCCGGATAGGTTTTTATACTCCGGACAGCGGGGATGGGTCCCAGATTGTCTTTTAAAGATTTATCCCGATGATATTTGGTTCCCTGAATATAACGAAAGGCCAGTCCCTCTTTGTAGAGTGCCATATATTGCTCCTTTGATATTAAATGGAATTCTTCTGCCGACCAAATTAAATAATGTTAACTCAAGTTAAATTTTAAAAGGATTTGCAATTTTGTGTCAATGTTTTTAAACTAAAAGACCAATGAAAAACTTCGAAAACAAAGCTCTTAAATTGGCTTCGAATGCTCTAAGTTGGACTGACGAAGCCATTCAGAAATTTACATCCCTTGAGTCTCTGCCTGAACCCTTGGACTGCAAGCCTGGGTGCCATTACTGCTGTTATAATCTACCGATGGTAACACCCCCGGAGGCCCTGCTCATAGGATATCATGTAGAGCAAAATTTTACGAATCAGGAAAAAAAAGGGATTTCCGACAGAATCAATAAAGTCCTTGACCGTATAACTGAAATAAGCCCTTATGAAATACCAATGATGCGGCATGAACTGCCCTGCATCTTTTTGGAAGATGGAATGTGCATGGTTTATTCGGTGAGGCCTGCTGTATGCCGGACCTGCACCTCGACAAGTGCAGAACACTGCAAATTGATTTTCGAGACTAGAAATCACAGGGCCAGACTTCGTTGTTATCAACAAATACGAGAAATCTTTCATACTGTCCATTCACGTTTGGTTAACCATTGCCGGGAAATGGGATGTCAAGCTGATCCTTTGCCTTTAGCAGAAACCACAAGGGATTATTTCAAACACCCTGAACCCATCAATGCATGGTTACAAGGCGAAATCGTTTTTTGCATTTCCATTTAGCTAAAATTCATCAAGCTCCACCGGATCTGGATCGTCTTTTTGCTAAATCGTATCTTGACAAAACTTCTTTGAAAGGTCATGGTGGACGCGTTTTATACATATTTTTATAAAACTTGAATTGAGCGATTGTCGAGTTTGTCGGAGATGCAAGGCATGAGACATGCAGCCGTAGTCTGCTACTGCAAATGGCTCATAACGCGGCAGATTCGGCAAAATCGGCAATCGCTCAGTTTAAGTAAGATTTACTTTCTAATCATCAAATGAATGTGGGGGAACATGACTAAAGCTAAAACTGGTGATAGGGTAAAAGTTTATTTTGAAGGTTATCTTGAAGACGGTACGGTGTTTGGTTCCACCATGGATGATGAGCCGTTTGAGTTTACCATTGGTGAGAAAAACATGCTCCCGGGTTTTGAAAACGCGGTCATCGGAATGCAAAAAGGAGACACCAAAACCATAACACTTCCCCCTGAGGAGGCTTATGGTCTTCATAAAAAAGAACTCGTATCTGTTATGGAAAAATCCGGTTTTCCCAAAGAAATAAATTTAGAAATTGGGAAGCGGTTGAGAGTTCGCACTCAAGATGGAATATACACAATGGTAACCATTAAAGACTTCAATGAAGACAATATCGTGTTGGATGAAAACGATCCCCTTGCAGGCAAAACCCTTTCTTTTAAAATCGAGCTTGTTGAGGTTTTGTAGAAAACACTTTTAATCAAAATCAACTTTTATAGGAATTTCCTGTGAATTGCATATTCTGCCAATCAGAGATTAAAAAAAGTGATATCATAAAAGACGGCATTGATACGAGAATAGCCGGGCAAAAAACATGCCCTTTGGAATACAATTGTCCGGAATGTCTCCATGTTTGGCTTACCGAAGCTTGTGTGGAAAGATTTCCTTTGGACCCTTTTTTTCAGGATCCGGAAAGAAGAATGACGCTAAGTAGGTGTATTCGAAAACTATGCGAACAAAACGATGATAACCGTCTACAAAACCCGTTAAACCTTCAGACATTAAGCTATCTTTGGATGAAAAAATAAAAGCGCTGCTACTGCCTTTGAATAGCGATATTTTGATATAATTCTTTTTTAGCCCTCTCTGGCACCTCAAATTGCTCATAAAAAACCCTATAGGTTCCGTTTGAAAGCTTGATCTTTACGCCATTTTCTGATGCTAAGGCCTCATCCATCAGGCTGCCCAAGGGCGTTGGCATGTCCTTGCGAAGGGTCAGAAAAAGAAATGAACCCGAAGGACAGGAAACGCTCCCCAAAACCTTTCCATGGTCTGCGTAAACGCTAAAATCTTCCTTTAAATGATGCGACATAGGTAACAATAAAAAAGGATCGCTCCACAACACCGGACAGGGATCATTCTTAACACAGCTTCCAACAATGACACCATGTGTTCTCACATAAGATGCTGATGGGCTGTTGTATGGATTCAGTATGCCGCCTATATGAGATAGATCGACAATCAGCAGAAACTCATTGTCTATTACGAAGATGTCGTCAATCGATGCACCACAGTCCGGGCGCATTTGAGTCAGGTCCTGAATGGTTCTGAATCGTTTGGGATTCGCCAGGGTCAGCGGCTTTGGATTTTTCGGCAAAACGATTCCTCCTTTCAGAATACACATACAAGATGATTTATTATATTGTCAGCAAACGACTTGTCAATAAAATGGAGATGCTTGACCACTTTAACCATTATCTGTTATGATCGTTCAAATGAAATTAAAAACCACAATCGTTATTTGTTTGATTCACTGCTTTAGAAATATATTGCCACAAAGGCACTAAGACACAAAGGATATACTTATTATTCTTTCTTTGTGCCTTGGTGCCTTAGTGGCAGAATGTAAAAAGTTTTACCACTAAGAGCATAAAATTCACAATTTAGATACTAAAAAAGAGGTGTAATATGGGCATGTGGCTTTATGATGATGTGCAGGAAATGCAAGATTTTCAGCATTGGCGTGGCGAAATAAAACGTTTGGAGAAAGAATATCTCGACCTTAGAACCCAGTTGCGAGATACAGAAGCAGACCTTAGATCCGATCCTACCGACGAATATCTCAAGGCCAAGGTAAAATACCTTAACAAAAGAATTAAGGGTATTGAAAAAATGGGGCCCCGGCTTGCCGCTGATCAACCGCTGGAAATATTCCTTTGGGCTCCACCCCACGGATAATATGAACAAAGCGGGTAGAAAGCATCATGCGGCCAAACAGACTTGACAGACAGCTTCGTATCGAGGGCTGGAACCAGCATGTATTGGAAAATGCAAAAGTAGGCGTCGTAGGTGATAACGACCTTTTGGCATCGCTTTATCTAATGTCGGCATCCGCCCTGGGTATCAACAATATGGTTGTTCTCGCGCCCGTATTAAATTCCAAACTCGTCGAAATAGCCAAAAAGTTAAATCCGCAATTTACGCTGACCCACGTGGAGGGATTCTACACCCATCCGATTATGGCCGAATTATTCAATGGCTGTAATCTCATTGTGGATTTAAGTCAGTATGGCCTGGCCAACAAGTTGTTAATAGAGAGAGGATATAGAGAGAAAATTCCGATCATTAGAGGGTTTTGCTACGAACAGAATGGCGAACAGGGTTTAAAAGTATTTACCTATGTCAGAGGCCGTGAATGGCAAGAACTTCAGCAGCTAATCTCCCCGTCTCATTTTCCAAACGGTCATTTTGATGACGGCGTATTGAATACGATCATCGCTGGTCTTACTCTGGATGAGACCAAAAATATTTTGATGGGTCTTTCGGTTTCCGACAAATTGATATCCTACAAAAAGGCAAAAGCAACAACCGTTCAAAACCCTCCCAACATACTGGTGGTTGGCTCCGGAGCGCTGGGTATTTTTGTGGGATTCGGACTGGCCTATTCTGGATTTCGGCACATTACATTTATGGATCCTGATGTCATCGAGATGACCAACTTAAATCGACAGGTTTTATTCTATGATGCCATTGGCAAGAGCAAAGCTGAAACCTTAACCGAAAGGCTAAACAGCATCTTCAGTATGGACAACAAAGCGCAGGTATTGTACTTTGATAAAGACGCTGACATTGCATCCTATGATGTTGTTTTCGACTGTGTTGATAACTTCGAATCCAGAATAGTGTTGAGCGAAAAATGCAAGGTTCGAGGAAAGGTCCTAATTAGCGGCGGAACCAGTGTAGATGCAGGCCAAGTCGTGATTTATAACCCCATGAAAAATGGGGTTACGCCTGCGGAATTGTTGGGGTTGTATGATATTGTTGAAGCACGAAGTCCTGAATCTTATCAGAGAGAAAGAGCGGCTTGCATCTATCAGCCGGATCCTTCCGTGATTATGACAAACCAAATAACCGCCGGATTTATGGTCGATGCATATAGAATGCTCCTAAATGGTCAAGAACCCAAAAACATATTCTATGATTCTAATAATAAAGAGAAAATCTAAGTTAAAAGGAGGAATGACAAGTGACTGATACCGAGGTCAAAAAAACGCTTGAGATAGATGAAGCCGAAAAGTTGCTGCCGCTCGTCCTTGAAATCATACCGGGACATGCTGCGGAGGGATTAATTGATATATATGAACCCGGCAGCTACGAAGGTAAATCTCTCCGTAAACTTTGCGACAGAACCCTGAACAAAAAGAATCTGAGCATAGAGGAACAGCTAATTGTCGAAGATGTCAACCGGCAACTAAAAGGCGGAAAGTTTCTATCGCGGGGGCAAGAGATCGAAGGTACAGCTTTGGAATATGCCGTATCAGAACAAACGGAGGCTGGAGAAAAATATTTGTATGTCCCGATTCGTGCAATTAAACCTCAGGAAGGAGGGATCAGGACTGATGATTGACGATTTAAGATCGGCGATTTAAGAAATTCTTTCAATCTTCATGAATACGCAGAAAATTATATTTATCATCGGGATAAAACCACGGAGTTAAATAATGAAACGGCTGCTTGATTCTGACCTGGAACTTGTGGTGGAATCAAATTTTATTTACCTGCCCCTTTTGTTTGATCTGGAAATAGAAAAAGAAATCCAGACGATTTTTCGGCCGGGAAAACAGATAGAAAACTCCGTTCAACCTGACTTAAAAACCATTATAAAGCTTAAAGAAAAATATTTCATAAAAGCACTGAATTTATACTCTCTCTTAGAAAATTACGAAGTAATCAACGCTTACGATTATAAGCGCCTGAGAAACGACTGTTTGCTGAAATATCAGCTAACAGGTGAGGTCGATGGAATATTTTTAGATGAGACGCTTAGAATAATTCTTTTTCAGGTAATGCCTCATTTTATAAGAAAAAACAGAGGCCTGATTCGAAAGAAATTAAGCGATGAAGAAATAATGGATCTTATTAATAAAAAAATTAATATCCCCGGAAAATATCATAAAAATGCAGAAACATTTCAAGATGTAGAGCCTTTAAGGAAAATCCTTGAGAGTCTGGAAAATCAAACGCATAGCTTCAAACCTCCTGAAAACGGAATTCTTACCGGTCGAAAGCTGCGCGACTGGGTCCATGACGCCGTCCAGGTCAACGTTTTGAAAGGCGAGCATCTTCGTATAGCAAAAGCGCTGAAAACACGAAAACAATTCAGTCAGGCAAAGCCTGAGCACATCGCAACATTGCTTTATATTGCGGATACGCGCGCTCTTGAGATCGATGGTTTTGGTTTTACCAGAAACAACTCTTATAAAGGGGAATACTTTGTATATAAACGCACAAAAGAGTATGTCCTTAAGGATTACTACGCACGCAGCTATTTATTCCCGGAATGCAGAGTCGCGGTATCGACTTACTCGCCTTACAAGCCTTTCGTAATAGAAAAATACAAACATCCATTTTTACTTGGCCATAAAACAGGGCAAGAAATCTGCATGAAGGATTTTGTGCCGCCCAACGAGTTTAAAGCAGAAAATGTCATCAGGACCCTGGAAGAGGGCCTCACGGCAATGCGTTATGGCTACAACGGCCGGAAACGCAACGGTTATCACAGCCTGGACAAAATGTGGGTCCATATCCCCACAATAGACTTTGAAGATTACCGAATCTGACTAAAAGAAAACAATTTTGTGCCGAGATTACTTGGATTTTATGGCAATAGAACTTTGTTTCACTCTGCATTTGGAATAGTGGAATAATGGAGTGATGGAATGTTGGGTTAATGGTAAAATAAAAATGGATAATAACCTTTTCAAAAAACCAGCCTTCCAGTATTCCACAATTCCATTATTCCATTTTCGAGGCAAGCGTTCAAATCTCAAAAATACCCTATATTTTCATTGTGTTGTAGAATTTTCGAGACGATTAACTATATGGATTTACTAAAAGACATAAAGCATAAACGGGCCAAACAGAGACAAAAAAAGCCCATCAAACGAGATGCCTTTAATCAAATTAGCGGCCTGGTAAGGCAGTATGGTCTTGAAAAGAGCTTCCTGGATGCGCTTGATGAAGTTGGAGACTATTTGGCCACGAAGAATTTAAAGTTTGCCCGGATCAGGCTGAAAGTGCCTGTTGAGAGTCCGTTATTTTCTCTGGTAACCAAAGAGGAGTATTTCCTTACGATGTCGATTATAAAAAAAGTCGACTGTCCATATCTTAGGTTCGCACATTCACCCGAGGAAGTCCTTTTGTGCAAACCTTTGTATCGTCTAAATCCGTCTCTGGCCCCTGAGAAGCTGATGCGTTATCATTTTGAAACCCTCTATTTGCATGAACGCGCCAAAGTAAAAAATACGGAAACCTAAACTGGACGATGCCGAAAACGAAAAATATTTGCCACAAAGGCACCAAGACACAAAGGATATATCTGTTATTTTTTGCTCTGTGCCTTGTAATAGTTTGATCATTTGAAACAAATCGATCTCAAAAAAGCTTCAGGTATGATTAAATTTTTGGCCGGAAGCTGTATCAAGAAACCAACAGGAAATGATAAAAATGGATGACGGAATATCAAAGCAAAAAGCGCACCGCATAGAAGAAAAAATCGCACGGATGAGAGAAGATCAGGAAATGGATGCTGTGCGG
>Ga0224495_10001085_pt1 | contig 20024 bp, 23 predicted proteins | sample SF_Jul11_sed_USG_FD_168128 | JGI IMG/M metagenome (GOLD analysis project Ga0224495, IMG submission 168128) | Sediment microbial communities from San Francisco Bay, California, United States - SF_Jul11_sed_USGS_4_1 | ecosystem: Environmental > Aquatic > Marine > Sediment | place: USA: California... | reverse complement strand
ACAAAAAACTTACAAAAAAATCTGACTCTGGATTGAATCAGTCGTCTTTGATTGGCACTGCTGATAGTATCAATCAGTCAATCACAAGTGGGGAGAGGCATGTCGATAAGTCTTTAGAAAGTGGACAGATAGAGCAAAAAAATAACCCGCTGTCATCGATTGACAACGGGTCAAAATCGAATACGCCCGGCAGGATTCGAACCTGCGACCTTCGGTTTAGGAAACCGACGCTCTATCCTACTGAGCTACGAGCGCACATCCAGCAATGCGATGGCAGTTTACCGGATTGCGGATAGAATTTCAAACAATCTTTGGGCTTGAAGAAATCGGCATTTCAGAGAACGTTTTTACCGGAAGCATCTGCCTGATTCCTTTCGAACATAATTTCTCTATGAAAGCTCGTCTTTTATAACATCCTAAAATTAAGAATGTTATAAATTTTTTTTGAAAAAATTCATTGTTGACGAAACCGAATCGACGAAGTAAAATGATTCTTGTCATTTAGAAAAATGAAAGGATTTAGCACAATGCTTGATAATATTTTAGCATTTGGTCTTCCAGGAAATACAGAATGGATCATTATTTTGGTCATTGCTGTACTTATCTTTGGACGCAGGTTGCCCGAAATTGCTCGAGGACTGGGAAAAAGCATCACCGAATTCAAAAAAGGGATTAAAGACACCGAAAGCGATATTCACAAGGCACTTGACGAATCGGATGAGATCGCTGAAAGACAAGCCAAAAATGACGGCGGGGACGAAAAGTCGTCAGAAGAATAGTGTTGTCTTGAATTCTTACCCTTCTCGTTTCCGCTTCCATATTCGGCAGACAATAATGCTGCCCTCGTATAGAACATAAAGGGGCAATGCCAAGGAGATTTGCGAGACAGGGTCGGGCGGCGTGATTATCGCTGAGAGCATGAAACACCCCAAAAACACGTATTTTCGGGATGATGTCAATGCCTTCACAGAAACCAATCCCATTCGTTCGGCAAATACGATCCCGATAGGACTTTGGAACATCAGCCCGAAAACAAGCGTCAGGTTAAGGACCATACTCATGTAGTTTTGAAGTGTCCAGTTGGACTCAACATTTAGGGCTGAATTGAAAACCATGAAAAAATTCATCACAAACGGCGCAATCACCAAAAGAAAGAATATCGAACCTATCATAAAAAGAAACCCACTAATGGGCGCGACCACATTTACAAACTTTCTTTCATGCCGATAAAGTCCGGCGGAAACAAAGGCCCAAATCTGCCAGAATAACCATGGACTGGTCAGGACAATTCCGAACACAAGACTAACCTTCATGTAAATCAAAAAACCCTCGGCCGGGGTAATCGTCTGCAACCCTTTGACCGAACCAGCAGCAGAGTGTACTTTTACCCCGGTTTTGTTCGACGGTTCTTTCAACACCGCAAAAGCCGGATTGTTCGGATCGTCTCGATAATAATCGATATAGGCCAAAAAACTATCGCCCGGCTTAAGCGATTGCAATACTTCCTCAGATTGCTCAGGAATTTGAATACGAACCAGATTCGTCTGCAATGCTCGCTGCTCCGGCTCAATTTCAGACTCCAGGAGCTTTTGTTGAGTATTTCGCATGGCACGATAATACGGAGCTTCAAGCAAATTGATCAGATATTTTCCGACAGCCAACCCAACAACTAACCCAACCACGACACCCAAAAGCATGAGTATCAACCGGGCGCGCAGTTCTTCCAAATGATCGCCCAGACTCATTTTCTTGAGGTCCTCTTCGTTTTGCCTATTTTCAGCCATCTCGCCTAATTCTGAACGTAGTTTCAATAAATCGATGAACGCAGTGTACGTAAATCCCGCAGAATTGGCAACTGATTTTTGCTGGTTCATGAAGCGGATTTGTTTTATAATGCCCGCGATGCATTGGAAAATTATCATGATTTTGTGTGCGGGAACCTGCTTTTGTCTCAGCAGCGCCGCGTATTTATTCGTTAAACTCGCCCTGCGTCCCAAAGACGGCCAATCTTGGGAACAGAACCACTGGGAGTTTGAGGATCAGCATCCGGCCATAAAACGATACGATTTCTGGTGCAGAATCCTGTTTTCAGCCATTATCATCAGCATGCTGCTGCTTTTTTTGACTATCTCCTTCTAAAACCCGCTTTTTTAACCTGAAATCGGTGTTTTTCAGTTTAAATGAGATTTCGATATTGAATTTTCCAGACATTTTCTATATATTAGCTGGTTCTGTATAAACAATAGGGATCTCTGAATAACTGCCACACCTCGGAGAAAAACGGGCTTTATGACGCCATAACGCTTGGTGTTTTCGTAATAAACCGAGTTATTCAGAGACCTCAATAACAAAAGAATCAGGAGTATTGAATATGGGCAAAAATATTGCCATTGCAGGTGTGACCGGTGCTGTCGGTCAGGAGTTTTTGAAAATTATCGAGCAGCGTAAATTTCCGTTTGTTTCGCTGAAGATGCTGGCCAGTTCGCGCTCGGCAGGCAAAAAAATCGAATTCAAGGGCAAGATCTACATTGTTGAAGAATTAACAAAAGACAGCTTCAAAGGGGTTGATATCGCCCTGTTTTCCGCCGGCGGCGGCCGCAGTAAGGAATTCGCCCCCGCCGCGGTCAAGGCCGGAGCGGTCGTCATCGACAACTCCTCGGCCTTCCGGATGGATCCCGAGGTTCCGCTGGTGGTGCCGGAAGTCAACGCCGACGCGATCAAGCAGCACAAAGGCATCATCGCCAACCCGAACTGCTCGACGATTATCGCCAATGTGCCGGTCTATCCGCTGCACAAGGCCAACCCGATCAAACGCATGGTCGTCAGCACGTATCAGGCCGCCAGCGGTGCGGGCCAGTCGGCGATGCTGGAGATGATCCAGCAGGCCAAAGAGGTTCTTGAGGGCAAGCCGGTAACGTGCAAGACGCTGAAATACCAGTTGGCGTTCAACCTGTACTGCCACGATTCCAAGATCGGCCCCAACGGCTACAACGAAGAAGAAATGAAGATGGTCAAGGAAACCCACAAAATCTTCGATTGCCCTTCGATTGCGATTACCTGTACCTGCGTGCGGGTGCCTGTCATGCGAACCCATTGTGAAAGCATCAATCTGGAGTTCACCGACCCGATCACCCCGGAACAGGTCACTGACCTGCTCAGCACGGCACCGGGAGTGAGCATTCTGGATGACCGTGAAAACAACCGCTTCCCGATGCCGACCGACGCCAGCGGCAAGGACGACGTTTATGTCGGCCGCATCCGCACCGATGAGTCCATCCCGGACCATCGGGGTATCAATATCTGGGTTGCCGGTGATCAAATCCGCAAAGGCGCTGCACTGAACGCCATCCAAATTGCTGAAAAATTGCTGTAAACAGTATCCAGAAGCCAGAAGTCAGGAGCCAGAATGATCCCGCCGGCAAAAACGTTTCAGAACCTTATTGTCTGGCAGAAAGCCCATGCGCTTGTACTGCTGATTTATAGCATTACAAAGAAATTTCCAAAATCTGAGCTTTTCGGTATTACTTCACAATTGCAAAGATCGGCTGTATCCATCCCTGCGAATATTGCAGAAGGGTTCAAAAAAAGAACAACCGCGGACAAGGCGCGCTATCTTAACATTGCTCAGGCATCATTGGAAGAAACAAGATATTATCTCATTCTTGCCAATGACTTGAAATTCTGTCAAACAGAAAATGCTCTAGATCAACTTGAAGAAGTCAGCAAACTTTTAGAAAGCTACTATCAGAAAGTTCGTTCAAAATAATTCCCCTGAATTCTGGATTCTGACTCCTGACGACTCGAAACATAAAACTTGTTATCCATTACGATGGTACAAACTATCATGGATGGGCAAGCCAACCTGACTTTCCAACTGTTCAGGGTAATATTGAAAAAACGATTGAAAAACTAATCGGTCATATGATCAAAATCAATGGATCATCACGAACGGATTCTGGTGTTCACGCTCTAGGACAAGTTGCCAACTTTCATATTGACTCACCCGTGCCAACCGAGAATTTCAAAAATGCTCTGAATAATCTGCTTCCCGATGATATTGTCATCGCTGATGTGCAGGAAGTATCCCAAGATTTTGATGCGATCAGCGATACCGTCAAAAAACAGTACGATTATTTAATTCATACCGGCTCGATTCGTCCTGTTCTGGTGCGGAATCAGTGGCACCGCCCGGGCGTGTTGGATGTTGAAGCGATGGCGGTAGCTGCGGGGTTGCTCGTTGGAACGCACGATTTCAAGTCTTTTGCTTCGGCGGCGGACCAGCGTGATAGCTCCGTTCGCACCATCACACTCTGCACCGTTAAGCAAGACGGCGATGTGATTAAAATCTCTGTCGCGGCGGACGGATTTCTGTATAATATGGTCCGTAATATCGTCGGCACGCTCGTCGAGATCGGCCGCGGCCGCTGGCAACCGGAATATATTAAAGAAATTTTAGACGCCAACGATCGTAATGCCGCCGGCCCCATCGCCCCCGCCTGCGGCCTGTGCTTAATGGAAATAGAGTATTAAAATTCGAAATTCGAATATCGAAATCCGAAACAAATTCGAATGACAAAAATAAAATGCCCAAAACTATTACTTGCTATGTTTTAGATTTATGGAATTAGGATTTTAGATTTGTTTCGAGTTTAGGATTTCGTGCTTCGGATTTTATGTAACATTTGAATGTTGAAATGAAAATCGTCCATATTATTACACGTTTAATTTTGGGTGGTGCTCAAGAGAACACCCTGATCACCTGTAAGCTGCTGGCTGAACGGGGCCACGATGTGACGCTCATCACCGGTCCGGCCATCGGCCCGGAAGGCGCCCTGTTCGAGCAGACCAAACACGCTGATTTTAAAACGATTGTCGTCGATGAACTGCGGCGGGAAATCAACCCGATGATTGACATCCCGGCGTATTTCAAGCTCAAAAAAATCCTGAAAGAACTCCAACCGGACATTGTCCATACACACTCTGCCAAGGCAGGGATTCTTGGCCGCTATGCGGGCTGGGCCTTAAAGGGTAACATTTCAAAAACAAACCCAAATCTGCCGCTGGTGGTGCATACCATCCACGGCTTGGCATTCCATCAATATCAAAACCCCCTGCTGAGCAAGTTCTATATCGCCGTCGAAAAAGCAACCGCCCAAAAGACCGATGCCTTTATCACCGTCGCCGATACCATGACCGAAAAAGCCAGGGCCGCCGGCATTGGGGTGGACAAACCCTATACGACCGCCTATTCGGCCATCGAGGAAGATGCCTACCTGACTCCCCCGCCGCAATCGGAGATCGAGGCGTTTCGTGCCAAGTACCAAATCCCCAAAGACGCGGTTGTGTTTGTCAAGGTGGCGCGGCTGTTTGAGTTGAAAGGTCACGAATACGTCATCGAATCAGCCCGGCGGATGGCGGAAAACCACGACAATTGCTATTGGTTATTTGTCGGCGACGGCCTACTGGCCGAACCGCTGAAAAGCCAGATCAAATTCGCAGGATTAGAAGATAGATTTAAATTCACCGGACTGGTCCCGCCGGAGCAGATACCACTGTGCATCCATGCCTCGGACGTGCTGGTGCATTGCTCGCTGCGCGAGGGTCTGGCCCGTGTGCTGCCGCAGGCGATGCTGTGTGGCAAACCCGTGATCAGTTTCGACATCGATGGCGCCAAAGAAGTCGTCAATGAAAACACCGGTTTTCTCATCGAGCCGGAAAACATCGACCAACTCACCGCCGCCTTCGAAAAACTGCTCGAAAATCCCGACCTGCGCTGCCAACTCGGCCAAAATGGCAAAACTGCCGTGACCGAACAATTCGCCCCGGCCACCATGGTCGACACCATCGAATCCGTTTACAAAAATCTGATAGGCTATTAAGACAGATTTAAGATTGTGTACATCTTGAACTATCACCTTGTATTCCCAAGCCATATTGTATAGTATGTACCTGTAAACTCGAATAGTAGAGGAAATGTGTATGGAATTCACAAAAATGCATGGGTTGGGCAATGATTATGTGTATGTCAATTGCTTCAGCGAAACAGTGGAAAATCCTGAAGAACTGGCCATTGCGGTCAGCAACCGGCACTTCGGCATCGGCTCGGACGGCCTGATCCTGATCTGTCCGTCGGAGATTGCCGATGCAAAGATGCGGATGTTCAACGCCGACGGCTCCGAAGCCCAGATGTGCGGCAACGGCCTGCGATGCGTCGCCAAGTACGTCTATGACCACAACCTCGCCCGCAACGAAACCGAATTTTCCATCCCCGGACTGGGGACGTTCCCGACCTCACTGCGCATCGAAACCGGCCGCGGTATCTTAACTGTCGGTCTGGACATCGACGACAACGATACCGTCCGCCGCGTTTGTGTGAACATGGGCCAGCCCATCCTAGAAGCATCTCAGGTTCCCGTCGCCGCCGACTCAGAAACAGTGGTCGACCAGGAACTGGCCATCGAGGGCCAGACCCTGTCCATGACCTGCGTATCCATGGGCAATCCGCATGCGGTATTTTTCTGTGAAGACCTGCACGATATCGAACTGGCTCACACGGGAGCGCTGATCGAACAGCATGAATTGTTTCCGGAAAGGATCAATGTGCATTTTGTCAAAACCGTCAGTCCGGATGAATTCGTTATGCAGACCTGGGAACGCGGCAGCGGCATCACACTGGCCTGCGGCACCGGTGCCTGCGCCTGTGCGGTGGCGGGTGTCCTGACCGGACGCTGCCAACGACAGGTAACAGCACATCTGCCCGGAGGCGATTTAGACCTGTACTGGTGTGAACGCGACAACTGCGTCTACATGACCGGACCGGCGACGGAAGTTTACTCCGGAACGTGGCCGAACGGTTAAAGATCGGGTATGAATTCCGAATTGACGGCCCCGGTACCGGACACTTTGAACACATAGATCAGCCCCGGTTTGAGCTTGCGGTATACGATATTGCCGAACACCGCCTTGATGCCGAGATGCTCCAGCCGCTTGGGATTGTTGGACAGAGCCCAAATTTCATCCCAAAATAACTGTCCGTCCTCAATGGACAGCTTCTCACAGAGTTGTGAATACCGCGGGGAGGGTTTTCCTTCGGCCTCAATCGGAAATCCCTGTTCCGGCGGCTGCTTTTCACCATAGACCCGCCGCCACATGTACATTGCCCGCTCCTTGCCGTCCATCACAAGTTGATCGCCAAACGTCACAATCAATGCGTCAAAGAAGACAACGTCCCCGGCCACCTCGTACTCTTTCCGCAGGATCTGCTTCGTATAATCCGCCGGGTCTGTCTCCACAAACAGCAGCTTGGTATAAAGCTGTCCATCGCGGGTCTCCTGCGAGAGCACTTTGGCATAACCGATCTGATCTTCCTTGCTCAGGTTATTGATGGCAGTCTTGAGTTGCTCATTCTCGTGCAGAAGATCCTCAATCGTCCTATTCGTCGTAAAATGATGCCAGAAAAAGCCCCCCGCCCCGAGAACGGCCAGCAAGACAAGGATTTTGTATGTATATTTGATTGCTTTCATCCTGAACCTGTTGTTTAGAGCATTTCAAGTAATTACGTGACTGCTTAGGCCGTCGTGAGGGCGCCTCTGGCAAGGCGAAAAACGCAGCCAATGCTATATTGGCGAGTATTTTCAACGCCGCCAGAGGAAGCCGCAACAGGCATAAGCAGTTGCATCATTTCTTGACATGCTCTAATACGCCTGCTATAACAACATCGGCAAACGGAGTTAAAATGCATAAACGAATCGAATTCGAGCAAAATCAGACCCTTTTATTCATCGGCGACAGCATTACCGACTGCGGACGACGGGAACTGCCCTACGCCCCGCTTGGGTGCGGCTATGTTTACTTCGCCGCCAATTTTCTGCAGGCAACGCTGCCTCATTTAAACCTTAACATACAAAACCGCGGCATCGGCGGCGACAACACCCGCGACCTGAAAAGCCGCTGGAAAACCGACTGTATTGATCTAAAACCTGACATCGTCAGCATGATGATCGGCATCAATGACTTGTGGCGAAAATACGGCGAAACCCAGGAATCACAAAAAAGGCATGTTGGGCCAGACGAATACGAAGCCAATTTACGCAACATGCTGGCACAATTACAGGACACCTGCAGCTCGCAACTGATTTTGATGGAACCGTTTATGTTCTGCGACGACGCTGCAAACCCCATGCTGGCCGACCTGCCTGCTTATATCGACATCGTCCATAAAACAGCGGATGAATTCGGGGCCTTGCTGGTACCCCTGCACACAAACTACACAAACCTAAGAAACAAACGCCCCGCCGATCAATGGGCCGACGATACGGTGCATCCGGCCCCTTGGGCGCATGCATGGATCGCTAAACAATGGCTTCAAGAGGTTACCGGATCAGATTAGAGGATGCATTCGAGCGCGATTTCATCACAGTGGTCCTGCTTGGGGCATTCGGTGCAGTCGCTCCAGACCTTCATGGGCAGCGCTGCCTTTTCCACCCGCTTAAATCCCGCTTTTTCAAAAAATACCGGCTCCATGGTTAAGGTGAAGACTTTTTCCAGGCCCAGTGCCCGGGCCTTGTCCATACAGGCGATCACCAGCGCCCTGCCGATGCCCTTGCCGGAATGCGACTTGTCCACCGCCAGCGACTTGATTTCGGCCAGATCCTTCCACAGGACTTTCAGGGCACAACAGCCCACGACAACGCCGTCCAGCTCGGCCACCTTGAAAATCTGAAGGTTTTCATAAATACTGGCCATCGAGGCAAACAGCATCCGGTCCATCTCCGCAAAGCTGTTGATCAGCTCGTGAATTTTCGGCACATCCTGTATTCGGGGATCGCGTATCTGCATACGCAGATTATATATAAAAAACATCCCAAAAGCAAACTTTAAAACAATAAAGGCCCGGCATAGAACCGGGCCTTTGAAAATAAATCCGTAGGAAGAAAAACCTAAAATGCGTATTTCATGCTCACCATGGTGTAAAGGATATCATGCTTGCGACCGGGATTCAGATCGTCATCCATTGAATGCTGATAGTACAGGCCCGGAGCCAAAGACAGCCCCTTGCTGAGTTCAAAGCCGGTCGAGAGACCGAATGTCGTATACATCCAGTCGGAGTCCTTGCTCTTGCCTCCAAGACCGTCGTAGTAGCCGATTTCCGAAGATAGCTTCAGCGGTTTCGGCAGTTCTGCAACATCAATATTATAATCCAGAATGAAGCGATGCACCCAGCCCGCTTTCGCGTTGTGGGGGGCAACTCCACTCGTGGCCGGAGTTTCATAATGAGCAACATACTTCGGAACCAAACCGCCACCTAACAACTGCGGCCATGAACATGCCAATATCGTTTCATAAGTCGTGTTGGCTTTGGTTCTTGAAAGACCGTAGTAGTGTTCGTAACCGACGCTTAAGTCGTAATTTGTCTTGTATGATTCATCCTCAAACAATGAACCCTTATAATACGGTCGATAATCAAAACGCTGGCTATCGACAAAACCGCTGCCCGTGGCGCTCCGGTGGGTCACCTTAACACCTAAACCCGTTCCATAAAAATCCAGATCCAGGGTTTCAAAAAAGCCGCCGTGAGAACGATAAGCTTCAACGCCCTTACTGAGCCACTTGCTGGTATATGTCAGATCCAGTGTTACACCCAGTTTCGGCTCTTTTGCAACATCTTCGGCTATTGTCATCCCGGAAACAGATAACACCATCACCGCCAACAGAAACGCTTTTTTCATTTTTTTACTCCCTTGCACTAAACAACCACTATTTACATTATTACAAAACTGCTGTCGTTTCATCTCAGCAGAAAACAACTTTATAGTAGTTAAAAAACAACAACCAAAATGCTGTTACAATGAAGATGATCAGCATCGACCCAATAGCACCTGCACGTGCCATCCGTTTCCGAAAGTAACTGCGCCATCGCTCGCTCGGCCAGCGCATCCGGAAATGCATGCGTATGAAAATCAATGATTTGTTGCATTCTTCCTGGATTCTTGCCTGTATTTTACAAAAAGGCCCGGTCCGTTCACCAGGCCTTTGGATCACAGAACAAACAACTTAGCAGGGTTTAACCTCCGTTGCTTCCAATCCTTTTTTGCCCTGTGCGGCTTCAAATTCGACCTTCTGGCCGTCTTTCAATGTCCGAAAACCCTCTGCCACGATGCTGGAGTGATGCACAAACAAATCATCGCCGCCTTCTTCCGGAATAATGAAACCGAACCCTTTTCTCTCATCAAACCACTTTACCGTACCAACTGCCATAAAACTACTCCTTGGACCAACCGTCCAACAAATCATAATTCCCCTCACAATTCGACCAGAGCTTGCCCGAGGGGAAAAAGCAACCCCTTATTACCTGACCATAAATTAAAACCCATCTTGCCCAAAAGGCAAATAAATTTTCATATTTTTCTCATTTTCCGATGTTTTTTGTACAAATATCCTCAATTTTTTTATTTTTTCCGGATTTACTCTTCCTGCGGCTTTTCAGATCGGAGTCGTTTAATGTTTGAGCGGCTTTTTTTGTCACTTAACCGCTTCTCAACAGCCCGTTTAGGGACATGCGTTTTCTTTCGGGTTCGTTTTGGCTTCAGCGCCTGACCGATCAACTCCGCCATCCGTTGAAGGGCCGCATTTCGGTTGGCCGCCTGTGATCGGGACTGCTGGCTCGAAACCTGAAGCACCCCCTGCTTATCAATACGCCCCTTTAATGCGACAGCCAGCGTCTGTTTCTGTCGTTCACTAAAACAGGGACAATGCCGGATATCCAGAAAAACGCTGACCCGTGTATTCAGTTTGTTAACATGCTGTCCGCCGGGACCGGAACTGCGTGAATAGGAAACAGTGAAGCAATCGGAAGGGATCGTTATCCGGGGATTGATATAGAGGTCTTCCATGGCAGAAACAATCTTAACTCACGATCTGGTATCCTTTTCCATGCACCGTCTTAACGAGCGTTCGTGATTTTCCGAGTTTCTTACGTATCGCTGCAATATGAACATCTACGATGCGCTCGCTGAGATCGTCTTCCGACGATCCCAGTCCCGTCAGAAGCTGACCGCGAGAAAGGACAGTGCCGCCGGCTTTGACCAGAGACAGCAAAAGATTGAATTCCGCAGGTGTTAATTCAACCGGAATGCCTTCGGCGAAAACCTGTTGTCGTGAAGGGAAAATGCGGATGGAACCTGCCTGCAGGATTTCCCTGACGACCGACGAATCCGGATAGGTTCGGCGGAGCACCGCATCGATTCGTGCCAGAAGAACCTTTGTGCTGAACGGCTTGGTGATGTAGTCATCGGCGCCGACACTCAGTCCGACGATGATGTCGGTTTCGCTGTCTTTGGCGGTTAGTAAAATAATCGGAATGTGTGATGTTTCAACTTCCTGCTTGAGCTTGGTGGTGATTTTAATGCCGGATATGTCCCCAAGAATAATATCCAGCAGAATCAAATCGGGCTTTTCAGCCGAGACCATGGACAATGCCTCGGTCCCGCTGGCGGCAGTTCGGACACTGTACCCCTCCTGCTCTAATGCCATATCCAGCAACTCCAGCAGATCCTTTTGGTCATCGACAACTAATATCTTCGCATTCATTCAGTCAAAGCCGCATAATAACCGCTAAATTGAGATTTTATCGAGCCCAAACAAATTTCCGATACAAATTCATCGGTTTTTTCAGGACCCGACTATAATAAATAACGGAGTCCGGACCGGAAACCCCTGTTCCGCTATTTCAGCTTTTTGTTCAGGATTTGCGAGACGATCTTTGGATTGGCCTGCCCTTTACTCTTCTGCATAACCTGTCCCATCAGAAAACCCATCGCCTTTTTGGCCTTTTTGGGGTTACTTTTGGCGTCTTCGACGGCTTGGGCATTTTCGGCCAGCACCTGATCGACCAGCGATTCAATTTCGCCAGTGTCGCTTTTTTGAATCAGATTCTTTTGTTCGGCAATCTGCATTGGATCGCCGCCGGTTACTGCCATTTCTTCGAAGATAGTTGTCGCCGCAGTGGCACTGATATCGCCGGCATCGGCCATCTTCGCCAGTTGGACCAACTGCTCGGGACCGATTCCTAACTGGTTCACCGTCACGCCCTTTTCATTCGCTAACTTCAGCCCGGTCTGTGTGAGCAGGTTGCAGACGCGTTTGGCATCGGCCCCCAGCTTAACGGCAGTATCAAAGAATTCGGCCGTCGCCCGGTCCGCGGTAAGTACGCCCGCATCATAATCACTCAGCCCATATTCACTGACAAATCGATTCTGCATTTGCAGCGGCAATTCGCACAAGCGTGATTTGATCTCATTGAGCCATGCGTCATCGACTTCGACCGGTACCAGATCCGGGTCAGGAAAATAGCGATAGTCGTGAGCTTCTTCCTTTTCACGCTGCAGGACGGTCATTTGCTTGGCATCGTCCCAGCCATAGGTTCGCTTGTTACCCATTTGCAGGGTCTTGCCGGTTTCGAGAAATTCAGCATATTGCCGCTGAGCCTCGTAGGCGACGCTGCGCTCGATGGCGCGGAAACTGTTAAGGTTTTTGACTTCGCTGATCGGCGTCTTGAATACCTGTCCGTCACGTTCAATATGCAGATTCACATTCGGCTCAAACCGCATGTGCCCTTTCTGCATGTCCGCCTCGGAAACACCCAGGAAACGTACAATTCTTTGGAGTTCTCTTGCAAGCGCACCGACTTCTTCCGGCGTATTCATATCCGGCTCGGTCACGATCTCAAGAAGCGGCGTTCCCGCACGATTCAGATCCACGGCGGAGAAATTTCCCAGCGTGTGGGTGTTCTTGCCGGCGTCTTCTTCGAGGTGTGCGCGAATAATACCGATTTTTTTGTTGCTCCCGTCACCGGCGGGAATCTCGATATAGCCGTGTTCGCTGAACGGCAGGTCATACTGGCTGATCTGATAATTCTTCGGCAGGTCGGGGTAATAGTAGCTCTTGCGATCCCACTTGGTAAACGGAGCGATCGCACAATTCAGCGCCAACCCCGTCAAAATCGAAAATTCCAGCGCCTTCTTGTTCATCACCGGCAGCGACCCCGGCATCCCCAGACACACCGGACACACATGCGTATTGGCCGTATCACCATAGACCAGCTCACACCCGCAGAAAATTTTCGTTCGGGTAGCAAGATGAACATGAATCTCTAATCCAACAACTATCTTGTATTGTGACGCCATCTTTTATTCCTTATTACAGTCCACAGATTTCACTGATTAACACAGATTATTATTTTAGTTTTAATCATAAAAATCTGTGTAATCTGTGGACTTTTTATAGTTCCGGCTTTCGCAAGTGCCAATCCGTATGTTTCTCATACATGCGAGCAATTCGAAGTAATTGATCTTCGCTGAACGGTTCTGAGATAATCTGCAAACCAATCGGCAGGTTGTTTTCATCAAACCCGCAGGGGATGCTGATGCCCGGCACGCCGGCCAGGTTCACCGCGATTGTGTAGACATCCGCCAGGTACATCTGCAGCGGGTCGTCCGTTTTTTCGCCAATCTTGAACGCCGTCGTCGGGCTGACCGGCAGCATCAAACAATCGGCCTGTTCAAACGCCTTGGTAAAATCCTGCCGAATCAGGTTGCGCACTTTCAATGCTTTCAGATAGTACGCATCATAATAACCGCTGGACAGGGCATAGGTGCCCAGCATAATCCGCCGCTTCACTTCAGTTCCAAATGCTTCGTCACGGGACTTCGAATAGACCTCGACATAATCCTTCGCATCCCGACTGCGGTGGCCATAATGTACGCCGTCGTACCGGGCAAGATTACTGGAGGCTTCTGCAGTTGCAATCACATAATACGCACTAACCGCATAATCGAAATACGGCATTTCAATCTCGACGATCTCCGCTCCCTGCTGTTTGTACACTTCCAACGCTGCTTCAACCGCCTTTTGGACGGATGCATCCGCCCCGGCGTTCAAGTGCGGCACGGTAGCAATTTTCAACCCATCTACCGGGGTATCAAGTTCGGCCAAATAATCTTGGACCGGGGCTTTTTCTTCGGAGATGGACGTACTGTCCCGTTCGTCGTGCCCGGCGACGACATTCAGCAGCAACGCCGCATCCGTCACATCCTGTGTCAGCGGACCGATCTGGTCTAAGCTTGAGCCGTAAGCCACCAATCCGTACCGGGACACCCGTCCGTATGTGGGCTTGAGACCAACCACACCACAAAATGATGCGGGCTGACGAATCGAACCGCCGGTATCGGACCCCAGCGCCCCGCTGCACAATCCCGCCGCGACCGCCGCCGCCGAACCGCCGCTGCTGCCGCCGGGAACACAGGTTGTATCCCAAGGATTTTTTGTTTGTTTCAGGCCGGAATTTTCGGTACTGGATCCCATCGCGAATTCGTCGAGATTGCATTTTCCGATAATCACGGCATCCGAAGCAAGCAATTTCTCGACCACGTGGGCGTTGTAAGGAGCATGAAAGTTTTCAAGGATCTTAGATGCACACGTTGTCGTGCCGAAGGTCGTACACATATTGTCTTTAATGGCAATCGGCACCCCCGCCAACGAGCCCACAGATTCACCCGCAGCGATCTTCGCATCCACCGCCTTGGCCTGAGTCATTGCCTGTTCTTTACAAAGTGAAAGATACGCTCCAACTTTAGGCTCAATCGTATCGATTCGCTCAAATATCGCCTTAACAGCATCCACACTTTTCACCTCTCCGGCGGCTATCTTATCTCGTAACTGTTTCAGTGTTTCCATATATAGTCCACAGATTTCACAGATTAACACAGATTTATTTATAAGTTTTATAACATGCGTCGTCTATATTCTAAGGACCTCTGTCCAAAATTAATCAACAATCCTCGTTTGCAGCGAGATGCCTTTAGATAATTAATCAATTGTGACTCATGTTGTCCTGTTAATACATCCAATGCCTTAAGCTCTACAATAATATCATTATAACAAACAAAATCCGCCTGATAGTAACAATCCAAATCTTGACCTTTATAAGAAATCGGAAATTGAACTTCTTTCTTAAAAGGTATCTCAGAATCCGCAAATTCTATGGCTAATGCCTTCTGGTAGACAACTTCAAGAAAACCACAACCTAATTGCTTATGAACTTCAATGGCCGCACCTATAATCGCATAGGTTTGCGGATCACTATCAACTTCATTCATTATTTTTCTTTTAATCATGAAATCTGTGTAATCTGTGGACTTTACTACGCTCCGGAGTTATCGTCCAGAATTTTCGGGACTTTGAAGTATTCATCTTCGCGTTCGGGAGCATTCGCAAGTGCTGCCTCATTCGACAGTGACGGCCGCGGCACATCCTCACGCAACACATTATGAACCGGCAAACAATGCGCCAGCGGCTCCACGCCGTCAGTATGCAGCTCGTTAAGCTTTTCAATATATTCAACAATCGCACTGAGCTGGCCGCTGAACTGGGTGACTTCCTCATCAGAAAGCTCCAACCGGCCCAGCAACGCCACCCGCCGAACCTGTGCTTCATCAATTTTCGTCGCCATAGTTACCCTTATTTTAAACCACGGATTTCACGGATTACACCGGTTTTATATAATAAATATACCTCGATTGCAACTTCAAATACACGGGCGGGACGGCAGTTTGGGACGTAGTGTCACTTGTTTCTTAATTTTTTAAAAATAATCTGTGTGAATCTGTGAAATCTGTGGACGAAACCATAAAAAAAGCGAGGCCGAACTGACCTCGCTTATCAATATCTTTGAAAACACAATGTCCCCCTTAGCCGGCTGCCTTTTCAGCGGGCTTGTAATTTCGCTTCGGAGGCTTAACTACCAGACCCATCTTCATCGCCTTAGCCGAAACCTTGATTCGGCAGACCTTACCATCGACAAGCGCCCGAACCTTCTGGATGTTGGCTTTGAATTTGCGTTTTGTGATACCGGTGGTCTTCTTGCCCACGCCGCCCAGATACTTGGCTTTACCGCGGGTGGAAATACTTCTGCCGGCGGTCGTTTTCTTGCCTAAAAAGTAACATTCTCGTGCCATTTTGAACTCCCGAATTACCTGCAGCCAGCATCCTGACTGACAATTTCTATTTCCTGAAACTCTAAAGCCTTATAACTATAGAGATTCACGGCATATTTTCAAGCTCTTTTTAGACAAAATTTTCAAGACAAACGCAATTTTAGGGCTGAACCGATCTATTTTCCTTGATTTTTATGCCAATTTATCTAATTTTGCGTTTATGGAAACAGAAAAAAAGACTCAAAATAGTCAAAAACGGATTCTGATAACCGGCTGCTCCAGCGGCTTTGGCATGTTAACGGCAGTCGGGGCTGCCAAATTGGGCTTTGAAACCATCGCCACAATGCGAAATCCGGACAAAAGCGGCCCCCTTCAGGAAGCACTCAAGGCCGCGAACGTTTCTGTCTGCATTGAAAAACTGGACGTAACCAGTCCTGATTCAATCAGCCAATTGGTCAAAAAAATCAGTCCGATTGATATTCTCATCAACAACGCCGGAATCCTGATTACCGGCTCTTTCCTCGACCAGACTGACGAAGAGATGCGGCGGATTCTTGAGACGAACTATTTCGGCGCCGTCAACCTGACCAAAGCCGTCGTGCCGTCAATGATCGATCGAAAAAGCGGGCGCATCATCAATATCGCATCGCTGGCCGGGCTCATCGGCCACCCGTTCAATGCCGCCTACGCCGCCAGCAAACACGCCCTGATCGGCTTTACAAAATCCATCCGCGTCGAGCTTGCTCCGCTGGGGATTGATGCGGTGTCCATCGAACCGGGTTATCACAGAACCGAAATCATCGGCGCCAATGCCAACCAATCGGAAAACTTTTATGACCGACGCAGCCCGATGTTTGAATGGAACCGCGGCTTTTTACGCACCATGTTTGACGAGATCATCCCCCGTGCCGGTGACCCTAAGGATGTTGCAGACCTTATCTTGAAAGTCATGACACTCGAAAAACCTAAACCGCATTACGTCATCGGAAAAGATGCCCGGTTTGCCACAACGCTGCAATGGCTGGGCTTGGGGCCATGGCTGGAACATCAGGTCACGCGAAAAATTCGCAAGGCCCGGCGGCTTGAAAACCAACGAGAAGCCGAAAAAAAAGCCCGCAGAAAACAGAAGCGTGGAGCAGAAGCGACACGATAAGTCGCCGAATAAAACCACGGAGAGCAAAAACCGTGAAGCCTAAAATACTGCTGGTCAATCCGCCGATTTACGATTTTGCCGCGTACGATTTCTGGCTCAAACCTCACGGGATGCTCAATGTCGCCGGAATGCTGCGGCCAATCGCAGACCTGTATCTCTTTGACACCATGGATCGGACCGCACCCCACTTCGACCCTGAAGGTGTAATCAAGACGACCGAATACAATACCGGTCCGTACCCGTTCAAAAAAATCCCCAATCCAGAATCTCTTAAAGATATCCCCCGGTACTTTCGGCGATATGGTATCCCAAGAAATGTATTCAGGGACTATTTATCCCATAATGGGCCGTTTGATTGTGTGCTCATCCAGACAATGATGACCTACTGGTACCTCGGTTACAAAGAAGTCATCGAGGACATTCGCACGACCTGCCCGCAGGCAAAAACCGTCCTCGGCGGTTTCTACGCCACCGCCTGTCATGATCACGCACAATCACTTGGTGCAGACGCAATTATCAAAGGTGACGATCATGAGCCGCTTTGGGGTTTGCTGGGACAGAAGCCCCCTGCCGGGATGCATCTGCCGGCGTGGGAATTGTACCCAAAGCTGAACGCTGCTACCATGAAGCTGACAAAGGGATGTCCGTTTCAATGCAGTTATTGCTATGTGCCTCAATCGGAAGAGACATTTCAAACACGCCCCATTGATGAATGCCTTGCCGAGCTCAAACAGCTTGTCGAATTGGGAGTCACCGACATCGCCTTTTATGATGACGCTCTTTTGTACCAGCCGGAACTGACTCTATTGCCTTTTATGCAGTCCGTTATTGAGAATAATATTCAGGTCAATTTCCACACCCCGAACGCCCTGCACGCCCGGTACATGACCGCCGACATCGCCAAAGCCATGGTTGCGGCGGGCACAAAGACATTTTACCTTGGCTTTGAGAGCCGCTCCGAAAAATTCCACAAAGAAACCGGCTCCGGCAAGGTCATTTCTGATGAATTGGCCAAAGCCGTCGAACACCTCCGCTCCGCAGGGGCCGATCCTCAGCATATCACCGCCTACGAAATGGTGGGCCACCCCCTGGCCGACGTCCAGCAGCTTGAACCATCAATGCGGTTTGCGAACAGCTTAGGCATCCGCATCATGCTCAGCGATTTTTCGCCCATCCCCGGCACCCCGGACGGCGAACTCTGCCGCAAGTACACCGACCTCGACGAACCGCTCAACCACAACAAAACCGCATTTCCCATTCGCTTTCTCACCTTCGACAAAGTAAACTACTACAAAAACCTGTGCAGGAAATTGAATCGCCAGATCAAAGGACAAAATGAGTAATCGAGAAAATGAAATAAATGCTTGCAATGCTTTTATCGAAATCCTACGAGAAATAAGTAGCGTAGAATATGAAATTATATGCAGACCGGATGAAAACAACAACAGTAGCCAAGATATTGACTTTGTTTTAGCCCCAAAAGATAAAAATGGGCAACTCTCCAAAATTGCTGTTGAACATACTATTATAGAAGCCCATGACAAACAAATTGCCTATGTTAATCAATCATACGACGTTGTAGAGGAAATCAATCAGAGGAGCCAAGGAAAACTACCAACAAACCGTTGGTTTCACATAGTTGTTCCACCTGCTCTTATTACTAACACAACAAAAGAAAGTAGGGTCCAATTTATCAAAGAAATATCAAGTTGGATTCCTGATATAGCAGAAACTCTGACCGCTCATAGACAACAATCTTCACTGCTTTACAATGGGCACGAAGTATCATTAATATGTTGTGGCTCAGTTTTAGAACTAAATGGAACGATTGGTAGAATGCCAACAAGACCAGAAGAAGCGAATGAAGAAAGACGGGATAGATTCCGTAGAGCAATTGAAAAAAAATTACCAAAGCTTATTAAGTACAAAGAAAAAGGATTTACCACAGCGCTTTTACTGGAAGATATCAGCTTTAGCCATGCTCTGCCAGAAGATAACTGGAAAGATTTAATACCTAATCAATATCATTCAGAATTTCAATTGAAAATAGACTATGTTATTATATTTGTTTCAAATAAAAAGAAAATGATTGTTGGCAATGTGTGGAAAGAAGAGTCTCAAATATATGAAGAAATCCCAGACAATCGCAGGTTCAGTCTTCGCCGGATAGCGGGTGGGAGCCACTGAATTCTTCAGGATAAAGAGGATGCTTTTTCCGGAAAAAGGACGGACCTATACCACGGGTTTTAGGAAAAGAAGATAGCAACTATAACTGCGGGCGAGACGCCCGCGTTCCCAGGAGAAATTATGTGGGAGCATTTTCATCATCAGGCAGATATCGGGATTCGTGGGATTGGACAGACGCTGGAAGAAGCGTTTGCCGAAGGTGCGGTTGCGCTGATGGCGGTGGTTTGTTCGCCCCAGAAGGTTCAGTCGAAAGAGACCGTCAAAATCGAGTGTGAATCGGATGAAAAGGACCTTCTTTTTGCCGACTGGATCAATGCGTTGATTTACGAGATGGATGTACGTAAAATGCTGTTCGGCCGGTTCGAGGTTAAACTCGAAAACCATAAACTGACCGGCACGGCCTGGGGTGAAAAATGCGACCCCGACCGGCATGAATTTGCGGTCGAGGTGAAAGCCGCGACCTTTATGGAACTGAAAGCGTATAAAGATAATGACGGCCAGTGGGTCGTGCAGTGTGTTGTGGATGTATAAGGAATGTAAATCCGAAGCACGAAATCCGAAATTCGAAACAAATTCTAATTTTACTGTCCAACATAATTAAAGTTTTGTAAGTCATTTATACGAGTAACTTTCCAGGGGAATAGTCCCCATGGAAAGGAAAAGTCATGGAGCGACGATTTGAAATACGAAAA
>Ga0224495_10001084_pt1 | contig 20028 bp, 19 predicted proteins | sample SF_Jul11_sed_USG_FD_168128 | JGI IMG/M metagenome (GOLD analysis project Ga0224495, IMG submission 168128) | Sediment microbial communities from San Francisco Bay, California, United States - SF_Jul11_sed_USGS_4_1 | ecosystem: Environmental > Aquatic > Marine > Sediment | place: USA: California... | reverse complement strand
AGGCTGAAAGAGCAAAGCACTATTAACACTTGACTACTTAACTATCAGAAATAGAGGACTATATTATGCCAACCTTTGTATATATGACGCGTTGTGATGGTTGTGGAGAGTGCGTTGACATTTGCCCGTCCGACATCATGCACATCGATAAAACCCTTCGACGTGCTTACAACATTGAACCCAACATGTGCTGGGAGTGCTACTCCTGTGTAAAGGCCTGCCCGCATCAGGCGATTGATGTACGCGGCTATGCCGACTTTGCACCGCTTGGACACAGTGTCCGGGTGATCCGTGATGAAGAGAAAGGCACGATTGCCTGGCGCATCAAGTTCCGCAACGGCAAAAAAGATATGGAGCTGTTGGCGCCTATCACAACCAAACCCTGGGGCTCGGCGACACCCAAACTCGCAGACGCGCCTGCTCCAAGCAAGGAAATGCGCGACAGTCAGCTGTTGTTTAACGAGCCGAAGTATATCCGCATGGATGAAGGTGGCTTGCATACACTGAAATCCAATGGCCTGGAAATCAAAAAGGGAGTGCAATACTAATGAGCTACCAGACAATTATTGAAGACGATATCGACATCCTGGTTGCAGGTGCGGGTCTGGGCGGCACGGGTGCTGCATTTGAAGCCAGATATTGGGGCCAGAACAAAAAGATCGTCATTGCGGAAAAAGCCAACATCATGCGTTCCGGCGCGGTAGCCCAAGGCCTGTATGCGATCAACTGTTACATGGGTACACGCTTCGGCGAGAACAATCCCGAAGATCACGTGCGCTATGCGCGTATCGACCTGATGGGCATGGTGCGGGAAGACTTGCTGTTTGACATGGCGCGTCACGTTGACTCCACCGTGCACAACTTTGAAGAGTGGGGTCTGCCCATCATGCGCGACCAGAAGAAAGGCTCGTATCTGCGTGAAGGGCGTTGGCAGATCATGATTCATGGTGAGTCCTACAAGCCTATCGTTGCCGAAGCGGCGAAGAAATCGGCAGACAAGGTATTCAACCGTGTCTGCATCACCCATCTACTGATGGATGATGCCAAAGAGAACCGCGTCGCGGGTGCGGTAGGTTTCAATGTACGCACGGGTAACTATCACGTATTTAAATCCAAGACGGTGATCTGTGGTGCCGGTGGCGCTTCTAATATTTTCAAGCCACGTTCGGTGGGTGAAGGTGCGGGTCGCGTCTGGTACGCACCGTGGTCGTCGGGTTCTGCCTATGGCCTGATGATTCGGGCAGGCGCGAAGATGACGCAGATGGAAAACCGTATCGTGCTGGCGCGTTTCAAAGACGGTTACGGCCCGGTCGGCGCCTACTTCCTGCATCTCAAGACCTATACCCAGAATGCCTACGGTGAAGAGTACGAGTCCAAGTGGTTCCCCGCACTTCAGGAAATGGTAGGCAAAGAATATTTGGATCCGGAAGTTTCGCACCGAACTCATCGTCCCATTCCGACGTGTCTGCGTAACCACGCCATCATCAATGAGGTGAATGCGGGGCGCGGCCCGATTCACATGGTCACCATGGAAGCCTTCCAGGATCCGCATCTGGAAGAGATCGGCTGGCACAACTTCCTCGGCATGACCGTGGGTCAGGCGGTACTTTGGGCGGCCACAGACGTTGATCCGAAATACGAAAATCCTGAACTGACTACTTCCGAGCCTTACGTCATGGGCTCGCACGCAACGGGTTGCGGTGCATGGTGTTCTGGCCCTGAAGATGTTTCTCCTGAAGAATATTTCTGGGGCTACAACCGCATGACCACCGTTGAAGGTCTGTTTGGCGCGGGTGATGCGGTGGGTGGTACACCACACGCGTTCTCATCGGGATCGTTCACCGAAGGTCGTCTGGCTGCCAAGGCTGCCTGCAAATATATTGATGATGGCAAGGCAGAAGGCATCCGCGTTTCCGAGAAGCAAATTGCCGACCTGAAAGAAGAGATATTCAAGCCCTTGGAGACCTACACGGTATACAAAAACGAAGTCGTTGCCGGGTCGGTTAACCCGAACTTCATCAACCCAAGACAGGGTCTTGATCGTTTGCAGAAGCTGATGGATGAGTACTGTGGTGGTTTTGGTGTTAACTACATGACCAACGACAAGCTCCTGAATATCGGCCTCAAGAAAATGTTCCTGCTGGGACAGGACCTGGAAAAAGTCGCCGCTTCAGATATACACGAGTTGTTGCGTGCATGGGAGTTGAAACATCGCTTCCTCACCTCTGAAAGTGTGTTCCAACATACGCTGTTCCGCAAGGAAACACGTTGGCCTGGATACTACTACCGTGGCGATGCAATGAAGCTGAACGATAAAGACTGGCACGTGCTGACCGTTTCGCGGCGTGATCCCAAGACAGGCGAGTACACGATGGAAAAAGCACCGCTATACCACCTGGTAGGTGATGTAGAGAAAGCGGCTCCAGAAGGGCACTAAGCAAATAGTGGGAAACGCCAATCAAGTCCCTTCGCCCTGATAACCAGCGACTTTGCTGTCGTTTTCTGACAGCTTAGTCGAATGGCTAGTAGTTATATCAGCTTGTCGAAGGGGCGTTGAGCTTACACGTTGAATGCAAATCTTCTTCCATTCATGGTTCGACAAGCTCACCACGAACGGAGGAGTTGATCTGCGCTCTCATAGGTTTGATTTTTACAAACCGTGAAATATTTGCGAAGAAGGACTGACATGTTTGGTGTTAGTCCTTTTTTATCTACGAGAATTGTTTGTCCTCGCTATAGATAAAATGATGAAACACTGTGCAGGTTATAAACTTTATGAACATTCTTGAAAAAACAGATGAAGAGATTTTAGAGTTGGCCAACCCGATGTGGGCTGATCTTATCAAGTACTCAAATGAAGGAAACTACGGCGCTTTCACGCGTCATTTTTCAAGCTCATTTATTGCGGGTGCCAATGAGGTTGAAATGGGCAAGCAGTTTGCGCGTAGCGATCTTGCGAAAAACCTGTCGGATGATTATTCGTATCTCGGCATGATACGCCGTGGAGAATATGTGACTGTCTTATACAAAGTGATCAACAAAAAAAATAAAGGTGAATGGCTGGGCAGACTGGTGCTGGGATATGAAAACGACAAGGTAAAAATCTTTGGCGCTACGCTGTTCTAAGAAAACTTTATCATTGATCAGGCCGTTCCAGTCATGTCAGATACCATAGCAGACGAAAAATTCGTTGAACTAAAATTATTACTCGATCTACCAGAATCTACTGTATGTTTTGTTACGTTTTTCCCTGATTAGCAAATCTTATGTTTCTGCATGGTCGCGCACTATCACGGGGGTAATGGTATGAGAAAAATGACAAGATGTTGAGATTATGGTCTATGGCCACCGCACTGGCATTAGGCTCAGCGTGCGCATATGCAGGCGATTTGGCCAACGTAAAATGGGTAGGCGAAATGAGTGTCGACCTAGTCGGTGGCGATACGATTCGAACGGTGACTCTTAACAATGGCAACACTGTTAATGCCCATGCCAATGAAGGTATCGTGCTCAATGTGGGCGGTGTAATAGCCAACAGCAAGAATAGTCCATTCGAGACGCAGTTTACTTTAGGATACAAATTCAATATTGTAACCAGTGGCGAGCCGGTTTGGTACAGCATTCCTCTTGAAGTGATAGAGTATTACAATGCCGACACATTGCGCACGGGGCTTGGATTGAGTTATCACATGGACTCAAAATTAAAAATAGCGGGTAAAACGACGGACCGCTTTGACAATGCCTTGGGTTTGGTCGCAATAGTTGGTTTGATAGACAGGAATGCATCACACGGCAAGTTATACAGCATTGATTTACGTTATACGTTCATCAAATATCAGCCGAGTAACATGACCAACGCTAGCAAAATTGATGGTGGTTCGCTTGGTATATCTATTAGTTTACGCAACTGATAAGACTTTCGTTCTTGCAGGCTTAAAAAATTTCCACCAAACCTATCGGGTCATGCCATGCACGATATATCCAATCGCCCCATACATGCGATACAAGCAAATCTGCTCCCGTCGAATGCTATCGGCTTTGTTTACTGCGCTTTCGCATCTGTACTTACGGTTGCGGCGACGCTTTTTTCCAATGAACCGCTTGGCATCAGTTGGCTGCTTGGGCAGTTGTTATTCGCCATGGCATTCCTCGAATGGTTCCTCATCCTGCATGAGGCAGGCCATCGCACTTTGTTCCGCCATCGTCTGCCCAATACACTAGTCGGCACCATCGCAGGAATCTTCGCCTTGATTCCATTTTCCGCTTGGCGCCACATCCATGCCCGCCACCATGCTTGGACCGGCTGGCAGGACATGGATTCAACGACTGCGACACTGGTGCCGAGGGCTCTCGCGCCGAGTGAAAAATGGGTCATCAATATTGCCTGGCGCACCGGCATTCCCCTATTCTCGGTTCTTTACCGTTTACAGAACTATTGGCATCCGATCCGCTTGAAGCAATTCCTGTCCGCGTCGGTGTTGCCGCGCATCCGTACCGAGACACTGATACTGCTGATTATCTACGCTGTCATTGTTCTGTGGGTTGGGCCATGGCAGCTTGCGGGCAACTGTGGTGTCGGCCTGCTTCTGGCCTTAGCTATACAGGATCCGCTGCTGCTCAGCCAGCATACACATATGCCTCGCCATCTGGCTAATGGACAAGCGGTGCGGCCTTTCTCACATCTCGAACAGGAAGCTTATACACGCTCTCTTCGTTTTCCATCATGGTTCTCTGTGATGATCATGCATTTTGACGCCCATGAATTGCATCACATGTACGTCCGGGTTCCCGGCTATCGCTTGCGCCAAATCGACTATCGCACAAGCAATGAAGTCGACTGGTGGCAATGGTTGTGTGCGGCTAAAAAACTGACCGGGGTCGAATTCCTTTTCGGTCGTCGCGACGAATCGGGATTTCCGTACTGATGGCAACTCCTGCCCCCTTGCCTTGCGCCGTATTCCTGCTCCTCGCCATCGGGCTGGCCGGTGTTGCCCACGTCTTGTGGCTGCGTAGCGCGTGGTCGTCGCCCTTCGCATTCGCCCTTGATGGCGGGCTGCATTTGCGCGGGCGTCGCCTGTTCGGCGACAACAAGATGCTACGCGGTCTGATGATGATGCCACTGGCTTCGTCGGCAACCTTCGCCCTGTTCGCATCCAATCGGGACAGCTTGCCCGCATGGTTATCTGCCGGTATCTGGAATTTGCCCACTGCCCAGATGGCATGGGCAGGATTTATTTGCGGCCTTGCTTTCATGCTGGCGGAGTTGCCGAACTCCATGTTCAAACGCCAACTGGACGTGCCCCCCGGAGAAGCTCCGGCGGCATCCTTATTGCGCTGGTTGTGCTTAATCATAGACCGCATTGATTCCACGCTCGGCGTATTGATCGCCTTGTCGCTCATGCTGCCATTGCATCCTATGACCTGGTTCTGGACTTTGCTGCTGGGTTCCGGCTTGCACTGGCTATTCAGCATCTGGCTCTACCGGATCAAGCTAAAAAAGAGACCATCATGATGCGTCATGACACCCTAGTTGTTCCTCTGTCGGATGCCCATGATGCAACAGTATTCGGAGCCAAGGCAGCGACCCTTGCACGCATGATTGCTGCGGGCTACTCAGTGCCGCCCGGCCATGCCCTGCACCATGATGTCTTTCAATCCCATCTGCAACGTGCTGGACTGCTCGCCACAAAGCGGGATGCGAAGCACGCCCCTGCCAGTCCAGCCCCCTCTGAGATCGAAAAAATTTCCAGCGATTTTTCCAATAAAATAAGCGCCACGCCCCTCGACACATCGCTGGAAAATTTCCTGCACTCTATCGCGACGAGCGCAAAAGGATTGCCCTTTGCCGTGCGAAGTTCCGCCATCGGTGAGGATTCCGCCGCGCATTCTTTTGCCGGCCAGCTTGATTCGATACTCGGCATACACGGCGCAGACGGACTCAAGGAAGCCATTGCAAAAGTCTGGGCATCCCTGAGATCGGTACGCAGTTTGCACTATCAGCAGCGGCGTGATGTACGCCTCGACAGCATGGGGATCATCCTGCAAGCACAGGTCGACGCCCGCCATGCCGGTGTCATGTTCACGCGTGCGCCGGCTGAAGTTGCCCGTGGCCGGACAGCCATCATCATCGAATATTGCAACGGGCTGGGCGAGCGTCTGGTTGCCGGAGAAGCCGATCCGGCGCGCGTCCTGATCGATCCTCGCACGCGCGAAATTTTTTCTCATGTCGATGGCGAGGATGAGGGTAGCCGTCTCAACGACAGCGACATCGCGGCCTTGGTCAACGAAGGAATGCGGCTCGAACAGGATTTCGGTGAGCCGCTAGACATCGAGTGGGCAATTGATGCGCGCGGGAAATTATGGCTGCTGCAAGCGCGACCGATCACAACGAACCAAAGAATTCAGTACCGCGTAACATGGACCAACGCCAACATCGCCGAAAATTTCCCCGAACCGGTATCACCGTTTCTCTATTCTATTGTGCGTCGCGGCTACGCCGCCTACTTCCGCAATCTCGGCCTGGGTTTCGGCATTTCGCGCCGCCGCATTGCGGCCATGCATGATGCGCTCGAACACATCGTCGGCATACACGGTGGGCGACTCTATTACAACCTCAGCAACATCCATACGGTGATTTCCTTGGCACCCGGCGGCAACTGGCTGACTCGCGCGTTCAACAACTTCGTCGGGGCGACGCAATTTCCGCCGCTGCGGGAATTGCCAACGCAGGGATGGATAGAACACAACCTTGAACTTTTGCGTGTTGCTGCAATGACGATCTGGCGATATTTGCACGTTGAAAGCGGACTCGTCCGGTTCGAGAAAACTGTCGATGCTTTCTGTACACGGACTCGACTCGCAGAGCTGGAGGCCATGTCTCCACCGGCGTTGCTTGGCAGCTTGCACGAATTTCTTGAAATCCGCCTGCAACGCTGGAACGATGCCGCACTTGCCGATACGGCAGCGATGGTGTGTTATGGCCTGCTGCAACGCCAACTGCGCCGCTGGTTGCCTGATGCGTCTAACAAAAACTCGCACAATAATTTACTTGTCGGCCTACCCGGCCTCGCCAGTCACATGCCGGTGGAAAAATTGTGGGAGCTGTCACGGTTGATACGCGGCAACCCTGAGCTTGCTGATCTCTTCACCAACTTCGACAGCGCAACAATAGCGCGGCAACTTCATGAGCAGACCCGCTTCGCCGGGTTCCTTGCTGAATTGCAGGAATACCTCGAACACTGGGGTTTTCGCAGCTCCGGCGAGCTGATGCTGACTCGCCCCAGCCCTGAAGAAAATCCAAAACAGACTCTGGAGCTTTTGCGCAGCTACGCCGCGCTGGAATCACCATCGCCCCAGCAGCAACTGCAAGAGCAAGCGGCAATTAGGGAATCGGCGACCAACGTAACTTCCCGGCAACTCACGCCGAATGCGCTGTTGCGCCGGATGCCATTCAGCCGCTCGTGGCAGTTTAAGTTGCTGCTCGCGGCAACTCAAGGATTCATCCGCCTGCGCGAACGCGCCCGGCAGAAACAGGCAAAGCTCTACGTGCGTTTGCGCCACATCATTCTGGCCATCGGCCATCGGCTGGTTGCGACAGGCCTTCTGGCATCAGCCGATGAGATTTTTTATCTGGAGTGTGATGAAGTCGATGCCCTGCTTTCCGGCCACGCCATGTTTCCCTACGATGTCGATACTCGTGTCAGGGAACGGCGCAACGAGCAAACGCGGCTTGCCGCCATGTCGCCGCCGGATAATTTTGAACTGGATTGGGGTGACTATTTGCCGCAACAGGCGAGCGGTCAAATGGTGCAACAAGTTACCGCCGATACCGGTATTGCCGCCGAATCTGGCGACGTGCAACGCATGCAAGGGATCGGCGCATGCGGAGGACGCCTCACCGCTAACGCGGTGGTACTCGCGGATGCCAGCGAAGCCGGGCGTATGCTGCAAGGCGACATCGTGGTAACACGCCAGACTGATCCCGGCTGGGCTTGCGTCTTTTTTCTCGCGCGGGGTCTGGTAATCGAACGGGGCGGCATGCTTTCGCACGGTGCCATCATCGCCCGCGAGCTGGGCATTCCGGCTGTGGTCGGCGTGCGCGATGCGACGCGTCGCATCGCCAGCGGTGACCGCTTGTCTATTGATGGAGATCGCGGTGTCGTCGAAATCCTTTGTTGATGATTCGCTCGCCTATGCGTCCAGCCGATTGGCTGTTGGCCGTATAGGCTTGCTGTGGCTGGCAGTGACGGCCTGCGCCTTGTTTGTGTCGCGTGAAATTTCGGTAGCGTCCGCGATGCGCGTCCTCTTGCTGTCTGCGATTCTGATCGCCCAGTTCCGTTTGTGGGATGATCTCGCCGACCGAGTACATGATGCAACCACACACCCGCAACGGGTGATGGTCGCCACCAGCCATATGCGGAGTTTTGCGTATCTGTGCGGGCTACTATCATTGCCGGTGGCAGCAGTGCTGGCTATTGCATATGGGATTGAACATCTGGCGGTATACGCCGGCCTTCTTGTTTTCATGGCTTTACTCTATGCCGCAAATGGAACGGCGCTGCCGCGCCTGCTGCGGACGCATCTGGTCTTGCTGAAGTACCCGATCTTCATCTGGCTTTGCGCGCAGGATGCCGATCCAGCGCGGTGGGCACACGTCGGCACTGCCGCTTATCTTGCCCTGTGCATTTTCGAGATGGCCAGCGATGCCGATCTGCGCGGCAATGTTATCTGGCGCGGAATGATTGCGGTTGAGGCATTAGCCATCGCTGTGCTGTTGATTTTTATATGAAGGATTTCGCCATGACGCTACCCTCCGCGCCACCGACCACCGCCTTTGAGAACATCCCCTGTTACATTTGCGGCAGCAAAGATTCAAAACCGCTGCTGATCGCCGAAGACGACCTCACGGGCAAGCCGGGACGTTTTCAATTTGTCACCTGCAGGCAATGCGGCCTCGCTTACCAGAATCCACGCCTGACGCTGGATCAGGTCAAGCACTACTATGACGACGAATATATCGCCCATCGCAAGAAGACAGACTGGGGCTGGTTGACGCCCTTCTATCAGCGCGCCATGCGCAAACACGATCTCGCCAAACTGGCGCTGGTGGATCGTTACGTTGATCTGCACAAGGGAAGTTCAGTGCTGGACATCGGTTGCGGCGCGGCAACTTTTCTTCAGGAGCTGGTGGCGCGCGATTGCGTGCGCGCGACCGGAATCGATTTCAAGGATCTGTCGCGCCTGCCCGGTTTCGAGAAAATAGATTTCCGTTGCGGTCTGCTCTCAGAACAGAAACTTGCAGAACGCAGTTTCGATCTGGTCACCATGTGGCATTTCCTCGAACACGATTATGATCCCGCCGGAACCCTGGCTCGCTGTCGCGATCTGCTCACAGCGGAAGGGCGCTTGGTGATAGAGGTACCGCGTCTGGATAGTTTGAGTTTTCGCCTTTACCGCGAACGCTGGCCGGGGTTGCAGGCACCGCAGCACACGGTTCTGTTCAGCCGTACGAGCCTGCTGGAAATGGTACGCAGCCAAGGTCTGGAAGTGGTGGAGTTCCTGCCCTACGGCGCATTCCCGCCTTATTTCTACCTCTTCACCGGACTGGCCTTCAAAATATTGCAAGGCCGAGGACTGAATCTGGATCGCGCCATCCTGCCGTATTTCATCGGCCAGTTGCTATGCTCTCCGCTGCTGCTTTTCCAGCGCCAGTTAAATCTTGCGATGCAGACTGTTGTGTGCCGACGGGTATGATGATGATCGAACGTATCGTGCTTCTGCTGCGCATTGCCGCCACGCTAGTGCTCATGAGCACATGTGCCTTGGTGATGTTGCTCGTAGCAATCGCCACACTGTTCCACCTGCGGCGCTTCTACAGCAAAAGCATCGCCACTCCGCTTGGTCGTCTCGTGTTGAGGCTTTGGGGAGTTCGCGTCCGCCTGCACAGCACAGCACCCTTTCCGAGTGGACAGGTTGTTTATATATCGAACCATACATCGACCATAGACCTTTTCGCGCTGATCGCACTGGGTCTGCCGAATACGCGCTTTTTTCTCAGCGGCTATCTGCGCAAGCTGCTACCACTCGGATTGATCGGCTATCTAATCGGCATTTTCTGGACTGTGCCCCAAGACTATCCTGAGCAGCGGCGCAAAATCTTTTGTCGTGCTACTGAAGTACTGCGGCGCAGCAGGGAATCGGTATATCTAAGCCCTGAAGGCACACGCGTCACGTCAGGCGAAATCGGCCCGTTCAACAAGGGCTCTTTCCACTTGGCAACCAGCCTTGGCGCGCCTATTGTGCCGCTATTCATCGCCATTCCGTCAGCCATCAATCCGGGGCGTGAACTCAATGCGGCCGCCGGGGTCGTCGATGTCTATGTGCATGAGGCCATCCCCACAAGCACTTGGCGAGTCGAAGATGTGGTGGCTCACAAGGAAGAAATACGAGAGCGCTTTGCGGAATGGAATCGCGCATACCGCAATGGAAAGCCGACATGAAACGATCAACACACATCTCTCCGCAAATGGACGCCGTACTGAGCCAGAAAATCACGCCGGAAGGATCGCCCGCAGTCACGGACACCTTGTTCCTCACCGGCGCTACCGGCTTCCTAGGCGCTCATGTTCTCGTGGAATTACTGCGAATCACCGATAGTAAAGTGGTCTGCCTGATGCGCGCCGATGATGATACGACGGCGATGCGGCGTATTTCTGAATCGCTCAAAGGCACCGGGCGCGATTGCACCGATTTTTCAAGCCGCGTGATTCCGTTGTGCGGCGACCTGACCAAGCCGGACTTTGGTCTTGATGCCCCCGACTTCAATGTCCTCGCCGCGACAGTCGGAAAAATTATCCATTGCGCCGCCGAAGTAAGCTGGATCAAACCCTATCGACGCCTGCGTAGCAGCCATGTTACCGGCACTCTGAACGCTATACGGCTAGCCTGCCGCATCACGATCAAGCCGTTGCATTTTGTGTCCACGCTGGCGATGTGCTACATCCCGGACGGACCTGAGGTGGTGGATGAGAATGACGATATTTCAGAATATCTGGAGCAGATTCCCCTAGGCTATGCTCAGGCCAAGTGTGTGGCCGAATCGCTGCTGCGCCAGGCTGCGCAACGTGGCGTTCCGGCTTCCATCCTGCGCTGCGGTCTAATCTGCGGCGACAGCGTGAGCGGTTTGTCGAACCACGATGACATTATTTCGCGCATGTTGCGCGGCTCTGTCAGCAGCGGCATCGCCCCCGATGTGGATTGGGGGCTGGATTGCGTCCCTGTAGACACCGTGGCACAGGCGCTGTGCGCTTTGGCTCAAGGCAACCTCTCCGGTTTCAGGATGCTGCATCTGCACCACGACGCGCCCCGACTATGGCGGGAAATGGTGCTTTGGCTGCGCCTCAACGACTACGATGTACGCATGGTGCCTCTCGATGAGTGGCTGGAGATGGTTGGCGATGAACGTGGTAATCGGGCACCCGATCTCCATGTGCTGCACCCTTTCTTTCTTGCCCGCCCGCCGCTAATGGGCGGACGCACCCTGACCGAGTTATATCTTGAACCCAAGCGGCGCGGCATACGCTCGGCGATCTCACGCTCTTGTTTCGATGCGCTCGGCATTACGATCCCGCGACTCGATGCGCATCTGCTCAATCGTTATCTGATCCGTTACCGGCAACTGGGTTTTCTCCCCGAACAACTCACGGTTTCAAAAACGCAAACAAGCGCACCGCTGCGCCTGACCGTGTCGAGAGGATTAAGCGATGCTTTGGATGCCCCGGCTCTAGAACTGACAGAGTTCCACTCTTTCCCCCTGTTCGGCAGCGGTATATTGAGCGAGTTGAGCACCGTCAGCAGCGGCGGGAATAGCGGGTTGTGGCGTTGCCTTGTCCATTACCGCCATGTGCCTGACCGCCCCGTGGAGCAGATACATGCGGTGCTTAAACTCAGATCGACGAATGCGGAACAGGATGCCGCCACCTTGGCCGTTGCCGACCTCTGCTCTCCGCAATTGGGTGTTGCTTTTGCCGATCATTTGCACCACCTTCCATACCGCAATGGTCTCGCACGGGAAATCGCCATCGCCGCAAGTGCAGACAACAGGCTTACACGATTCATGCCCCGATCTCTCGCTGTCATCATGACTGGTGAAGATACACACTGGGGCTTCCTCGAAGAGCATCTCGACGACGTGGACTTGATCGATTCTGCGGATACGGTAGAACATTGGCATAGCACGCACATCGAGGCCTCAGTGCGTGCGCTAGGCCAGATACACTCTGTCTGGTATCGGCGTGAAGACGAATTGCTGCAACAACCCTGGTTGGCACCCGGTGCAAAAAATATCCCTGCGATGCGGCCATTGTGGCGTGAACTGGCAGATTTTTCGGCGGCGCGTTTTTCGCTGGTGTTGGGTGAGAATGGCAAGATGCTGCAGCACGGCTTGATCGACGATCTCGACAACTGGTGGTCGCAATGGATGTCCATGCCCCGCAGCCTCATCCACAACGATTTCAATCCTCGCAATCTGGCTTTTCGCCGCAGCCCGCAAGGCCATTTACTCTGCGCCTATGATTGGGAGCTGGCAACGATAGGCCTGCCGCAATATGATCTGGCCGAATTGCTGTGTTTTGTTTTGCCTGCTGCGAGCAAACCGCAAGATGCTCAACACTGGATAGACCTGCATCGAAGTTGTCTGGCAAATGCTACCGGACAAATTATCTCAGATGAAGAATGGCAAGCGGGATTTGCAATCGCCCTGCGCCACTACATGGTGAGTAGGTTGCCTCTCTACGCGATGATTGACCGTTTCAAACCGCAACTTTTCCTTTCCCGGGTCATAACCAATTGGTTTCGGTTGCATCAGTGGGCAGATCAGCAGGTGCAGCTCTGGCATTGAGTGCCTGATGGGTCCGAACGACGCGGTCAAATGTGCCTCGCGGAAGTGCTTTCAAAATTTGGTGGAATCGGCTTATCCTATACATGTTGCAGTCTCAGTTGTTGAGTTGGCGCTCTGCGTTTTATCCCAATCAACCTTGTACCGCAACACTCTTAAACTGTTTTGCAAAAACTATCCCGCACAGCAGTGCGCTTTCGCGGGAATGACGGCTGTTTTATGGCATCTGTCACGAATTATGGAAAGATCAATAGACATGTCAGATACCATAGCAGACGAAAAATTCGTTGAACTAAATTACAAAGTCGTCGATAATAAAACCGGTGACATACTTGTTACTGTAGATTACCCGCTGGCTTATGTTCATGGCGTGAATGATGTCATGTCTGAAGAAGTGACCAAGGAACTATATGGTAAAAAAATTGGCGATATCATCGAAGTGCCAATAGACACTACAAAGTTATACGGTGAGAGAGATGAATCACTGGTCTTTACCGATCTTATAGAAAATGTTCCGGAAGAATATCGGGAAATTGGTATGACCATCACCATGGAAAATGAAAAAGGTGAGCCCAGAAACTTTATCGTTACCCGATTCGATGACAAGACATTAACTGTCGACGGCAACAACCCCCTTTGCGGCAGAGAAGTCACTTTCATGCTGGAAGTCTTGTCTATACGTGACGCTACCGAGGAAGAAATCGAGCTTGGCGGAGCGGTCGGCGCCGATCCTGAATTAAATGAAATACTCGACCGGGCAAAATGAAATTCTCAACGAACTACCTGCTTTACCCTCGCAACAAGGCCTTGGAACGAGCTTTGGCAAATTCTTTAGGCAGGCTGGGCAATGAGTGGATTGAGGCGGCTACACCGGATACCAGAGTAGCCGTCGCCGACAATTTTCTTTACACGCGTGGGAACTATGAACAGCATCGTTTCAGTTCCAATATTCTTGAGCGTGTGCGTGAGGAGCTTGAGGAATCGCTGACGGACGAATATCACGATCAGGAGCCATTGGCCTGGGCAGAGACTCAGAATCAACTTGGAAACATTCTGGCGGCACTGGGACAACAGCGGAGAGATGCTGAATTGTTTGAACGGGCCATTCAGTGTTTTAGCAATGCATTAGAGGAGTTCAGACAGGAAAACTCACCATTGGAATGGGCCGCCACGCAATATAACCTGGGCACGGCTAACCAGGCGCTGGGTCGACTACTTGATGCTACAAAGCCATTCAATAACGCTGTAAATGCTTATACTAATGCTTTGCTGGTTTGGACGCGAGTTGCGTTTCCGGAAGACTGGATGTTTACGATGCATCAGCTCGGAGATACTCTCCATGCGCACGGAAAACTGCTTAAAGGTAACCGTCAACTACAAAAGTCCGTTGTCGCCTATAAAAATGCGCTTGCCATACTCGATGCGGATAATTATGCACTAGAGCTAACTGCGACACATAATAATCGTGCTGCTGCATTGCATCATCTCGGTGAGACAGAAGAAAACCACGAGCGCCTGGAGGAAGCTATACGATCTTATGAAAAGGCGTTAACGGTCAGTATGGAGCAGCAACTTCCTATTCATCTGGCGGTACTATGCAGGGTAAATAAGACGACAGCGCAGAATGTACTGGCAGAATTAACCAACGATACCGGGCTTGCAGAAGAAGTGGCCGATGAGTTTGAAGTCATTATCGAATGTTTTTCGCATGCCCTGCAGCCACTCTGCTTAAGGCATTGCGAGGAGCAAATGGTTAAGGCAAGATCAATGGCGCTAGCCAACAGCGTAAGCCGCTGATAAGGGGATCGAATTGTCGGCTGTAGAAAAAACAGAAAAAAAGCGCGATCCGAACGATCCATGCCTGTTCTGCAAAGATCCGCGTGGCGTATCGCTGGAGCATGAACTCGCTTACAGTGCGCGTGATACCTACGCGGTGAGCCCGGGCCATACCCTGGTTATCCCGCGTCGCCATGTAGCCAGCTTTTTCGACCTGACGCCCGAAGAGATCAATGCCTGCATGGGGCTGATCACCGAGGAGCGCATGCGACTGGACGGGGAATTCAAGCCTGATGGTTACAACATCGGCGTTAACGTGGGACAGGCGGCCGGGCAGAGTATCTTCCATGTCCATATTCACCTCATCCCCCGCTATAAAGGTGATGTCGAAAATCCCCAAGGCGGTGTGCGCCATGTGATTCCAAAGAAGGGACATTACACGCGCTAGATAGTACAATTTAGCCAGTTAAGTGGGAGGGACTGGCAACCGTTGATATTCCTCCCGTTTTCAACCAGCAAGGAGATGTGATCATGAGTGATGAAAAGAAGCCTTTTATGCGTCCCAAAGTTCCAGATGGCCACGCATTCCACGTGACAACGCGTCAGAAAGAAATTGTACCGGGGCAATTTTTTGTTGGCTATGAAACTATCTGGGAACCGCACCAGAAAGAAGTTCCCTACCAAACCCCCAAGAAGCCCTGACAAGAAAATTCAAGGCCATCAGCTGCGCGGAACTTTAATAGAGGGTCGAAGGCCGCGCGGATAACGCTAAACAACTCAAGCCTGGATTGGATTGATGAAAAGCACGCTTTTATAGCGTGCTTTTCTTTTTAAAATTAAAACTTAAACACGCTCAGCCAGTTTATATTCAACATTGATAAATGCGCCAATATCGGCCAGAAAACGAATCGTTCTGGCACCGAATCCCACATCGGGCACCGATTCATTTTTATCAATCGATAAAACCAGCACCACGCCGATTCTGGGCGACAAGTTGTGGCTCTTAATGACTTGCAGGATTTTTTCCTTGTCCGGTTCTATTTTCTTAATGATGATGTCCACCATTTTATAAACGTCGATATCCTCCGTCATCGCATCCGTAGATAACTCCCATGAACTGATCACCGGCTTATCCAGGGCACTGTGTGCGCCGGAGGCATCAACCGAGGTCGGTTCGATGCCAAGCAGACGCGTGATGTCATCCGGATCGAAATGATAACCACTAAGTGTGAAATGGGCGCGTGCTTTATTCGATGCCAAGGTATTACCCTCATCAATTGATTGTAAATAGGACGAAGGATTATAGCGTATAGCGAAAGCGGGCAAATGCGCTGGCCCTGCCTTTGTTCAAGATAGCGTGTTTGATTTAAACAGTTTGTTAGTAGCGGTTTTTCGGATGATTGGCTTGGGCGAAGATTCTGACAGGTAAAGGGCCGCATCAGCCATGCATACGCACGATTCGAAGATCAGCCGCAATCAGACGATCCGTCATCGAACCCAACAGCGCTTTCACCAAACGCAATTCGCAACTGGTACTCAGCTTCTCAAGCTCCGTAAAGGTAAACTCGGCGATGACCACATCGGCAATCGCCTCCAGAGTTGCCTGGCGGTCTGAACCTCTCTGGATATAAGCCATTTCACCGAAGAATTCGCCGGGTTTAATGACGTTGAGCAAATGCCCTTCTCTGGTGACCCTCAAACCCCCGGTAGCCAACATAAACATGCTTCTGCCCGGTTCATCCTCACGCAAGACAACTGTACCCCCCGGCAATTTTGCCCACTTGCTGACTTGAACGAGTTCCCATATTTCCGGATCGGGAAAGTCGCGTAGCGCATGCATCGCGCGCAATGCGCCAAATTTCTCGCTATCCGGTATCACCTGCCGCGAAGTGACAAATCTTCCCAGCTTCGCAAGTTCAGCGGCAAGTGTTGCCCATGTCGGATAACGGTCTTCCGGTTTTTTTTCGATCATTTTGAGAATGATCTTGTCCAGTTCCTGCGGTATCCCGGATCGACGCAAACTCGGCGGAACGGGCTCCCTGTTTGCGATAGCATCGAATAGCGCATCCATGGTGTTACCCTCAAAAGGCAACTGACCGACAAGCAGCTCGTATGCCACGATCCCGAGAGAATACATATCGCTGAGAAAATTAACGCGCCCTCCCCTGAGATGCTCCAGAGACATGTAGGAAGGTGTTCCGGCAGTCACTGCCATGGTGATCTGCTCCTTGTAAAACACGGCAGTACCGAAATCCGCGATCTTCACATTAGTACCGGAGGAGATCATGATATTCGCAGGCTTGATATCCCGGTGAATGATACCCAGGCTATAGGCGTATTCAAGCGCGCTACAACACTTATAGATAATCTGGAGCACATCTCCGACGGACAGCATATCGTCATGATAGGTATGACGCACCAGATTACCTCCAGGCACGTATTCCATAACAATGTAACCGGAATCTTCCGTTACGGACGCTTCCAGAATAGAAACTACATGCGGGTGTGTCAAATGGCCGGCGAGCGCGGCCTCATTGAGAAATTGCTTGCGGCAGGTTTCAGTGAATTCGGGATCGTGAAGCACCGTCTCGTCGATCATCTTCACTGCCACATCGGCACCCGAGAAAGTATCAAGCGCATGGTAAACCTTACCAGTCGCACCTTTGCCGATCTGTTTATCCAGCTCGTACTTGCCCAGCCTGTAAGGCAGATCCATGTGCACCATCCTCATGGTTAACAACTATCAATGGATAGTTACATTCCATATAAAGAAAATCGGACGCTCTTTAATTCAGATTGCCCCCGTAAACTAACGCATCCGCCTCAACCGGAACAAACCCTCGTTTTCGCTATCGCTACTGAAATACAGATTACCATCCGGCCCGAGCGCCACGCCTGCAGGGCGCGCCCAGCGCGCTCCATCGTGCAATTGAAAACCGCTAACCAGATCATCCACGCGTACCGCTTCGCCATCCTTGAATCGCACCGCAACAATTTTCGGTGGTCGACGCGTTGAATCACTGCCGATAAAACCGCCACCCGGTTGTGTCGCCCATGATCCATGCAACGCCACCAACGCATCGAATTCCAGATTGGCATCCATCTTGCCCTTGGCCACGAATGCTACACCCAGCGGCGCATTACGCGGCGGAAAAGTCGCCACAGGTATTGTCACTTCCTCTAAAGGTCGCGGCGGGATGCTGTCTGCACATTCATCGCGCTGAATCTTTTCTCCGTCGAATTGAAACCACGGCATACCGTGAAAAGACCCCTGAGCGAGCCTGCTGAAATATTCCGGCGGCTGATCGTAACCCAGATGATCCGGGCCATTGTTGCTTGCATAAAGTATACCTGTCTGGGGATGCCAATCGAACCCCACCGGGTTGCGCAATCCGGACGCAAAAACATCCCATCCGGCGACACCCTTCTCATTCAACACCAGAACCCCGCCGCGCTGATTATCAAGCGCGTAACCTATACCCAGATACTGATCGCTACAGTTGCGCTGGATACCCAGACTTGCATACACCCGACCATCGGGCCCCACCGCTATCGTGCGGCTGCTATGCCCTCCCCCGCCCGGCAATGCCAACAGCAACGTCATTGTATCCGGCGCGATATTCGATTGCCCGGCTGCATATGGTGCACGATACAAACCATCCGTCTGCGCAATCAAAATCTCGCCCTTGCGAAACGCGATACTGTGCGGATATTCATCCAACTCGATCAGTACCTCTGCTCTCGTGTAGGGCGGCTGCAAACGGTACACCTTGCCGGACCGAGAACCGGCAAACAGATCGCCGTTCTCGGCAAAACTTAACATCCTCGGCTTATCCATCTTGACCAGCCATTCCAGCCGGTAACCCTTGGGCACCTGCACCGTCACACGGTCACCATTCAGAGTAAGCTTCTGATTCTGGTAGGACAGCGCTTGTGTGCCCCCGGACACAGGCTGGCAAGCAAGCAGCATCAGCATCAGGACTGATATTCCACAGCGCATCAAAGCTCCCTCCTCATGCCAGCACATTCATCATCCGTCGACAATCACAACAATTCACCGGTAAAAACCAATCCTCCGATAAAAATCAGCCGCCCCTTGCCGCGAAACATCCTCATGGCAGGAAACGGCTGAAGTCACTTGACGGTGCAATGCCGCACCGCAAGATTCAACGCTTATTTGATTTCGGACAACAGCTTGGGATTGGTCACCAGCGTACGCACGCCGTGTGCGTGGTCTTCTTCAAATGCGTTCTCTTCGCACCACTTGCCTACCGTATTGATATCCACCTTGGCGCATTGCGGACGAACACTCCATGTCACCTGAAGCGGAGAACAAGTCTGTTCGGTGTACTTGGGACCGGTCGTTGAACCAAGAAACTCGACCGGCTTGCCGGTATTACCAGGAAGCGCCTTCGCCTGATGGAAACCGTTGACCATATTGCCATCGTAATCAAGCGTATTGAAATCCAGCGCACCAGAATCATTCACCAGCGTAAAAACCTGGGTTTCCACACGCAGATCCGGATTGGAACATGCCTCGGACAAACACGAACCCAGCCCTTTACCGGGCTTCACATCGCAAGAGCTATGCACCCAATGTACCTCGATCGTATCGCCGGGCTTAAGCTCACCGTGTTCGCCTTTGCAGATAGCACCCTTGGTCGGCTTAAGTTCGGCCTTGCTCAGCTCCTTGCTGATATTACACTGATAGCCGCTTTCGTTACCGTGACCGTCGCCGTCGCCCGCGTATATGGAAAACGCCTTCGCTTTATGCTCCGCATTCTTGTGAAAATGAATGTTGCACAGATTCATTTCCTTGCTCGGCGGCGCCATGGTAAAGATACGCTTATTTTCGCCCTGCAGACTCTCAATATCGCGCGGGGTTTGCGGGCCGAAGCCGACACACGCCTCACCCGATGCGCTGTGGTGACTGTCATGTCCGTGTTCATGCATGTCTTCAGCCGCCAAAGCCCCGGCAGAAAACAACCCCAGCGCAACTACAAAACCAACATAACTCCCCTTAAATAGTTTCATTCTATAAGCTCCATAAATATCTAAAAGTAATTTTTACATCTCTAAATCCGCAACTGACACATATCGGGAAAACAGACGATGAAATTCATCATCGCCCCAATATGGGAAAAGATTCTACATTCATTGGCCGATAAATGTAATCTGAAGCTGGGCTTGATATCGGAGATATCCAATCCACCTCGGTGGCGCACTGCAATTTACTAAACAACCACCGGCGAAAGCCGGAGGGTTTGAATTACGGACTGAAAGTCCGGATACGCGTCGTCTGAACGACGCGTCTTAGTCAGGTTCCATTTTGAAATCATCGTTCAGCTTAAGCTCAA
>Ga0224495_10001083_pt1 | contig 20035 bp, 25 predicted proteins | sample SF_Jul11_sed_USG_FD_168128 | JGI IMG/M metagenome (GOLD analysis project Ga0224495, IMG submission 168128) | Sediment microbial communities from San Francisco Bay, California, United States - SF_Jul11_sed_USGS_4_1 | ecosystem: Environmental > Aquatic > Marine > Sediment | place: USA: California... | reverse complement strand
TAGGCAACACGAACAAACTTCCGTTGCCAAACAATCTTCAGTTAAAAGTCCTGAATTCATTTTCTTAAGCATAAACGTATTATAGCATATATATTCACGCTTGTCTTCTCAAATCAGGATTTGGGAAGACTTTTTTTAATAAAAAAGAGCATTTTTTAATGAAACTGGGCCCGATTTAGTTAAAATAATGCTTTTTTGTGGCATTTTTTTTCTAATAATACTTTTCTGCTGCAGATATTTAATGAATATGGATTGCATAAGGTTCTAAAAGAAAGATTTAAAAGGAGGCGTGGTGGGCATAGAAGGTGGAGCTGCTTTTTCAGTAGTTTATTATCTTTATGGCGTCATGCATCTTGTACTGGGATTTATTGAGCTCACCCGTTTTAAAAACAGACTCAGTAGGCTGTTTGCGCTGCACTTTTTTGATTTTAGCGCCCAGAACATTTACTATGGACTCTATTTATCAGGTGATCTCGCCAGGTGGCCACATCTTTATGGAACAGTATATCCCCTTGTTCCTCTGATTTTTATTCTTAATTACCTCATTGTTCAATATTTACTGCAGCCCCGATATCAGCTCACCCTATTTGATAAAATCAATATTCTGGTTCCTTTTGCTGCAATCATCTACCTTTTGCCCATCTTTCTGAGTACAAAAGAGCAAAAAATAAACTACTATATGGAATATTTACCCCAGGAAACCTATTACGGGCTCCCTATCCCGTATACCCGGGACTTTATCTCCATTTATACTGCCTTTTTAACAATATTTACCGTTTACACTATCTACAAAAAAATAAATTTCAAAGAGTTAATTCCCAAAGTAAGACAGGGCAAATACCCCAAGGAGATATTTTTTATATTAGCTCCTTTTTTTACGATTGCCTTTATATTTGTTGCAGGCTTTCAACTCGGAGTATACACAAACATACTGACGTTATCTTTTATCTCATCAGTAATTCTTAACCTGAACTGGATTGTATTTTATTTTTTTGTTCGAATTGCTCCCTACTTTTTTCAGGTTGCGGTGGTTGAGGTTCCAGGTAAAAATTTTAATATAAAACATTATTTTAAATCAAGACTTTCCAGAATTAACATTGAAGAACTTAAAGAGAGACTTCACAATGAATGTGCGCTTAAATACTACTTTAAAAATGAAAAAGCCAACAGGGATGAACTCGCAGCTCTTGTCCATGTAACACCCGAGCAACTTTCTGAATTTCTAACCTCATTTTTAAATGTTTCCTTTAACAGATATATCAACAATCACCGAGTAGAAGAAGCTAAAAAACTCCTTGTTGAAAGCGATTTAAATACCACCAGAATTGGTTACGAAGCAGGTTTTGGCTCGTCTTCTGTCTGGCACAAAGTCTTTAAAGAGGCCACCGGAATGGCCCCTGAAGAGTACAGAAAAAAATGTTTATCAGGGTATCAGGAAGAACGCAAAAAATAAAAAGGGGAGGACCCCTGCACCGCACACGGTTGCGGTGCACCCCCTGTTTTCAAAAATCTTATTGTAAAAAGTCTCCTTTTCAAAACTTTACTGGCTCCACATGCTTTTCACTCTTAAAATAAAGGTCATGCCCTATCGCAAACAGATCTTGTTTTTTAAAATAAGCTATTACTAAAACCTGTTATGAAGCGACTTTATAGTCCATTTAAACCAGTGCTTGCAGCCCATAATCAGGGTTTTAAAATTAGCTCAATTAACGCATATCATTGATTTGCCTTGATAAACGTCCAAGATCATCAAGCACCTCTTTCGGAGACGGTTTCATCTCATGGGCAAGTTCTGTTGCGCTTTTTATCAGATCAAGCAAAAGTTTTTTCTGGGCATCAGATTGAGCCCCTCTCATGTCAAAGCGTGTTTCTTTAAAAAGTGCAGCCTTTTCATCAATGGCACTCATGATTTTATTCAGGGTTTGCGCCTGTTCAGAATATAGATTCATACTTCATTAAATATTTGGGTGATATATTTACAACAAAGTTATTTATAGATGGTTTTCAGAATTAAAAAGAATATAATTGGCGCGCTATATTCACGGTTTCGCAGTGGAGGTAAATCCAGACGTTAGTGAACGACCATTTTCTTTTAAATTAAAAATATTTTTTAATAGACATGGTATCTAAAAGTACATAAGGTCGATATTATGCAGAGATTTTTCAATATTATTGCTATTTTTCTACTGCCCATATATGCGACCTGGGGTGATATGCTTTTTTTAAAAGATGGTACCCTTTATGAATCTGTTACCATCAAGGGCGCATCATCGACATCTGTTACTGTGGAAATAAATAAAGAGAACAAGGTCTTTCCTCAATCTGAGGTTTTGCGGTTACGCTATGTAGAAAACAATATTGAGACCATAAATATTTTGTTAAATAATGATTCATTAATAAGCGGATATCTTATCGATCAGAACAGCCGGGAGGTCGTGATACGAAGAACAAAAAACTCCCCTGCTGAAGAGACCTATGAAAAAAAAGATATTAAACAAATGTCCAATAAATCTCTGATTATTATGTATCCGGAACTTGCCCTTTCAGGAGGTATTCTGTATCCTGTAAATACCGGTGATGCACACCTCGATATTGCCCCGATGGGCCTTCTGGCTATACAGATGAATCCTAATTTTTTAAAAAAGTTTTCCTTTGCAATTGATGCGGGTTTTGCACAGAGTGGCAGTAAAAATTTTCCCCGAATGAGTCTTATTTTTGCTCCGCTTCTTTTTGATGTAGGGTTCAAAATTTCCCTGAACAGTTTCAAATCCGGGAAAAAAAGCTCTTCAGACAACAGTTCCAAGAAAGCAGGCACCGTTGAAATAGTAGAAAAAACCGAATCGAACAGCTGGATCAAAGAGCGTTTGAGCTTTATTCCCAAAATGGGAGTGGGTGGTGTTTATTTACGATATGACGATGGAGAAGGAAAAATTTTGCAAACCATAGACTTTGCTTTAATGAGCGGTATTGATATTCAACTCGAAGTGATTAAAAGACGGCTGTTTTTAAAATTAGGTACAAATTATATATTATTTGCTGAAAAAAATACACAAGTTCACTCTTTGAACTCCATGTTTAACATTAATTTAAGAATTTAATAATAAGTAATTATTGCCCGGCAACTTGCCTGGAAAAGGTTATTGGTCGCTGAAGCTCCCCAATTTTTAAGTTTTATATAAAAATATATTTTTCAATATTTATAAAACTATATTCGGTTGACATCTTGTCCGGGAATCAGGGTGGAATATAAACATGTTTTATTATCTTTTATACCCTTTTAAAGATGAATTTCCATTTTTAAGAATTTTTGGTTATGTTACCTTCCGTACCCTTTTTGCTGCAATTACCGCTATGGTCATAGTATTTTATATTGGACCAAAATTTTTCAGGTATATGAAAAATATTGATTTTAAGGAAAATATCCGTGATGATGGTCCCCAAAGCCACCACTCAAAAGCAGGTACGCCTACTATGGGTGGAATATTAATGCTTATATCGCTTACCATTTCTGTCTTGTTATGGGGAAATCTGGGCAACGCCTATGTTCTTATCATTTTAGTTTCCACTATTTTACTAGGCCTTGTGGGATTTTCAGATGACTACTCAAAGGCAATGAAAAAAAGAAAATATGGTATGAGTGCGCGTACCAAATTTATTCTGCAAAATATTATTGCTCTGGTTTTTTCTCTGCTGATTTATAATTTTTCATCTGCAGAAACGATTCAAACATTCATCTATATTCCCTTTGTAAAAGATCCTGTTCTTGACCTGGGTATATTCATCATTCCCTTCTGGGTCTTTATCATTACAGGTTTCAGCAATGCAGTAAATTTAACCGATGGGCTCGACGGTCTGGCTTCTGGATTATCCATGATTGCGATGACCGCTCTCAGTGTTTTCGCCTATTTAACCGGAATTTCAAGTATAGCACGCTATCTTCTTATTCCTTTTATTCCTGAGGTAAACGAGCTTGCTATTTTTCTGGCCGCCTTCATTGGCTCAGGTGTCGCTTTTCTATGGTACAACAGCTATCCGGCTCAGGTATTTATGGGCGATACAGGCTCTCTTGCCCTCGGTGGTGCAATTGCTATGAGCGCTATCATGGTGAAAAGAGAGGTGCTACTTTTGATTCTTGGCGGAATATTTGTTGCTGAAACTGCCAGCGTAATTCTTCAGGTTGGATCTTTCAAATTACGGAAAAAAAGAATATTCAAAATGGCGCCTGTTCACCACCATTTTGAACTTTCCGGATGGCATGAAAACAAGGTAGTCGTAAGATTCTGGATAATCGGTGTGTTACTAGCGATTATCTCATTATCGTCCTTGAAAATTATTTAACTGATTTCGGCTTGCTCTTTACAGCTGCTTTTTTAGGTTTTTCCGCACCAATAAATGAGTTCAAATCTTTAATCATTTGATCCGCAATGCCATATTTTATGGCCTCATTTGCGTTCATCCAGTAATCTCTATCTGTATCAATTTCAATTTTTTCAACACTCTGACCGCAATTTTCAGCCAGAATACGATTTAGTTCATTCTTGGTTTTTTTTATTTCATCAGCATGAATTTTTATATCCATCGCAGGTGCCACAATTTGTCCTGATATCAGGGGCTGATGAATCATTACTCTTGCATGGGGGAACATATAACGGTGACCTTTTGTTCCGGCAGAAAAAAGAAGAGCTCCCATGGAGGCAGCCATTCCCATGTTTACAGTGTATACAGGCGAACTGATCATCTGCATCATGTCGTAAATTGCCATTCCTGAAGAGATGACGCCGCCAGGAGAATTTATAAAAAAGTAAATAGGTTTTCCCGGATCACTGTTTTCCATAAAAATCATTTTTTCAAGTATATCTTCACATGATTTATCCATTACAGCACCCCATAGATAAATCTGTCTTTTTTCAATAAAATGCTCCAGTATTTTTTCTTTCACTGCTTTATGCTTGGTACTTTCTTTTTCACTCATATATACTCACTTTTTGTTTCATTAATGGACTTGATCAGAGATCAATTATAAATAGTAAACTATTTTAAACCTTAATTCTTTTTATCTTTGCACCGAGCTGTTTTAAACGATTATCAATATTTTCATATCCCCGGTCTACCTGAATAATATTTTGAATACTCGATTCCCCTTCGGCAGCCAGAGCAGCAATAACAAGTGCCATTCCCGCCCGAATATCCGGTGAGGTAAGTTTGGAACCATGCATTTGCGATGGACCAATAATTACCGCACGGTGCGGATCGCACAATACAATTTTAGCCCCCATACCGATCAGCTTGTCGGTAAAATATAGTCTGCTTTCAAAAAGTTTTTCATGAATTAAAACTGTTCCCGTACTTTGTGTTGCTGTTACAAGCGCAATCGAAATTAAATCAGCTGGAAAAGCCGGCCAAGGGGCATCGTCGATTTTAGGAATCTCCCCATGCACATCACTTTGTATGACAAGACTCTGATGAGAAGGAACAAAAAGATCAATTGCATTTGTCTCATAATTTTTCTTATATTCAAACTCTATTCCGAGTCTGGAAAAAACCATTTTAATCATTCTCAAATCTTTCGGAATTACATTTTTTATAGTGATTTCGCCATTTGTAAGGGCAGCCATCGATATAAAACTGCCTATCTCGAGATAATCGGGCCCGATATTATGATCACAACTCTTGAGGTTTTCAACCCCATCGACTCCATGTATTTTCAATATATTGCTGCCTACACCTTCCATGCGAACACCTCTGGCCATTAAAAAGCGGCACAATCCCTGTACATGTGGTTCAGATGCAGCATTCTCTACAATTGTAATACCTTTGGCTACTGCTGCTGCCATAATCAGATTTTCAGTACCTGTTACAGAAGCCTCATCCAGAAGAATTTCAGCACCCTTAAGTTTCTCAGCCTCGAGAAAGTATCCGTCACGAGTCGCTTCAACCTTTGCCCCCAGCCCTTCAAATGCTATCAAATGTGTATCTACCCGCCTTCTACCAATTTTATCGCCACCAGGCTTGGGCAAAAAAACTTTTCCTGTTCTTGCAAGAAGAGGCCCCATCAATGTTATAGAACCTCGAATCGAAGCTGTCAACTCAAGGGGAAGATCGTTGCTGTTTATCTCTTTTGCGATAATTTCAACATTGTGCGGATCACCATTAATATAATTTACCTCGGCACCCAGATGTTGTAATATCTTGATCAATGTTCTTACATCCTCTATATCGGGAATATTAAATATCCGAACAGGTTGGGGTGACATTATAGAAGCACACAAAACAGGCAATGCTTCGTTCTTGTTTCCCTGTGGAACAATTGTTCCTTTTAAAGGAACCTTACCTTCAATTATTAACTGATCCATGTTAGTTCATTTTAATTTGCAATACATCAAACATATTGTAAAGTCCTGGATCTTTTTTTACAATAAACTTCAATGCTTTCAGGGCACCATTTGCAAAAACGTTTCTCGAAGTTGCCTGGTGTTTTAATTCAACTCTCTCTCCGTCACCAAGAAAAAAAACGGTATGATCCCCGACAACATCACCCCCGCGCAATGCAAAAACACCAAGCTCTTTTTCAGGACGTTCTCCGATTATACCGCTTCTTCCATGGGTAATTTGATCAGAAGATAAATTATAGTTTTTTTGAATAATTCCTTCAAGTGTTTTTGCGGTACCCGAAGGTGCATCTTTTTTATGTTTATGATGAATTTCAAATATTTCAGTATTAAAATTTTTATCTCGTAAAGCATTTGATGCAGAGTTTACCAATGCAAATAAAAGATTAACTCCGATACTCATGTTTGAAGATAAAAGTACAGGAATAATTTTCGAGAATTCAGATATTTTTTTTAATTGAATATCATTGAAACCAGTCGTTCCGATTACCACTGGTATTTTATTCTGCGCACAATTCTCTAAAACCATCATAGTCGCCTCAGGCATAGAAAAATCTATGACACCATCTATTCCTTCCAGGTTTTCTGCTCCCAATGCCTCGATACTTATCTGATGAGTCCCCAGGTCAAGACCTGATTGCTTCATTTTTTTAAACTCAGTGTGACCTGGATTATCAAACCCTTTGATGCATTTCAAAACCGGATCCTTTTCCGATTCCTGGGCAATACTTCTGCCCATTCTTCCTAAAATACCTGCAATGCCAAAATAAATCATTGATCCTTTCCTATGCGATTCAAATGATCATTTATTGTCTCATGATAAGCCAGAGATAACGAAGTCATGGGCAACCGTAAGTTGTTTTCACAATAATTTAAACAGGACATTGCATACTTTACTGGAATCGGATTTGTTCCAGGAACATTGCTCTCATCAACGGCAGTAAATTATAAAATTCTTTTTTAGCCGCATCCGTATGGTTTTCCATATAATTGCGGACTATATTACCTACCCTACCAGGATAAATATTGGAAAGAACGGAAATTACACCCTGTCCGCCTATCGAAAGAATTGGTAAAAGGAGGTTATCATCTCCTGATAAAAGAGAAAATCCTTCAGGTATTACCTCCATAACTCTCAACATAAAAGAAAGATCGCCGGTAGCCTCTTTGATACCTGCAATATTTCCATGTCTCGACAGTTTCTCTATAGACTCTATCGATAAAGATACAGCTGTTCTTCCTGGAATATTATATAAAATCAATGGTATTTTTGAATTATCTGCAATTGCACTGAAATGGCGAATTAAACCTTCCTGGGTTGGTTTATTGTAATAAGGATTGACCACAAGAGCGTAATCTGCTCCATCTGCTGCTGCCCCTTTTGTCAAATCAATCGCTTCTTTGGTTGAATTAGACCCGGTTCCGGCTGCTACAATAAAATCACGATTAATCTCTTTTGACCATTGAATAGTTTTAGCAATAACTTCTCTATGCTCTTTATGGTCAAGCGTAGGGCTCTCTCCTGTTGTACCGCAGGGAACCACTCCTTCCACCTTGTGGGTCACCTGGTTTTCAATAATTTTTTTTAATGAAGTATAGTCAACATTGTCATTATTGTCAAAAGGTGTAATTAAAGCTGTTAAAGTTCCCTTTAAGATCATTCCCAATTATAAATAAAAAAGACATGTTGTCCATGAAAAAACATGATTATTGATATTTTACTTTGAATATACTAGATACCGATTATATAAATATGAAAAAATTCAGATTGTTTGTAATATTGTTTACCATGAATCTATTCCCGTTTACAATTTATACGCAAAACAATACAAATACAATGTCGATTACCGGGTTTAACGGCTCTCAATGGGGAACTTTTTATAAAGAACTCAAGGATAAATTCAGGACGCTTCAAAATAATGGAGAGGCCGACCCTGAAAAAAATACCCAGTTTACAATCGTCAGTGATGTAGAAGATTCAGAATTAATTGTAGAAAACAACAAAATTTTATACCGTTATTTTTTTTATCAGAAACCAGAAGGAATTGAACTGGAAAACCAGAACAATCAGCAAAACCCGACGAATCCAACACCACCAGATAACAACAATTTAGCGAATACAGAAACAACAAAAAATGAAGGTCGATTAGTACTTGTAGAATCAACTTTTCCCTATATTTCAAGTGATCTCATATTAAATAAGCTGGAACTTAAATATGGAAAACCAACAAGCAGTACGATTAATAAAAATAACCGTGGCGCTTATCTATGGTCGACAGATCGGGGATACATTATTCAGGTCGTTGATCAGTATGATTTAAAACCATTTACAAGGTCCATTTTTTATATTTCAACGGATATCATTAATGAAATGAAAAGTGACTTTCCGGGATATATGCAAAAGAGTGAACTGAATTATATCAAGAATTTAATTCAATAATTCAAGTTCTTTATAGATTCTGGCAATAATATCTTTGGGTGAGTTTGCTTTCGTTACAGGACGCCCAATTACAATATTATTGGCTCCATTTTGCCATGCTTCTGAGGGAGTCACTACTCTTTTTTGATCATCATGTGCAATATCTGAACCTTCTTCTAAAAGACGTATTCCAGGATTCACTATTAAAAAATCTTTATATGTATTTCTGACAAGTAAGCTCTCCTTGCCGGAACAAATCACTCCGTGCCCTCCTGCCTGAAATGTTATTTCTGCTCTATCCAGAACGATTTGTTCAGATTTTGAAATATCTGAGGCATTGTCACTCGTCAACAAAGTCACATTTAAAATTTTAGTCTTTTTTGTGCTTGATCCATTAATAGCTGCCTCGACCCCTTTTTTATTAGTAAAAACAGTCAGATAATCTGGCTCCCAGCGCATCAAAGAATGAACTGCCTTTTCTATCGTATTTGGTATATCATTAATTTTAAGATCCAAAAAAATCTTTTTATTCAAAGATTTTAAAAAATCAATACTATCCGACCCACATGCATAAAAAAGTTCCATCCCCACCTTGTAAAAATTAATTTCAGGCAGACTATGAACAATAGTCTTTACCTCACTTAAAGAACTGAAATCAAGAGCAACAATGACAAAAGTCTCTTTACTCCTCTGAGTAATCGTCATCATAGCTATCACTCTCTTCAAGACCCAGATACTGTATGCTGATAATTTTATCCAGCATAACCACGTCAAAAGTTCCCTTAAGTTCCGGATTAGCTTCTACAATTTTCAGACGACCATTATAACGAACAAGAGATGTTTGTAAAATAACAAATTGAGCTATCAGTTCCGAGTTTACACTTTCAAGTTCCTGCAGGTTCATCTCAAATTGAAGACCGTTAATTTTGTTTTTATTTATATCTCCGTTGATGTCATCAAGATAACGAATTATATTTATTAACCCCAAAAGGTTATCTTTTCTCTCAATTATAAGCATCCATTTATCATTACTTTTATTTAATACCATAATGGCTTGAAGTGAGCGTGTCGACAGAGTGTATACTTTTTTTTAAGTACAAATTTATATTTTAAATATATTATTGTACCTTCGGGTAAACAATTTTTACTGAATAGTTTTCTTGACATGCTGTGAAACTCAACTTCTTATTCGCTAGCCATGAAAATGCAAATCTATAACAGGCAATATTTTCAATATTATTATATTGAAAATAAGTTCAGGGTTGCGCTTGTTGCATCTGTTTTATTTCATTTCTTGGCTGGAATATTTATTCCATGGGAAACTAAAAACAACTCTGCGATAGTGTTAAATATAACCATAGAAAAAACCACAAACCTTGCAACTGGAGAAAAATCTCAATTTTCCCGAACCTTTGATAAAAAGGGTAACAAGGAGATCTCTCAAACCAGGGAAAATATTTTAAAAAACTCCCTTTTTGCCCATGACAAAATTCTCAAAGAAAAAAAGGATAAATTTTTACCAGAAGATATTGATATAGTTGAAAGTTACCATAGTAAACTAGCAACAAAAAATATTGTAAATAGTCCTCCGGAATTTGCGGACAAAAATTTAAAATCATGGGTCGAAGATAGGTCAGTTACTACTTCTCAAAAATCCAAAACGTCAGAGTCGATCCGAATCCCTGGAGGAAAAGCCGACACTGTGTTTTTAAACTGGACACAGGGACATCAACGAAAGTTAATTTATAAAGCACCCATTGATTATCCTGACTTCTTTCGAAAACAGGGTATTCAGGCAAGTGTCAGGCTAAAAATAGATATTGACTCTCTTGGTAATATTGTAAATATTACAGTCATCAAATCATCCGGGTACTCGAAACTTGATCTCATTGCAAAAAATGGAGTACGTAAATCAAAATTTTCGCCAAGAACTAATGAGGAAAAAAGAAAGTGGGACTCCGCAGAAATGGAAGTAATCTTTAAACTGGATGAATAATGTCAAAAATTATTGAAATAAACAATTTTTCTTTGCTCATTAACGAAAAACAATTATTAAAGAATATTAATTTTACAGGAGAAGAAAAAGTAATTTATACAATTTTAGGGAAAAATGGAGCAGGAAAATCATTATTGTTGAAATCAATCGGTGGTCTCCATAAACCAACCCAAGGTACTATAAATATTTTTGATAAAAATATTTATAGTACCAAAGCTGATGATTTGAACAAAATCAGGAAAAACATTGGTTATCTTTTTCAAAAATCAGGTCTTTTCGACTCGCTGAATATTCTTGATAATGTAATATTTCCTATGACCAGACTAACCAGTATGCCGAATAATGAAAAAAAGAATAAGGCTTTAGCCCTGCTGCACAGCACTGGTTTAAAAAACATTGAGCAAAAATTACCATCGCAACTATCCGGAGGAATGTTAAAACGTGCCGGTATTGCCCGGGCAATTGCTCTTGATCCGGCGATACTTCTTCTTGATGATCCAACAGCCGGACTTGATCCTGTTTTATCAGACGCAATTGCTGATTTAATTTTAGATATTCACAAACGTTTAAATAATACAATAATTATTGTCACACATGATTTAAAAATAGCAAAAAAAGTTTCTACCCGGATATTGCTGATGAATCAGGGAGAAATTTTATATCATGTAGATAATGAAGATTTTTTTTCTTCGGATAACCCTTACATGGTTCAATATCGCGAAAAATCCCTTACAGGACCCATAAAAAATATTAATGAAGAGCTATTCAAATAAACCAGATATTGATAATATTTTCAAAATAATTATCAACTGGTTTGAAAAAAATAGAAAAGAGCATTTTTTTAGACAAAACAGAACACCTTATTCAGTCTGGATATCTGAAGTCATTCTTCAACAAACCCGGCTGGTCTATGGAATTTCCAGAATTGAAAATTTTTTAAAAAAATTTCCCAATGTTCAAGCACTAGCATTGGCAAAAGAAAGCGAAGTACTTACCGCTTTTCAAGGTTTAGGATATTATAATCGAGCCCGAAATCTTCACAAAGGGGCAATAATTATAAATAACGTTTTTACTGAATTTCCTTCATCATATCAAAAACTCCTTTCTATCCCATCCATTGGGCCGTATACCGCTTCCTTAATTTGCTCTGTATGTTTCCAAAAACCATATCCTGCAATTGATACGAACATCGCAAGAATTACTTCACGAATTTATGGAGAGCATTTTAATGACAGAAAAAAACTTTTCACTTTTACAAATGAATTATTTAATCGCCTCTTTCTTTTCTATAAGCCAGAATTTTACGGAATTATAAACGAAGCGTTTATGGAGTTTGGTCAGGAGGTCTGCAAATTTAAAAATCCTCTTTGCGAAATCTGCGTTATCTCCTCAAATTGTATAATATTTTTAAAGAAAATAAATGTGACTCAGTTTTCTCTTTTTTTAAAAAAACCAGTTCTACAAATTAATTGGAATATTTATATAATCGAGTATAAGGATATTTTTTTGCTTTTTAACTGGAATGATATGCCTATTTTGAAAAAATTTACCGGATTTGCATCGGATTTAATTTATAATGACCAAAAATATCAAAACTGCGATGAGTTAAAAGAAATCAATAAAAATGAATTTCAACATATTGGTCAAATATCTCAACGAGTAACTCATCATAACATTACATTTTTTATCAACTATATTAAACTAAATCTAAAAACAAATTTTGAAAAAGGATTTTGGGTAAAAAAACCTGAAATAAATGATTATTTTTATTCTTCTGTATTGAATAAAATCTGGAAAAAATACCTTGATTTCACTGCCCGAGGGGGGATTTGAACCCCCACAGGATAACTCCCACAAGCACCTCAAGCTTGCGTGTCTACCAGTTCCACCACCCGGACTTTTTTATTTAGGCTGTTTTAACTTTTTTCTTGGCTGCTGCTTTTGTATCTTTTACTTCTGGTTTTGTATCAACGACTCTGTCTACCAATTCAATTATTGCCATAGACGATTTATCTGAATCTCGTAAACCAGTCTTGATGATTCTAGTATAACCACCGTTACGACCTTTCACCCTTAAACCGATATCATTAAATAGTTTATTCAGTATGTCTTTATCTTTTACCACTCTCGAAGCCTGTCGTATATTGTGAATTCTAGCTGCACCCTCACCCTGATTTTTTGCACGATTAATTAATCTTTCAGCAAATCTTTGGGCAACCTTGACTTTTGCTACAGTACTTTCGATTTTTTCATGTAAAAATAAACTGGTAATCATATTGTTTAGCATGGCTTTTCTGTGTGCTGCTGTTCTGTGAAGTTGTTTTACATTATTTCTTTTTCGCATAATTGAACCCTTATTTTATTTATCAGCAATTAAACAAGGTCTCTCATTCCAAATGTTAGACCTAAAGTAGTTAATTTACTTTTCAACTGTAGCATTACTTTGTCAGAATAGTGTTTACTTTTTCTTAAATCTTCTTCATGTTTAACTACAAGTTCCTTCATATTTCTCATATCAAGGCTTTTTAATACCGCCATTGTTCTTACTGAGAAATCATAATCCTCTAAAGGCGTATTCAGTACTTTTTTAATTTTTTCATCAGTTTCATCAAACTCTTCTTCTTCTTCGTATGTTTCTTCTTCGAAATTAATGAATACAGTTAAATGCTCTTTTAATATTTTGGCTGCATATGCGACTGCATCTTCAGGAGTTATGGTTTCATCTGTCCACACTTCCATAATAAGTTTATCATAATCTGTGCGCTGATCTACTCTGGTCTCTGCAACACTGAAATTAACTTTTTTAATAGGAGAAAAAACAGCATCGATAGGAATTACACCTACTTCATCTATCATTTTTTTAGTCACTTCCGCCGGGACATAACCACGTCCTTTATCAATCTGCACAGTCATTTGAATATGCGCACCTTCATTTAAATGAGCGATTACAAGATCAGGGTTCATAATCTTTATTCCCGATGAAGATTCAATATCACCAGCCGTTAAAATACCCGGCCCTCTTTTTTCAATGTCAATGGTAATTGGCATCATGCCATCATGTCTTATACGAACCTTTTTTAAATTCAGCAATATTCTTGAAACATCTTCTGTTACACCCTTTATTGTACTGAATTCATGACTTACACCTTGAATTTTAACTGCTACAATAGCAATACCTTCAATTACAGACATTAAAACTCTACGTAATGAATTCGCCATTGTCACACCAAAACCTTTTTCAAAAGGTTCTGCTATGAATTTTCCATAATTTGATTTTGCTTCAATATGGTGAAATTCTACCACCTTCGGTCTTTTTAAACCCTTTAAAAGGTTTTTGGGAGCTTTCTTGTTTTGTGTTTCAGTTTCTGTGTTCAAGTCTGATTTCATTAATTTTCCTCATCTTACACATTATTTTGAATAATGTTCAATTATAACCTGCTCTTTAATTGGAATATCAATATTTTCTCTGGCAGGATATTTTTTTATTACGCCACTTTTTCCGTCTTCTGTCATTTCAAACCAATCCGCTATTAAACCGACTCCACGAGCAACTTCAATATTATGATTAATCAAATCGATATTTTTGATTTTGTCTGAAAGCGAAATCTGATCTCCAGTTCTGATTTGATATGATGCCACATCCACTTTTTTGTCATTAATCTTGATATGACCATGAGAAATAAGATTTCGTGCCTGTGATCTTGAAGATGCAATACCCATTCTATAGATAGTATTGTCTAATCTTCTCTCAAGAAGTATCAACAGGTTTTCACCAGTAATACCTTTCATTTTTAATGCTTTTTCATAGTAATTTCTAAATTGTGTTTCCAGAACACCATAAACCCTTTTAACTTTTTGCTTCTCTCGAAGCTGAATTCCATAACCACTTAATTTGCCTCTTCTTTTTGCAATTGGCCCAGGAGGATTTTTGTTTTCATTAAAAATGCATTTTTCAGTGATACATTTTTGACCTTTTAAAAATAATTTAATTCCTTCTCTTCGACATAATTTACAAACTGGTCCAGTATATCTTGCCATCGCGTTTTCCTTTTAAACTCTTCTTCTTTTCTTTGGCCTGCATCCATTGTGAGGTACAGGCGTCGTATCTTTGATTAACAAAACCTTTATCCCGGCAGTAGCCAGTGCTCTTATTGCTGACTCTCTTCCAGCACCAGGACCATTTACGTATATTTCCAGCTCATGAAGACCAACTTCTCTGGCTTTATCAATCGCTGAACGGGCAGCTAACTGAGCTGCATATGGGGTAGCTTTTCTTGATCCTTTAAACTCCATGCTTCCACCAGAAGCCCATGATACAGTATTTCCTTCCATATCGGTTATAGTTATAATTGTATTATTAAATGTTGCGTTAACAAATCCTTTCCCTCTAATAACTTTTCTCTTGTCTTTTTTTACAACTTTTTTAGCTTCGGCCATTCTTAACCCCTCTTTAAGGCAACATTACCACGTCTTTTTTTACGTGTTTTTGCATTTGTTTTCGTTCTCTGGCCCCTTACTGGTAAACCTTTACGATGTCTTAATCCTCTATAACAACCAATATCCATTAAACGTTTAATATCAAGTGCTATTTTACTTCTTAAATCCCCTTCGACTTGAAAACTCTGTTCAATTATAGTTTTCAGGTTTCCGACTTCAGCATCAGTTAAATCATTAGCACGTTTGTTTTTATCAATATTTGCTTTAGCCAAAATTAAATTTGACCTTGATCTTCCGATGCCAAAAATATACGTTAATGCTATTTCTATTCTTTTATTTGGTAAATCTACTCCAGAGATACGTGCCATTTTAATTCCTTTTATTTTTGTCTTTGCTTATGTCGCGGATTTGATTTACAAATTACCATGACACGGCCCTTTCTTTTAATTACTCTACATTCTGAACAAATTTTTTTAACTGAAACTTTTACTTTCATATTTACTCTTATATTAATTTATTAAATCCATCGCCTTTTTTTCATCCAAATCTTTCGGTAATGTACATATACTCGGTCCATTTGCAGTTACTGCAATCGTATGCTCAAAATGTGCGCTATTTTTTCCATCTTTCGTTTTAACGCTCCACTTGTCATCGCCCGTATACACATCATATACTCCACAATTCACCATTGGCTCTATAGCCAATACCATTCCATTTTTAATTTGAATGCCATTTTTTCTTTTTCCAAAATTTGGAATCTGCGGTTCTTCATGCACAGATTTTCCAACTCCATGACCAACCAGTGACCTGACAACGGAATATTTGTTTGACTCAACAAACTCCTGTATCGATGCCCCAATTGCTCCAATTCTGTTAGTTGCTACTGCTTCCTTTATACCTTTGTATAAAGATTTTGCGGTAACACTCAATAACCTTTTATTCTCATCAGATATATTCCCTACGCCCCAGGTCCATGCAGTATCTGCAAAATAACCATCCACCTCGGTTCCAATATCCACTCCAATAATATCACCTTCTTTCAAAACTGTCAACTTGTTCGGAATTCCATGAACTACTATATCATTAACCGATGTACAAATTGCTTCAGGAAACCCTGAAAAACCAAGAAAAGCCGCTTTGCCCTTCTTGCTTGTAATATAATTCAATGCAGCATGGCTCAATTCAAGAGTAGTAACTCCTGGGGTAATCATTTTTTTAACAACCATGTGCGCTTCAAAAGCCAGCAATCCGGCTTTCCGGATTAACTCTACCTCTCTGCTCGTATACAAACGAACAGCCATTTTATATACCAAACAACTTGTTCATTCTTGATGTTACCTCTTCCATTTTTCCGGTACCATCAATAAATTGCAATACTCCACGTTCCCGATAATATTCCAGTAAGGGCTCTGTCTTTTCTTTAAAGACCTTTAACCGATTCTTTATTGTCTCCAGATTATCATCTGACCGGCTTTCAATCTCGCTTCTTTTCAAAAGACGTACAATCAGCTCTTTTTCAGGAACATCAAAATAAATTGCATAGGAAATTTTTTTACCTAGCTTGTTTAAAATATTATCCAAGCTGTCTGCCTGTTCCGTAGTCCGTGGAAAACCATCCAATATAAATCCATTAGCACAATCGGCTTCCTGAATTCTTTCTTCAATAATACCAATCACTACTTCATCCGGCACTAAATTACCGGCAGACATAAACTTTTTTGCTTTCAATCCTAATTCTGTTTCCTCTGAAACAGCTTTTCTTAATATATCACCGGTAGATATTTGAATTATACTCAACTTGTCAATCAATCTTTGTGATTGAGTACCCTTCCCTGCCCCTGGAGGACCCATAAGTATCAAAATCACAATAACCTCTCTCTACCTTACCTTTTATCTTACCATTCTTGGACGTTTTGTACTCTTTGCACTACTTTTATCCATAAATCCATCATAATGTCTCATCACCATCTGTGATTCTATCTGCTTCAATGTATCAAGGGCTACACCAACAATAATTAACAGAGATGTACCACCAAACAAGTGCGCCATGCTTTGATATTTTTGAAGACTCCATAATTTTATTATTAAATCTGGTGTTATCGCAATAAATGCCAGAAAAATTGCTCCAGAAAGAGTAATTCTATTTAAAACTTTTTCTATATATTCTTCAGTCTGCTGACCTGGTCTTATACCCGGTATATACCCACCATTTTTTTTCAATGCCTCTGCCAGATCTTTTGGATTATATTGAATGGCTGTATAAAAATAGGCAAAGAAAATAATCAGAGTAACATAAAATAAAATATATGTAATTTTTCCCGGGGTCATGAAAGACTGAATAAGTGCTGAAAACTGTTGGTAATTTCCTTCCAGATATCGGGCAATTTGCGTAGGAAATAACATTAAAGAAGATGCAAAAATAATAGGCATAACATTAGCAGCGTTAACTTTGATTGGAAGTGATTGTGAGGCACCCTGCATCATTTTTCTACCTACTATTCTTTTTCCGTATTGTACGGGAATTTTCCTGGTTCCCTCTGTTAATAGAATACTCAAACCGATCATTACTACAAAGAAAACAAACAAAATTAATGCTAAAATAATTTCAACCTGTTCCTGCTGCACATCATTCCAGAAGTTAGCAAGTGCCGGAGGTGCTCCAGCTATAATTCCTCCAAATATTAACAAAGATATACCGTTCCCAATACCGCGCTCTGTCATTATTTCGCCCATCCACATAAGAATAATTGTGCCTGTAGTGATTGTTAATATTGTCAATAAAACAAATCCAATGCCACCGCCACTCTCAATTAACATACTATTTGGGCTTTTACTTAATATTTCATTGTGTAAAGATGTAATATATATCGTTATTCCATATGATTGCGCTGCGCAAAGCAAAACTGTACCATATCGGGTATATTGATTGATTTTTTTTCTACCATACTCCCCCTCTTTTTGCAATCGAGCCAGGGATGGTATAACAATATTCAATAACTGCATTACAATTGATGCAGAGATATAAGGCATAATTCCCAAAGCAAATACAGACAATCGCTTAAAAGCACCACCGGCAAACAGGTCAATATAATCAGTTAATCCAGGTGTATTTCCAAGGGCTGATTTCATATACTCATTAAGTATGTGAAAATTTACTCCAGGAACAGTGATATGTGCGCCTAATCTAAATATAAGCAGCATAGAAAGAGTAAAAAATATTTTCTTTCTTAGATCCGGAATACTGAATATAGTTCCTAAAATTTTAATCATATTTAACCTTTTTTATGCTTTTTGTGCCGGAACTTTTGTCTTCTTAACTTTCCTGACCTTCCTGACTTTTTTGTTATTATCTTTGGAATTTACTTCAATGCCTAGATCTTTAAGTTGTGTTTTTAATTGTGCGGTTACATAAGTAACATTCACCTTGATATTCTTTAATTTTGCTAAATTATCCTTATTGGCGCTATCTTTGCTGCCAACAATTTTCCATAAAAAACCTTCTCGTTTCTTAAAGCCAATTTTTTTCAAGCTTTCATCATTTATTTCTGAAATCTTTCCCTTGCTATGCAAATCCAGTTGCTTTATTAAGCGGTCAAGACTTACTTCCTGAATATTTTCTGCAAATTTGTTAAAAAACCCTTTTTTAGGTATTCTACGATATAATGGATTTTGGCCACCTTCAAACCAGGCTGGAATGGATACCCCAGATCTACTTTTTTGACCTTTTACACCACGACCACATGTTTTCCCGGTTCCTGAACCTATTCCACGACCTACACGTTTTCTTGCTTTTGATGCTTCTGGATTTGGTTTTAAATTCATTTAAATCACCTCAATCTTTACTAAAAAATGAACTTTTGAAATCATTCCTGCAACTGCAGGAGTAACCACATGCTCACGGGATTGACCGGGTCTGTTCAAACCCAGTCCTGACATGGTTGCTTTCTGCTTATCCGATTTTCTAATGGTACTTCTAGCCTGGGTTATCCTGACTTTTTTTCCACTTAATTTCTTTATATCTGTAATTTCAGCAATTCCTTTCATAGTTTACCGTCTTAATATTATTCACCAATTTGCAATTTTTTTATTGCTTCTCTTTTCATATCTCGTCTATTTTTGCTGTATTCACCGAACATTTGAGGCAAAGTTATTCCTCTTCTGTTTTTTGCGTCTTCAATAGTCTCCAGTCTACTTAGTGCATCCAGTGTAGCTTTTACTATATTCAAAGAGTTAGAAGATCCTAATGCTTTCGTAAGCACATCTTGTATGCCCCCAAGCTCTACAACTGCCCGCACAGCTTCACCAGCAATAATTCCTGTTCCAGGAGCACATGGTTTTAAAAGTACTCTTGCTGATTTATATTTTCCTACAACTTCATGCGGAATTGTTGTTCCAATTTTTCTTACTTTGATTATATTTTTTTTCGCATGCTGTATGCTTTTTCTGATTGCTTCTGGTACCTCTCTGGCCTTGCCAAAACCCAATCCCACATAAGATACTGAATCACCAACAACCGTCAAGGCGTTAAATGAAAATCTTCTACCACCTTTTACAACTTTTGCCACGCGGGACATTTTTACCACACGCTCATTTAATTCAATTTCATTCTGATCGATAGTAACAGTATTCTTTTTTATTACTTCATTGCTTTTACTTTTTTTCTTCATAAATTACCTTTAGAACTTTAGTCCTTTCTCTCGAAGTACATCTGCAAATATAGCGACTTTTCCATGATATAAATGGCCACCACGATCAAACACATAACCATTTTCCGCTGCTACATTCTTTTCTTTT
>Ga0224495_10001082_pt1 | contig 20036 bp, 20 predicted proteins | sample SF_Jul11_sed_USG_FD_168128 | JGI IMG/M metagenome (GOLD analysis project Ga0224495, IMG submission 168128) | Sediment microbial communities from San Francisco Bay, California, United States - SF_Jul11_sed_USGS_4_1 | ecosystem: Environmental > Aquatic > Marine > Sediment | place: USA: California... | reverse complement strand
ACCGTCCCTCCGTGCCGGACCGGAAAAATCGTCATAGCCATCCCCGTTCAAGTCACCGACATTGTTGGTCCGATAGCTCACACTGTCAAATCGCAGAGCATAGACTGTATCTAGCGGATCGCCCCCGTAATACAGCATTTGACTCGGGGAATGGTTGGAGACCAGGAAATCACCCAGGCCGTCGCCGTTCTGGTCCCCCAGGGGCAGAATGCGACGCCCGAAAAGAGCGTTGGTAGTATCGCTTCGGATCGTACCGATTAACTCCGGCAACTCCGCCCGGGCGGAACCAGCCAGGGCCAGCATTCCGGCAAGAACCAGCGAGATAAGCATCAGGCCACGCGCCCAGAACCGCATAGAATATCCCCTTTCTAATCCAATATAAGGCCGTTACGGCGATTTCAAACAAGAAAATCCCATGCCCGGCCCCCCGCTTTCCCTACAAAGTCGATGCTATTTCCCTTCCCTGCCCCTTTTGTGGATGACTATATCGAGGATGTAAATATGATTATAAGCATAAACAAGACAGCGCTTCGGGATACAATTCCCTGTGCCCCCCACTTCACAACCACCACCGATATTGTAGCGCACAAATAAAAAACGAGAAAACGAACCCATTTCCGTGTATGTCTCAGAGTCGTAAGCTGTTACCCGGAATTTCTGAATTTTGGCTTACATACACCCCCGGGGTCATTGCAGGGAGCTAAGCGACGTGGCAATCTCACCATCTCTCGGATTGATAAAGGCGACGATGTCGCCGGCGGGGCCACCGACCAAAAGGACGAGACAATCGGAGAACCTCTCAGAGTCCAAAAAGGCGGCGGGGCCGCCGGCGGGGCCGCCGACCGAGAAACCCGACAAACCTACTTATGAATATAGATCTGCTGGGTCCGGTAATCGACCGTAATCTTGTGCTCGCGCAAGAACGACGCCCCCAAAATGCCCTCATACTCGGCCTGCGGCGTCGAACGGCGATAAAGGCTGAAATCCGTGACCACCACCGGCACGTCCCGGCTGACCACCTTCTCACCCACCCTGATCTCACCGGCGATGTTAAAGCCGCGCTCATCTTTTGTCAGGGTCAGCCGTTCCGCCAGCCGCTTCGACAGCGACGTATACGACGCGCAGTAGTCCAGTATCATCGGTGCTTCCACCTGACCATCGAACTGCGCCATGACTATAACCAGGTGACGGTACTGCGTGAAGGGCACCGTGTGGTAGCGGTTGCCATAGATAAACCGCGGCAAGTCCTGGGTCAACTCCAGCGTTTTGGCCGGGTAGTCCACCGTGACAAAAAACTGTTTCAGGACCTCGTAGCCGATCAGGCCGTCCGGCACGGTGGCGTCCTTGTCCCCGGTCAGGCCGGCAATATCGATGGCGACCGCCCGCTGGTTGACCAGCAGTTCACGGCCGAAAGTCAGTGACCGCAGACTTATCGCCGAGCCCCGGCTGCTGCCGTCCACGCCTACAACTTCGGCAGTGGGGGTCTCCGGCGCAAACGACAGGCCGTTTTTGACGGCGAAAGCACGGTCGATATAGAGCTGGTCGGCCCCGGTGTCGATACCGAAGACGCCCCTGATATGACCGTCAAGCTCAACCTCGATCTCGACCAGCCCGCGCGCGGGATCAAACGGAATACTGGTCCGTGCAAAAACGGCCGTCACCAGGACAAGTATGGCTATGATAGTTCTCTTCCAGGACATAAAATCCCTATCGGTTCTATAGAGATTCTATCGGAAGAAAGCGGGAATATGCTAAGAATAAAGCTCAGTACGCCGCCGGTAAAAGGCGATAATCCCGCCGATCATAATAATCGTCGTTCCGGCCCAGACCAGGTTTATCATCGGCTTCTTGGAAACGTCGATAATGAGCTGGTCGGGCGGCACCTGGTCAGTCAGACCCGGGATACTCAGAAGCGCCGCACCCTGGTCGGCTTCGATCTTGTCGAGAAAGACGGCGTGGGTGCCATTCTCGCCAAACGAGGCCGGCATATCCATAAAAGTGGAGTGACCCTCCGCATCGGCTATAACCTGTTTGGCCGGCTGCACCGAGTACGTCGAGTCACCGTCGGTGATACTCACCAGCGCCACCACTCTCATACCGCCGTCGGCGGCTCCGTGCTGGCTCATCTCGTAACCGTTGAAAGTGACCGTGAACGGCCCGACTTTCTGCGAGCCGCCTTTGGCCAGATGCAGCGCCCCGGCGTGGCCCGTCTCCTGCACCTGCTCGGGAGACAGGTAGTAATCGTTGAGCAGCGACCGCCTGATAAACGGTTTGCGCATGACGCCATTCATCCGCTGCGAGTAATACAACTCGGGGCGTGCTTCCTGCTCGGAGCCGTTCTTCTTGATATTGAGGATAAGCTGGTTCTTGGGATAAGTTATGTCATGCTCCATCCCGGCATAACCAACGGCCAGGTCGTATACCGTCTGGTCTTCTCCGCGTGGGATGACCAGCTTCTCACTGGTGCTGAAAGCCGACGATCCCAGAACGCCGATGAGCATGATGCCAAACCCGAAATGGGTCAACTGGCCGCCCATGTTTTTCCAGCGGCCGGGCAAGTAGCCCACCGCCGCGATGAGGTTGGAGACAATGACCATCGCCGCCAGCGCGAAATACAGAAGATACATGTAGTCACTTACACCCAGCACCAGCGAAAGCAGCAGTGTCAGTATAAACATGACCAGCGCCGGCAGTAATCCGGTGAGCATCTCGGGCTTCGCCAGGTACATGACCATGCCGGTAATAATAATCGTGAACAGGACGGCGAAAACCACACCCGTGTCAAGCACGGCGTAAAAGAGTCCGAACCCCACCACGGCACTGATAGCGGCTACTATCAGAAGCTTGTTTTTCCAGTGGGCCGGGATAAAGGAGCTGTACGTCGCGTACGGCGAGGCGGCCAGCAGCAGCGAAAAAACCACCGCCAGCGGCAGGGCGAAATCATTATAAGTCGAAAGGTCCGCCGCCCGCGGCTGATCGGTTACCAGCGAACTGAGAATCGGCAGCGAGGACCAGAAAAGAACTATCATCGAGAAAATGAACAGGCACAGCATCCCGGCGAAAAGCATGAACTCTCTGCCGTAGTAATTGTAATTGAGCGGCGCGTTGCCAATCGCCTTGACGCGGGGAAGAAACAAAACCAGAGTCACCACCAACGACGCCAGAAGGAAGGCGATCAGGTAATTGTTCACCCCGAGGTCGACAAAACTATGAACGGAGAAGTCCGAAAGCACGCCGCTCCGGGTCAGAAAGGTGCCGTAAATCACCAGCACAAACAGCAGCGCCGTCATGAGTATATTGGTTTTCCGCAGGGCGCCGCTGCGCCTCTCCACCAGCAGCCCGTGGATCAGGGCCAGCGAAACCAGCCACGGCACCAGCGAGGAGTTTTCGACCGGATCCCAGGCCCAGTAGCCGCCCCAACCGAGCGTCTTATAGGCCCAGTAGCCGCCCATAACATTGCCGGCGGCCAGCATCAGCGCCGTTATTGCCACCCAGGGGAAACTGCGCTTGATCCAGGCCGAAAAGTCATTGGTGACCAGGGCCGCCATGGCGATAGCGAAAGGCACCGCCGCCATGGCATAGCCGACAAAGATAACCGGCGGATGGATAACCATCCAGGCATCCTGCAGCAAAGGATTGAGGCCCGCGCCGTCCTGGGCAAAAAACCCAAGCGGTGCAAACGGGGACAGCTTCAGAAGTAGCAGCAGGAAAAAGAAATTGATGCCGGTATAGACAACCATGGCGTGGTTTTTGTACTGCGCTCCCCGCCTCTGAAGAATGTAGCCGAACAGGCCGCTCAGGAACAACCACAGAAGATAGGTGCCTTCCTGCCCACCCCAGAAAGCCGACAGCAGGTAGAAGAACGGCAGCGAACGGTCGGAATAATCGTAGACATACTTGAAGGCGAAGTCGTGAGAGAAAAACAGATAGAACAAATAGGCGACCGCCACCGTCACAGAGAGCATGAACAGATGATAGCTGTAACGCGCCAGGTTTTGATAAGTGCGGTTGCCCCTGGCAAGCATGAAAAAGCAAATCCCGGCCAGGACGTTGAACGCCATAGCCAGCCAGATGGAAACATGTCCGGTAAATCCCAGCCCCAGTGTCATATTGTGCCCTTGTCAGCCGCCTCGTTGTGTTTTTCAATATCCTGGTACTCATCGCCCTCGCCCTGGTATTTGGAAGGACATTTGACCAGCATCTGGTCGGCCACGAATTCCTCTCCGTTGCTTTTGCCCTTGAGAACGACCGAAGTGGCCTGATGGAAATTGCCGGGGACGACACCGTAATAGACCACCTTCATGGATGCGGCGGTATCCTTGGTTTCGGCATCGGCATCGTAAACCGCAAACTCCAGGCGCGAATCATCGGTGTTAAAAACAACCCGGTCAAAATCTATCTTACCCATCACCTGCACCGTGCGCGTGGCCTGCCGGGCCTCGTCGATGGAAACGTACTGGATGGTGGTTTTCAGAAAAGCGGTGGCGCCCCAGACGACAAAAACGATTATAACAGCAGTACCGATGACGTACTTAGCCTTCACTTAGCCCTCTTTTCAAGCTCTTTCACTCTTTTGTCAAGGCGCATAATATAGAAGAACAGACCTATCCAAACGATTAACGTCACCGCCAGGGCTACGTAGTTGCCATCCATTTATTCCTCCGTTTCCGCCTGGATTCTCAGCAGGCGGTTAGCCCGCCGCCCCAGACTAAAAAGCCAGAAATATATCACGGTAAAAGTTGCCAGTGATGCAAGAAATATGACCAGCACCGTCGGCCCCATCGTAAACTTCAGGTTCTCATTCACGATCGAATCTTCGGGATGCAGCGACGGGGCCAGCCTCGGCACCACGAAGACTAGAAACGGCACTGTGACAAAGGCAAAAATCGAGTAAACCGCCGACAGGGCCGCTCTCTTCTCCTCGACTTCAAGCGCCCCTCTCAGGGCGAAGTACGCTCCATATATTAACAGCAGGATGAAGATGGAGGTTTCCCGCGGATCCCAGTTCCAAAAAGACCCCCAGGTGATCCTGGCAAAAATGGAACCGGAAACGGTGGCCAGAATACAGAAAACCAGACCGAGCCTGGCGGCCTCCACGGCCTTGTCATCCTCGTGCAGATTCTTGCTTCTAAGATACCTGATCGAGAAAATCATCGACATGGCAAAAGCGACGACGCAGATCCAGGCTTGCGGAATGTGGTAATAGAAGACCCGGCTGGCCTCACCAATTATCTGTTGCGGAGCCGGCGTCAGAAAAGAAAAGCAAATGACGGCCGACATCACTATGAAAACCAAAATTTTCCACCACATTTCTAAGTCTACCCCAAGAACTCCAAATACTTGCCGCTAATTATACTGCAAAACAGTTAAAAGGCAACAATGTTCAGCCATTTGGTACTTTTTTCACTTTTTCTCTATTCTTTCCAAACAAACTTGAACAGCAATACCGAGACCGTAATCATGATCACGGCATAGGCCACCAGGAACTGGACTTCAGCCGAGACCTGGCCGATTCCGCGGCCCTGAAGAACCTTGTCGGTTGCATTAACCAGCGTCAACAGCAGCGTCATCAGTATGGGAAAGGACAGGACGGCAAACAGAGCTCCTTTTACCGAGGCTTTGGCGATAATTGCAGCCACGAGTGTCGTGGCGCTGCACAGACCGACCACTCCCAGCAGGAGCACCAGGAGAAACAGGGCGATATTGCCTGTCGGCGCATCTGTAAAAATGAAGAATATGGGAGTGATAATAGTCGTCATCGCCGCCATAAGAGTCAGGTTGAACAGAAGTTTGCCAACGTATATGGAATCGGGGTCGGCCGTTATTTTAAGCGCCAGGGCCGTGTTGGCTTCCTCTTCTCTGACGAAGACATGGGCCAGTCCGGACATGGCCGAGAAAAACATGATAATCCAGAACAGGGCGGCGAGAAGCTGCGGCTGCAGCCCACTCTGCCCCAATGAGAAGGATACCATGGCCAGGGTGGTTATGCCGAACATGAGGATAGCATTAATGGCATAATGCGTTCTCAACTCCAGGCGGAGGTCCTTGGCATATACCGCCAGGGCTTTACTGACCAAGCCGGCACTGTTTTGCGGCAAGGGTATATTCCTCCTGCTCGTTGGTCGCGATAACAATGACGCTCTCGGACCGGCATTCCTCAATGATACCTGTGACGAGTCGCTTTCCGGCCTCATCGAGATTAGAGGTCGGTTCATCGAGAAACAGGTAAGCCGGTTTTTTCAGCAAAGCGACCGCATACTTCAGGCGCTGTTTCATGCCGGACGAGTAGCCGGCCACCAGGTCGCAGCCACGCCCCTCCAGACCGACCCGTGCCAGAAGACGGTCGATATCCTTACCGGGTACATTCCCTCCCGCAACAGTAGCAAAAAACTTGAGATTTTCTTCCGCGGACAAGTGGTCGTAAAGGTTAAGGTAGGGCGAGACAAACGACACCCGGGTTCTAATGTCGTCGTCATCGAGAGGGCGGTCATCCTCGAGGTACGCCACACTTCCCCTGGTAGGCCTATACAGCGCCAACAATGTCATCAGCAGTGTCGACTTCCCCGAACCGTTGGGGCCTGTCACCGCCATGGACTCGCCGGATGACAGTTCGAAGTCCAGCGCGGAGAAGACCTTCCGCGAGCCGAAGTGCTTGGAGAGGCCTGACACTACGAGCTTATTCATAAGGCCCAATAAGGCGATTCAATATGATTAATCAAGACAAAACGTGTGCCCGTAGTCCGGGTCAGGCGGAGCCGGCCGCAAAAGGGCCGTCCGGGGCCTCTTAAGCCCATGAATTACCAAAGAAGACGAGTCCCTGGCTCAGTCTTCATCTCTGGGGCGATACTTTCTCTGAACAGGCAGACTAAAGCGCGAGCCCTCCTCGTCATCCAACTCAAAGGTTATGGACTGTTCAAACGCCTTTTCCACGGCGTCTTTATGCACAATGACCATCCCCTCGACTGTCTCTCCCGGGCCGACTTTGTCCGGCAGGGTGACGTCAAAATCCTTGGACACTGTGTCCACAGGAATGATGCGCAGGGTCTGGTCGGTCATATTCTCTATTTTAAAGCCGGCCCGTCGGCGCGGTTTGGTGGTAAACTGCGAAACGTCGAGTCGATGCGGCCACAGACGTATTGGTTTCATTTCCTCGGGGTACGGTATGAGTTCGGCCACGATCTTCAGATAAGTTTTTTCATCGCTGGCATTGGTTTCCAGATATGGACGCTTGGTGATATAGCCGCGATAAGACAGCGTTGAGAAGACTATCTCGAGGCTGGTACTGTCTCCGGGAGCTAAAACAGAGTCTTTCAGCGGCGCCTGAGTGCAACCACACCCCGGCACAACCGCAGTAATGCGCAGGGTGTCGGAGCCCGTCGACTTTATCCAGAAGGTATGGTTGACCTTGGCGTGCTGGGCTACTTTTCCGAAATCGAAAGCATCATCAGGTATCTGAACAGCGGGCGCCGCAGAGGCTGCCGCCGCCCATACAAGCAGCAGAATAATCCCCAGTATAAGATTCCTAATTGATCGTGAGAGCATCGAACCTCCGTTTTTGCACATCCTCAAATCCTCATGTTCGGCGTTTCAATTTACCTTATACACGTAGTGACAGAAAGAGTTTACCGCTTGAGTTATCAATTACAGGGAATTTTACCGAGCCGATCCCGATGGTCCGTCTTGAGATGCCTGACTGGATGGTTTTCTCGACTATTCTCCCGCTACCCGATGATATCGAACAGCCTGCCCCAGCGCACCTTTTCGAAAAAGTGTACGGCGTTATAAATGAACATCCGGGGCACTGACAGAGGATCGGAGAGGCTGACATCAGGCGAGGGGTGGTCGCCGTCGTCCCACGACCAGTGAATAATCATGGCTTCCCCCATTATCAGTTCATACGGAACCGGTCCCCAGTAGCGGGAATCGAAAGAATTATCGCGATTATCTCCCATCATAAAATAGCAGTCCCTCGGCACCACGTACGGGCCGAAATTGTCCCGGCTGTCCAAGCCCCCGGCACGGCGGGGCTGTACGGCCGGCTGCCCGTCGGCTGTCAGGTCGACGAATTTGCTGTGTGGGGGATCCTGGAAAATCTCGCCATTGACATATAGAACCTTGTCTTTCACCAACACCGTATCCCCGGGAACAGCGACACAGCGCTTGATATATTTGGTAACACCGTCGCGGGGCCATATGAAGATGACCACATCTCCCTGCTGCGGCCGGTGTATTGCCGGCAGACGCCAGTCCACCACCGGAACCCGGGCACCATAGACGAATTTGTTGGCCAGCAGGAAATCGCCGACCAGGAGTGTATCTTCCATCGATTGTGAGGGTATTTTGTAAGCCTCGACAATGGAAGTTTTGATAATAATAGCCAGGACAACAGCGGCAAATATCTGCTTGAAATTATCCCATAGTGTATCTGAAAGCTTTGGCATGAAACTACCTTTCCTGTATATCCGGGGCCGTCAGTGTCCCGCCGAGATGGATAGCACGGCCCGCAAGCTTTTCCTCACCATCCTTTTATACTGGATTTTTGACAGAATGATTCACTTTAACTCGTTCCGGGCGCGTTTGTCCGCTCAGAATCCTTTCACAGCCCTTATGATATCATTGTAGGTCACAAATACGATAAGCCCCAAAAGGAGAATCATGCCCACCTGCTGGGCCATCGCTCTGGCTTTCATGGAAAGCGGCGAACCTTTGATTTTCTCTATGCCGAGAAAAACCAGATGTCCCCCGTCCAGCACCGGAATCGGCAGGATGTTCAGAATAGCCAGATTCACCGACAACAAAGCCATGAATCGAAACAGGAACACCAGGCCTCTTTTGGCTTCTCTGCCGGACTGGCGGGCTATAAAGAGAGGACCGCCCATCATCTTCGGTGAGACTTTTCCCGTGATGAACTGATAGACGAATTTGGCGGTGAGCACAACCATGAGGTGCGTGGTCTCGATCCCCCCGGTAATGGACTCGAAAAGGCTGTAATTCTCGTAGCCGATAACCCGCGGCGCGAAGCCGATGATGCCGATCGTGTCCACGGTGCCGTCGGCGTCAACACTGGGCTGGGCCTGAGTGACCATCTTCCGGCTTATCGTATCACCCTGATGAATCCAGGTCAACTCAATCTCCTCGTTGACCGTGGCATAAATCACGTCCGTCAGGGAGTTGAAGTCCTTCACGGGCTTATCGTTTATAGCGATAATCTGGTCGTCGGTGGCCAGACCGGCCTCGTACGCCGGGGCGCCCTCGGTGACAGTATCGACAATAATACGGTCGGTATCCAGCAGGGGGCTTCCCCGAAAGTAGAAGATGCCGACGGAAATCAGGATAGCCAGCACATAGTTCATAAACGGCCCGGCCAGGATCACGCCGGTACGCTGGAGGACCGACTTGGACATAAATTCGGCCGCGTCGCCGCTGACGGACTCATCCGGGTTTTCACCGGCCATCTTGACGTAGCCGCCCAGAGGAATGATGCCAATACAGTATTCCGTGTCTCCCCGTTTTCTGGCAAAGATGTTGGGCGGAAAACCCAGCGAGAATTTCTCTACGCGAATGCCTACCCACTTGGCAACGACGAAATGGCCAAGTTCATGAAAAAAGACCAGCATTCCAAGGACAAATACAAATGCTAACAGCGTCAACAGCATACCAGTTTGCCTACTTTCCTGCGAGCTTTCTCTCTTGCCTTTTTGTCTGCCTCTATAATATCATCAATCGCCGGACTCGAGACAACCTTCAAATCATACAGGGCATCTTCAATGACATCGACAATTTTGTTGAATGCCAGAGATTCTTTTAGAAAGGCTGCCACCGCGATTTCGTTGGCCGCGTTGAACACCGCCGGAGCGGTACCGCCCGCCTGGGCCGCCTTATAAGCAGTCTTGAGAACCGGGAATCTGGACAGATCGGGCTCTTCAAACGTCAGTTTGCCAACATCGGCAATGTCCAGTCGGCCAAAACCGGACGCCACTCTTTTCGGCCAGAACAGGGCATAGGTTATAGGCAGACGCATATCGGGCATGGACAATTGGGCGACCATCGACGAATCGATGAACTCTACGATCGAGTGAATGATCGATTGGGGATGTATCACCACGCTGATGTTCTCCGGCGGGACAGAAAAGAGGGCCACGGCCTCAATTACTTCCAGACCTTTATTCGCCAGGGTAGCGGAGTCAACGGTTATTTTCGGCCCCATCTCCCAAGTGGGATGCCTGAGCGCCATCTCGGGAGTAATCTCGGCAAACTTCTCGGGGGGGAAGTCGCGGAAAGGGCCTCCGGAAGCAGTGAGAATCAGCCGACGTATTTCATCAGCCTTGCCACACGCCAGTACCTGCCATAACGCCGAGTGCTCGGAGTCTATCGGTAGAATCCTTGCTTTAGTTTTTGCCATGATGGCGGCAAACAACGGGCCTCCAGCGACCAGCGATTCCTTGTTGGCCAGGGCCAGGTTCTTGCCTTTCGAAACAGTCTCCAAGCTGGCCCGCAAGCCAGCCGCACCCACGATGGCATTAACCACCAGATCAGCCGTATCCAGACCGGCCAGACGAATCAGGTCGCTTTCGCCGGTCAGTACTTCGACCGGCTCCTCCTTCAGGCTGTCCGCCAGTGTCCGGCCTTTGGCGGGGTTGGCCACACAGACGTAGCGCGGTCTAAACCGCCGATACTGCTCAGCCAGCAACTCAGTATTGGAGTGCGCCGCTAAGGCCAGAATCTCGAACTGACCGGGATGGTTTGTGACGACCTCGAGCGTCGAGCGGCCAATCGAGCCGGTCGAGCCCAGGACGACTATTTTGCGAGGTTCCATACAGCTATATAACGGACGAACTTAGCCGCAGTTCCATACCAGACGCAAGCCACCGCCGACGACCGAACTGCAAATCAGCGTCGTTTTGCGATGTGAGACGGCTCGTTCGGTAAGAGCCGCTCTATAAGGGATTGCCCTCAGCGTCCGAGATGTATGCCCGGATCAGCTTGACGTCTACCTTGGGCTTGGAAATTTCCCGGGGATTGCCGGGGTTGGCCATACACTCCACCGAGCCGATGTCGTGCAGGACATCGTAACCCTTAATCAACTGGCCGAATACGGTGTATTGCCCGTCCAGAGATTGCGTAGATCGATTGCGAGCCAGACAGACGAAGAACTGGCTGGAAGCGGAGTTGGGATCCCGGGAACGGGCCATGGACAAGGTCCCTTCCTGATGCGGTAGTTCGTTAAACTCAGCCTTGAGGAAATACTCGGCCCCACCGGTACCGTTACCCTGGGGGTCGCCTCCCTGGATCATGAAATTGTCAATTACGCGGTGAAATATGGTTCCGTTGTAGAAGCCCTCCCTGGTGCGCGCCACGAACGAATCGGCGTGCGCCGGGGCAACATCCCGGTACAATTCCAGCGTCATTTTACCGAAATCCGTTTCCAAGGTTACAAGCGGGTTGCCTTCGTCACGGACCGCGAATCGTTTGTCGGCCAAAGACTGGACCGCACCTTTCAGGCTGTCAGCCACGACACTAGCCGACACGGAAGAACTGGCTTCCAATTCGCCGCCTTCTGTTTTCTTCTCGCCCTCTTGCTGGGAACAGGCCACACTGCCGAACAAAACAACAGCAATTGAAAAAGGGACTAAGGTATTTTTTCTGATCATGGGATTCCTTTCGCGGAAATAATTCTCGGGCGAATATATTGGATTGTATACGATGTGTCAAGACTGAACGGCATCGGCAGAAATCAATGGGGCTAATCTATTGCTGGAACATAAGTTACCGTGCGGCCGGAGATCTTTTATGGTTCCGGCCGGCGGAACGTATGCGTCGCCTGAGAGCCGTCGGGACTCTGGGACGGACGAGCACGTCTGACGGCAACCGGGCTGATAATATCCTCGATGACATGTATTTCGAACAGGGTCGTGTCGGCGCTGAAAGCCCCGTAGCAGGTCATGCCCAGCGCCAGGTACCGGATAAAGATCGCCGGCGGCGGGCTTGGGTCCGGGCGGACCGTGTCCGGCGGACCATAGACGGCGCGCAGATCGGCTATGGTTGAGCCGATGCCGATCGAGTCGGCCGTCTTACCTTCATAAACGGTGTTGACAATGACCCCTATCACGCCTTCCCCGTCGGATATGGTTGCGGACGAGTCCTCATCCTCCACCATAACCACCACGCCCAGGGCGCCTTCGTAGACCGCATAGTTCAGCCAGAACCTTGGATCGGGATCCACACTTTCCGGCGAACCGTTGAAGGCCTGCACTTCCTTATAGGTGTCCGAAAAAAGAATGTACTGACCCTGCCCCGCCGCGCCCGGGATGATAGTGGAGGCACGTACCGTGACATCGACAGGCGTGATACCCGCATAGCCGGCCCGTATAACGGCGTGCCCAAGAGAGCCGTCGAAACTGTACTGGGCTGTCGCCTCGCCTTTCGAGTCGGTCTTGACGGAGTCAGCCGCCAGAGTCCCGTCACCTTCCATCAAGGAGAACCTCAGCCAGCGGTCGGCATAGGCATTGTTGCTCTTATCGGTGAGCTTGAAAGTGATCGGCTGGTCTGTTTCCGAGGCCCCCATCACGGCTTTATAGTAGAGACCGTTTACGGCCAGGATACGGTCGGGCTTGCTCGAATCAGTGGAGCCATCGCCGCAAGAGGCGGCAAGAGTCATCAGGAATGCGGCGACGATCAGCCCTGTTGCTAACCGCTCTCCGGTCTTCCGGTCAATGACCATTGTGATCTTTGGCTCCAGCAATGAACTGTACTTGACCTGTCAGCAACGATATGATTTCCTCATTGAAGTTGGAGGTATCAGGGCCTGAAGTAATACTTGATTGCCCCGCCGATGTTGAGGTACCGGGGCCGCTGGCCCGAAGCGAGAAGGTCCCAGCTATTAACCGAAGATAGAGTGAAATAGGATCGGCCGGAAGGGGCGGTCCAGACCTTTATGTCGGCACCGAAATTGACGCTGACGGTAAACTTCAACTCGTTTTCGTCGGCGTACTCAAGGCCCGACTCGAGGTCACGGGCATCGGTAGCGAAAGACATAAAACCACCCTTGAAGCCAAGCCCGACATAGGGCGCCAACAGACTCCGCTGAGCGTTGGTAACAAAGTAATTCAGATTGAAATCAATATCGTAGAGGTGCACGTTGAAGATATCATCGAAATCCATGAGGGCGTAGTCATACTCGGGGTCGTTAAAGGGTATATTGATCGAGTCTTTTACTTGGACCCGGGTGTAGCGGAAACCGATGGTAAAGAGGATGTGGTCATTACGAAGCTGGCCGTAATCGATGCCGAAATGGTAGGTAGATTTATAGATGTCGCTGCCGCCTATCGACGGACTGGCAAAGCCGACGTCGAAAAGGTCGTTCCAGTGGTCCAGACCCAGTCCTTCGTACTTCCCTGAGATAATCGACCCGCCGGCATAGAAGTCGATCATGGTCATCCGCCGGGAGACCTTTTGAATTCCGGCATCGACTGCGGGCGCTGCAAGTAACATCGTAAGAACGACCAGGAGGCCGTTCCTGGCTTTATATCTCATGGCATCTCCTTAGTTAGGGGCCAGTATTCAGACAATAAACGTGGCAAAGCTCAAATAGTCAACCACGAAAGGTCATTGTAACCTACTACATTTTACACATTTATCGTTATTAAGACCCATCCGGGGGCAAAAAAGGAGAGTCGGCGGCGAAAATTTGTGACAGCACCGGCCGATGGTTTATAATACAATTCGCTTGACTGTCCGTGGATTGTTAATAAATTCACAAGGACAACGCGAAAGGACCGAATTTATGGCAAGTACGAAAATAGTAATTATCGGCGCCGGAGTAATGGGCCAGGGGCTGGCCGAGGCTATCGCCACCTCCGGCACCGACGTCACGCTGGTGGATCGAACCACCAAGCTGGCGGAACGGGGCATGAAGGGCATATCGGAATCGATAGAACGGGAGATCAGCCGCTGGGGGCTGACCAAGTCGGATAAGCGCGCGATCCTGGCCCGGATTCACCCGACATCGGACCTGGCGGAGGCCGAGGACGCGGAATTCGTCATCGAGGCCATACCCGAAGATATCGACGCCAAGCGTGCTCTTTTTGAGAAGCTGGACGGTATATGCAACGAAGAGACAGTATTCATCACCAACACGGGCACCCTCTCAGTGTCGGAGATAGCCGCCGTGACCGAGCATCCGGAGAAGGTCATCGGGATGCATTTTCTCAACCCGGTGACCAGAATCCCGGTGGTAGAGATTGTGAAGGGTCTCAAGACCGACGCAGCCACCTTCCAGAAGGCCGTCGAGTTCGCGGAAATGCTGGATAAAAAGTGGATCACGGTTATTGAATATCCCGGCTACGTGACCACCCGGATTATTGTTCCTCTTCTGAACGAGGCCATGCATGTTTTGATGGAAGGGGTGGCGACGGCCGAAGACATCGACGAGGCCATGAAACTGGGATTCGGTTTTAACGTCGGACCCCTGACCCTGGCCGACATGATGGGTCTGGACGTGGTCATGTCCTGGATGGAGAATCTTATAATGGAGCTGTCCGATCCCAAGTACAGTCCCTGCCCGCTGCTTAGAAAGATGGTACGGGCTCAGCATCTGGGAGTCAAAACCGGACGGGGCTTTTTCGAGTATGACGCGGAAGGTAACAAAATCTCCAAAAACGGCACGCCTATCGAGGCCCCGGAATCAGGGATAAAAAAATGAAGATATTAGTCATTAACTGCGGATCATCATCGGTGAAGTACCAGTTGATCGATACGGAGACGGAGACCGCCCTGGCCAAAGGGTTGGTGGCACGTATCGGTATGTCGGCATCGGTCCTGACGCACAAACCTCACGACCGACCTGAGGTGAAAGTATCCGGGGAAATACTGGACCATATTGTGGCGATCGAGTACGTCGTGTCCATTCTTTTGTCAGAGAACCACGGCGTCATCAAGGATCGCTCGGAAATTCAGGCGGTGGGCCATCGCGTCGTCCACGGCGGCGAACGCTTCTCCGAGTCGGTATTGATAACCAAAGAGATGCTGGCGGAGATTCGTTCGCTGATCGACCTGGCGCCGCTGCATAACCCCCACAATATCAGGGGTATCAACGCCTGTATGAAGACGCTGCCGAATATACCGCAGGTAGCCGTCTTCGACACCGCCTTTCACCACCAGATACCTCCCTATGCCTATGTCTACGGCATTCCGTACATTTTGTACAAGCGTTACGGCATCCGCCGCTATGGCTTTCACGGTACCTCGCACATGTACGTCAGCGAGCGGGCGGCGGCGATGATGGGCAAGCCGGTTTCGGAGTTGAGGCTGATTACGGCTCACCTGGGCAACGGCTGCTCGATTACGGCCATTGACAGGGGGAAGTCCGTCGACACTTCGATGGGTTTCACGCCTCTGGAAGGTCTTTTGATGGGGACGCGCTCGGGCGACCTGGATCCGGCGATTATTCTGCACATCATGGCCCGCGAGGAGCTTTCCCTTCACGAGGCCAACACTCTACTTAACAAGCACTCCGGACTGGCCGGCATTTCAGGTGTCTCCTCTGACATGCGCGAGATTACCAAGGAGGCGGCCGGAAACAATACCAACGCCAAACTGGCCCTGGATATTTTCTGCTACCGGTTGAGGAAGTACATAGCCTCTTATGCGGCGGCCTTGAACGGTGTCGACGGTTTGGTATTTACGGCCGGCATCGGTGAGAATTCACCGGAAGTGCGGGCCCAGGCATGTGCCAAGATGGATTTTCTCGGGATCAGGCTCGACGAAACAAAGAATAGGCAGGCTATCGCTAAAGAGATGGATATTTCCGCGCCCGGCACTAAAGTGCGCGTCATGGTCGTCCCGACCAACGAAGAGTTGGTGATTGCCCGGGACACGCTGCGACTGGTACAGAAGCAGAAGGCGTAAGGGCACACCTCTTCCCTGCCCTTCGAATAAAAAAGGGGAGCCGCATGGCTCCCCTTCATTTTGAGTCACCGGAAGAGATTACCGCATGTTCTTGATAATCTGCGTGGCGTATTCGGAGGTGCCGACTTTCCTGGCCCCTTTCATTTGCCGATGCAGATCATAGGTAACGGTCTTCTTTTCAATCGTTTTCTCGATAGCCTTCTCGATCATGCGTGCGGCCTTATCCCAGTCGAGATAGTCAAGCATCATCACTGCCGAAAGGATAAGTGAACCGGGATTGATGACGTCTTTGTCGGCGTACTTGGGCGCCGTGCCGTGCGTAGCCTCGAAAAGCCCGATGTAATCGCCGATGTTGGCTCCGGGGGCCATCCCCAGACCGCCCACCTGCGCGGCGCAGGCGTCCGAAAGGTAGTCGCCGTTCAAGTTGGGCGTGGCAATCACGGAGTATTCGGCGGAGCGGGTCAGGACCTGCTGGAACATCGAATCGGCGATGCGGTCTTGGACAAGCACCTTACCCTTGGGCATTTTGCCTTTGTACTTATCCCACAACTCCTGTTCGGTGACGATCTTGGAGCGGAACTCGGTGGTGGCCACCTCGTAGCCCCAGTCACGGAAGGCGCCCTCGGTGTACTTCATGATATTGCCTTTATGGACCAGCGTCACCGACGGTTTTTTGTGGTCAATCGCGTAGCGAAGGGCTTTACGGACAAGCCGCTTGGTACCGGTGGCCGATATCGGTTTGATGCCGACACCGGAGTCGGCCCGGATGCTGGTCTTCATGGTCTTATTGAGCCAGCCGATGACCTTTTTGGCGTCGCCGGTGCCTTTTTTCCACTCGATGCCGGCGTAGACGTCCTCAGTATTCTCACGGTATATGATAACATTCAGTCTTTCCGGATGAACCACCGGGGAACCGACGCCCTTGAAGTAGCGGACCGGCCTGACGCAGGCGTAGAGATTCATGATCTGGCGCATGGAGACATTGAGAGAACGAAAACCGCCGCCGATTGGGGTGGTCAGGGGACCCTTGAGGGCCACGTAGTAGGTTTTGATGGCTTCGGTGGTCTCTTTAGGCAGCCATTCACGGTAAAGTTCATAGGCTCTTTCGCCGGCATAGACATCCATCCAGGCAATCTTTTTTTTGCCCTTGTACGCCTTTTCCACCGCCGCGTCAACTACGCGACGGCAGGCCTTCATAATGTCGCGGCCGATGCCGTCGCCTTCGATTACCGGGATAATGGGATTGGAGGGAACCGACAGTTTCTTGTTCTTGACCGTAATTCGTTTGCCGTCTTTGGGAATCCGAATGTGTTTGAATTTTTCCATATCCTTCTCCTTAGTAGCCGAGAATCTTGAGATGCTCTTTGTAGGTCTTGGCCGAGGCTTGCAGTGCGGCGAGTTCACTCTTGTTCAGTTTCAATTCGAGAATCTTTTCCACACCGTTGGCCCCGAGCACGACCGGCACACCAATATAGATGTCCTTGATGCCGTACTGGCCGGTCAGGTAGGCTGAGGCCGGCAAGACCTTCTTTTCATCGCTGAACACGGCCCGGCACATGTCAACGGTGGCCGCCGCCGGCGCGTAGTAAGCGGAACCGGTCTTGAGCAGTTTGACTATTTCGCCGCCGCCCCCGCGGGTGCGCTCGCTGATGGCCTTAATCCGGTCCTTGGAGATCAGTTCGGATATCGGAATTCCGGCCACGGTTGTGTAGCGCGGCAGGGGCACCATCGTGTCCCCGTGACCGCCCAGCACCATGGCCTGTGTATCGGTCATGGCCACGCCCAGTTCCATGGAGATGAAAGCCCGGAAACGGATGGAATCGAGAATGCCAGCCTGGCCAAAAACGCGATTTCTGGGGAAGCCGGTGACTTTCTGCATATGGAAGGTCATGAGGTCGAGGGGGTTGGAGACCACGATGACATAGCTCTGGGGAGCATGTTTCTTGATCTCTTTAGCTACCGAGCCCACGATTTCGGCATTCATGTTCAACAGGTCTTCGCGCGACATCCCCGGCTTGCGAGCCAGTCCGGCCGTCATGATAACGATGTCAGCACCCTTGATGTCGCTGAACTTGTTGGTGCCGGTGACCTTGGCGTTGTAGCCGCGTACCGGTCCCGCCTGAGTCAGATCAAGTCCCTTGCCCTGTGGCACACCTTCTATGATGTCGACCATCACGATGTCGGCGAGATTCGCCTCAGCCAGGTATAGAGCGCACGAGGCGCCGACATTACCGGCTCCGATTACCGCAATCTTCTTGTTCATTGTCCTGTGTACCTCCTATTTATTGAATGTTGGGTTTGTCTATTCCGTCAGAACCATATTGCCGGCATCGTGCACGATGGCGACGGCGTAACCGCGCGCGCCCTCGGCCTGCGAAGCCAGAAACTGTGAGATATCGGCCAGGGGCTCGTAAAAAACCTGCCTTGCATCCTCGTCAGGAAGGTTCGAGTGCAACCTGACCTGGATTCGTCTTGCGATGCCTATCACCCGGGAGAGTTTGTGGGAGCCAAAGTGTACCTTACCGTCGACGGCCACATTCTTCGCGGCATCCCAGCGCCGGGCCAAGTCATAAAACTCTCTCGAGCCAATACCGCCGTCGCAGGCCGAGATGATTATCGCGGCGCCGCCGTCCTTGACGGCCCGCTGGCAATTTTCGAGCGCTTTCTGAGCCTGGTAGAGACTGCCGTCAAGCGGCGGCAGCAACTCGCAAATCACGGCATCGTAACTTCGTGATATTCTCCGGGCGTAGATTTTTTCGGCGAGAGCCACACCCTGCTGGAAGGCCTCGTCGAGATCCCCGAAGAACACGCCACAAACCCGGCGTTCGGCGTCCAGAACGGCCTGCACCGTGAAAAGCCGGTCGATGCGGACCATTTTTCTCAGCCGCGCCAGATCCTCGGCCATGGGATTCCCTTTCAGCCGGAGAGGGGCGGCGTCGAGCGAGTTGGCCAGATTATGATTCCGTTCGACGGTTTTCTGGTCGGTCAACCCCGGGAAAAAGACCTTGCGGCCGCCGGTGAAGCCGGCAAAATAGTGGGGTTCGACCGAGCCGATAATGAAAACTTTCTCGCTTTTCAGCACCACCTTGTTGAGCCAGATTCCCCTTGCCAGCCGGTCCTCGCCGATTTTTGTCATCATGGTCAGGTCAGTGGCTTTATGTACGCTGATTCGGTCGGCCAGCCGGTCATAGTACCGACCGAAAATAGCCTCGTAGTGCTTCTCGGTGGGTGGTTTGTGAGTTCCGGCCGCCACCAGAAAGCGAGCTGAATCCAGCAGGTCCGGCCTGTAGCGGTCGAGCCACTCGAGAATTTGCGGAGTCGGCGTATTCCGGTGGCCGTCATTGACGACTATCAAAGGAGCTTCACTTGCCAGGAACCTGTCGCCGCCGGCCTTCTCAAGGGCTGACACGAAATCCGGATAGTCAATAATCCGGTCGGCCGCCGCCGGTTGATAATGATCGACGGTGGCTGTACCCGGGATATCAAACTTTAGTCTGGCCTTGCCATAGGCTACTTCCATATGCATACCCTGCGCCCCTGCTGGCAGCGGCCGTTACCCGACCGGTGGAAATGTCCGACACAGCCGCCGCCCGCGTCAAGAGTTTACAATTGATCCTCTATATCCGTTTCAGCGATAGTCGCTGATCGTCAATCCTGCCCAAAAAAGAAGGCAATCTCCGTGGCCGCGTTTTCGTTCGAGTCGGATGCGTGCACCGAGTTTTTTTCGACACTCAGGGCCATTTCCTGGCGGATGGTGCCGCAGGCGGCGTTTTCGGGGTTAGTAGCCCCGATCAGCATCCGCAGGTCCTCGACGGCATTGCCCTTCTCCAGCACCATCGGTACCACCGGTCCGGACGACATAAACGCTACCAGGGAATCCAGAAACGGTTTGCCCTCGTGGACGGCGTAAAAACGGCGCGCTTCGGCTTCGGTGAGTCTGACCATCTTCATTCGGACAATATCGAAACCGGCCCTCTCGAGGCGGTCTATAATACGGCCAACCAACCGCCGTCCGGTAGCATCAGGCTTGATGATGAGCAGGGTTCTGTTCAACGCGTCTCCTTATCTATTCGCCGAGCAGTTTAGACATTTCACGATGCCCTATCTCGAGGGCTTTCTTATTCTTTTCT
>Ga0224495_10001081_pt1 | contig 20054 bp, 12 predicted proteins | sample SF_Jul11_sed_USG_FD_168128 | JGI IMG/M metagenome (GOLD analysis project Ga0224495, IMG submission 168128) | Sediment microbial communities from San Francisco Bay, California, United States - SF_Jul11_sed_USGS_4_1 | ecosystem: Environmental > Aquatic > Marine > Sediment | place: USA: California... | reverse complement strand
AATCGGTACCAAGAAGATGGTCCTGCTGAAGTAAGCCCTCACGGCTGAAACCTTCAGCGGCGTAAATAAAGCCCCGCAAAACTGCGGGGCTTTCTATATCCCGCACCCTATTCCATCCAAGATGAAACGGTATCCCTTTTATGACCAGCAGTGTTCTTAGGGGGATTGTGGCCCGATGTCTATGAGTTCTCGATAGTGGGAGTCAAGACCAGTCGGTCGAGCAGCTCTACGATGGCCTCCACTCTGAACGGCTTCTCGAGGAATCCGTTGGCGGGCCGAAAACCTGCGTTATCCTGAGCCTCCGCTTCGCTACGGTAAGCCGTGATCAAGATTACCGGCACATTGGGGTATTTTTCTTTGACTTTTTTCAGCAGGGTGACGCCGTCCATTCCGGGCATTTTGATGTCGGTTATGACAGCGTCAACAGGACTGCCCTCAAGCTCCGCCAGCGCGGACTGACCATCCGCGACCGGCAGAGGAATATAGCCGCTGTAACTGAGAGCGTCGGTGAGCATCTCCCGGAAAGTGTCGTCGTCATCGACGACCATCACTCTGTGAATAGGTCGACTGATACGGTCCTTTTTACCCGAAAGGGTGTTTTCTATCAGTTCCTCGATGTGCGAGATACGGAACGGCTTGGCCAGAAAACCGTCGGGCGATGCTCTGCCGACGATATCATCGGTGGCGACGCCTGTGATGAACAAGACCGGCAGCTCGGGGTACCGGCGACGAATTTCTCTGAGCAGGGCAATGCCATCCATGCCGGGCATCTTGATATCGGATACCACAAGGTCGAATCGCCCGGTGCGGAGTTTTTCGAGAGCCTCGACGCCCCCCGGGGCCCCGACCGCCCGGTAACCAATCGTGGTCAGCGTATCTACCAGAAGGTCCAGCAGGTTGACGTCGTCGTCCACGACTAGGATATTGGTCCGTGACTTGGCTGGCATCTAGGCCCTGATTATTTTAAGAAGTTCTTCAGTTCTGGTTTTAAGTGTCTCGCGGGTTTTGGCCTCGACATTCAGCCGCAGCAGCGGCTCGGTGTTCGAGGGGCGAAGATTGAACCAGAAATCGTCGTACTGAACTGTCAGGCCGTCGATCTCATCCTGCTGGCCGGAGGCAAAAGCGCTTTTGACCTGAGCTATCTTATCCCTGATGGAGTCTACGCGCGTGTTTATCTCGCCGGAGCGAAAATACGGGTCGATTTCCCTTACCATTTCACTGAGAGGTCTTCCTTCAACAGAGAGTAGTTCCAGACAGACCAGAAAGGCAATAAGACCAGAATCGGCGAACCAGTTTTCCCGGAAGTAGAAGTGCCCGGAGTGCTCTCCACCGAAGATAGCGTTATGCTTTTTCATCAGCGGTTTTATCAGGGCATGACCCACCCGGGTGCGGACAGCATGCCCCCCAAGGCGCTCGATCAATTCCGGCAAGGCCCTGGAACAGATCAGGTTGTAAAGGATAGTCTCGCCCGGGTTCTTGGCCAGCAGGGATTTGGCCACCAGCGCCGTGACCATGTCGCCGCCGAGTTGCACGCCTTGTTTGTCTACCAGGAACATCCGGTCGGCGTCGCCATCAAAGGCGACCCCAAAATCAGCACCGGTCGTCTCAATCTGTTTCTGCAGATCGACCAGATTCTCCACCTCGATGGGCGAGGCGGGATGGTTGGGGAAACTGCCGTCAAGCTCGAAGTACAGCCTGATGGCATTGAGAGGCAGCCTGTCCAGCACCGGCGGCAGGGTGGCGCCGGCCATGCCGTTGCCGGCGTCGATTACGATATTGAACGGTTTTACCTTTGAGATGTCGATAAAGGAAAGGCAGTGGTCGGCATAATCGCGGGTGATGTCTTTTCTGACGATATTGCCCGGGGAGGGTGATTTCGGCATGGCGTCTTCATCTTCGATGAATTTTCGGATTTGGAACAGCCCTTCCTGACCGGAGAGTGGCACGGCCTCCCGCCGACAAATCTTAAAGCCATTGTATTGTTTCGGATTGTGGCTGGCGGTAATCATGACACCGCCATCGTAGTCGAATTGGCCGACGGCGAAATAGAGACCGTCGGTGGATATGCGGCCCAGGTCCACTACATCAGCCCCGGCGCTGTTTATGCCGCCGGCCAGGCTCTCGAACAGCTCATCGGACGACAGGCGCATGTCACGGCCTACTGCGACCACTTTGGGTTTCAGGTAGTTCACCAGAGCATAACCGATCTTATGAGCGGTGTCGGCGTTCAACTGCTCGGGGTAGGTGCCCCGGATGTCATACGCCTTGAAAATCGAAGGGTCAATAGACATAGCCATTCCTCCGCGTGCCTCCCAAAATAGAGACTTGGGCTGACCGGGTCAACCAAGAATTACCGCTGCTTATACAAAGAGTCGGACTTAAGGAAGGTCTCGTTGAGTATAATTCCAGCCACAGGCAGTCTGCCCGGGGCTTCCGGCGGGGGAAGATCAGTATATTAGGGCTTGCTTTTTCACCGCTTTTGATTATCATTATTCGCTTGAACGGCCGCTCATCGACGAGTCGTTCGAGGTGGTTTTTCGGACAGGTTCATACCGTACCTGTTGCCGAAGGATTTGGAGCCTATGGGCGGTTAGCTCAGCTGGTTAGAGCACCTGCCTTACACGCAGGGGGTCACTGGTTCGAATCCAGTATCGCCCATTAAAGATGGGCGGTAGGCAGCGGGGAGACGAGCGGCAATTGAGGACCGACTTGGAAAGCCGATACATAGTTCGTAAGATAACGGGGTTGTAGTTCAGTTGGTTAGAACGCCTGCCTGTCACGCAGGAGGCCGCGAGTTCGAGTCTCGTCAACCCCGCTTTATTTATCTCATTATCCCACAATACATTACGTTGCCCAATAAAATCCGGCTTCACTCTGTTCCCGGCTACCATCCACCTGCTCCCGGGGCCATTCATCACTAAACTAACTTGACAAATAACATGACAGGATTAACCTAATATGTCGTTCAACAACCCGGGGCAGGTCAATACTGCCCAATCCATTATTATTATTTCATTGCCAAAATAGTAGAGAAGTATGTAGTATTTCAGTAATTGACTCTTAACATTGAGAATCTCTATAACTGGAGAATATTATGAATAGAATAATTAGCTTTCCATGTACAATGACCATATTACTTCTATTTGGCTCATTATCGAATCTGTCTGCCGATACGATCGTACCCGCCGGATTTGTGTCCGGAACCTGGACTTCGGCGGGTTCGCCCTATCTTATACAGGGCAACATAACCGTCCATGCTGATTCCACGCTGAACATTGAACCGGGCGTGGAAGTGAATTTCCAGGGGTCTTACAGCCTGACCGTGAATGGGTTGTTGGAAGCCGTCGGGACGGAGACTGACTCCATTCAATTCATTACAGCGGAATCCATGTGCTGGTTCGGAATTCATTTTGCTGACACCCCAGACAGCAGTCACCTGGCATACTGTACTGTCAGCCGTTCCGGAAATTCAATCGTTGGGGTTGGCGCTATAAACTGTACCAACTCCGATCCGGTAATCACACATTGCCGAATCAGTGATAATCAGTCACATGCCGAACACTCTGCTTATGCCGGAGGAATTGCGTTAAATAATTCCAATGCAGAAATTTCGTGGTGCGATATCAGCAACAACAAATCCGGGATGTACGGTGGAGGCATCAATATACTCAACTCCAGTCCGGTAATTGCCGGGTGCAATATCAGCGCTAACAAAGCTACCCAGCAAGGAGGCGGCATATATATCGCCGGGAATTCCAGCCCGATTATCACGGGATGCGCCATAGAGCGGGACACATCAAATATGTATGGCGGTGGAATAGCGGTTGCCGGTGGCGAGGTGACCATTTCAGATTGCACCGTCGGCTACAATAAGGCCTATGACGGCGGCGGGGGCATCTCAATCTTCGGCGGCAGTGTATCCCTTAATGGCTGTATATTCGAGCATAATTATTGTCAGGCTTTCTCCGGACAGGGAGGAGGCATTTTTGCCAATAGTGGCACGCTTACGGCGGATCATTGTACCTTCTTCGGAGATTACGTGCAGCAATGGGAGGTAAACGGAATGGAGATTCATACCGGGGGAAATGCTGCAATGACAGTTACCAACAGTATTCTCTATAGCGACGCTTATCTTATCTTTTCCGGCAGTTCGTTGCCTGCTTCGGTCTCGTACAACGATTTCTTGACCGACTCGTTTCACTGGTACTTTACCGGTAATATACCTCCCGGATTGCGAGAACTCACTCAAGTCAATGCCAACGGCGACTCGAGCGATGTATACTATAATATCTTCATGGAGCCGATGTTCGTTGATTTTGCGAATGGGGATTACCACCTGACAGAAAACTCGCCCTGCATCGACGCAGGCGATCCAAATTCACCGTATGATTCAGACGGTACTGTTGCTGATATTGGTGTCTACTATTTTAACCCGTTAGTCGGAATTGATGAGCATGATGAGATTTTGTCGACACAATTCTCACTATCGCAAAATTACCCCAATCCCTTTAACCCCTCTACTGTGATTGAATTTGATCTCCCTAGGAGGTTGAATGTTTCCATAGTGATCTTTAATCTATTGGGCCAGGTTGTAGCTGAGGTTGCTGATCAACTATATTCGGCAGGAAGTCATCAAGTCACTTGGAATGGACACTCATCAGATGGAAAACCTGTGGCAACGGGCGTGTACTTTTACAGGCTAGATGCTGACGATTTCGTTAAAACGAAGAAGATGTTGCTTTTGAAATAGAAGGAGTTTCGAACCAGGCTACAGAGGACGATTCGGGCGGGCACAGTTGTCATAACTTACATTATTGTTTTCCAACGGATTCCGCTTGCCGTAGAATAGCCTATCTTCACCTCAAATTCGAATCCCACAAAAGTTTGGGGAGAGTGAGGTCCACCCCGCCATAGATTAATTCGTTACAGAACTATCAATCCGCTTTGAAATACCGTTCCCATGTCACATCTCGGACTAAAGATTGAACCCGAGGGCAAAAGCAAAGGTGTTTACGGAAGCAACGTTGTATTCCGCCATCAGATTTAGTACCCATATATAACTTGCAACACCGGCATATCCTAGCGCTATTGAAACCCTTTCATCCTTTAGATCTACTTTGGAGGTTGTTTCGGTTGCAGCTACCAGACTCTGTCTCAATCCGACATATGGGGCAAACCTGCCGAACTTCTTACTTGTCATCAGATCAACACTATAGATATTCAAATTGAAGTCGGGAACCCCGGTTAGTATTGCAAAACTCGCCCTTACTGCAGCGGCAGGACGTTTCTCAGATTCCTGCAAGAACGCGTATTTGAGTTCTCCACCTACCGCGCCGTAATTGGCACCCGGGGCGGTTGTCCAATAGCCGCCAATGTCCATATTCTTGGATATTCCCATGCCAGCGCGAATGGTCGGAATAACAATAGCATCGCCCAACGGGCAGTCTTCATCGGGATGTACAAACGTATTAATCCAGGCAAGGCTGTGTTGATCAACGGGCGAGTATGAATAATCGATGGCGATTTCGAAATTCTTTTTGCCGAGCGTTGTGGCCGGCGCCAGCGATCTGAAAGACAAGATTGTACCGGCTTCCCTCGCAAATCTGTGCCACTGGGCTTGCGTCAATGATGGATTGATGACCATCGAACAGCTCTTTACGCTGGGATCGATACGCCAATACCAGTCGGTGCCATTGCTCTGTGAGTGCGACGTAGACACGAACAGGAAAAGGAACGCGGCAATCGCTAGTCCCTTAAGGTGTTTGGAATTCACACTGATCTCCTTTCAAATTGATAGTCTATCTGATAAGTTGGAATTGTCTTGAATTGTGGTTCATGTAGCTTCCACTACTGCGCGGTTAGTCATGCTTGGTATCGCCCTTGTGTCTTGCAAGCGTAGCGCCGATAATATCAGTACCTACATCCACGAGTGTCTCGATGATATAATCCTGATTGCAATCCTTGATCAGCCCGACACAGATCATTGAGGCCAGGCCGTGGGTGAATATCCACATTTTGTTCAAGAGCACTGCCCGCTCGCCGTCCGACAGCGATGTGAATCTACTGTCGTTGGTCATCTCCGACCCCAGAATGTCGAGGAATTCGCGTATGACCTGACTATAGCTGTCCCCTTCCAGCAGAAGCGCCCTGTAAAGCTGACGGTGCTCGGAGGCGAACATAGCAACGCCGGTTCCCATATTCAGGAATACCCGATCGGTGTAGGGCCGAGAGCTGTATTCCAACAGTGCTCTCTGCGTTTCCTTCATCACACACAAAGCCAATTCATCCATTGTAGCAAAGTGGTGGTAGACCGGCGCTGTCGAACAACCGAGTCTGGCGGCCACGCTTCGAGAGGTAAGCGATTTGAGCCCTTTCCGTTTGACTATAGCCATTGCGGCCTTAGTAACTGCTTCCTTCGTGTACTTAGTCTTAGGTGGCATATCTCATTATCCCATCACAAATGTTACATAACGTATGTTAGCTTACGGATGTTATATATCAGAAGTTTCACGAAATGTCAATGGATTTTTATGAAAGAAGCACCAATAATCGTCTCGTGTAGCAGGCAGTAAGACGTGGAACAGCATTATCTTATAAGGAATTTTGCTGCTTGTGTCGACTTGATACTATTTCATTACCTTATTATCTTCCAACGAGTTCCACTGACCGTTGAGTAGCATACTTCCACCTCAAAGGTAAACTCTACAAAAGTTTGGGGAGAGTGAGGTTGGGCCCGCCATCCTTTATTCTAGCATGAACTCCACTTGAAAAGTTCTGTGTATGGTAACGTCAACCCCGCTTTGACTTTGAGAGCCCGATGACATCGGGCTTTTTCTTGGGCTCGTCTTTCAATGAGAACCGTCATCTGAAGAAGAGTGAATCAGTTGGACGGCGGATCGCGTTTACAAATAACAAGTTGACGGATCTGGCATTCCTTTTATATTTTAGATAGACACCTTGATTTTCACTATATGAAAATTAACATTAAAAACTGAGCTCCCAACGACCATTTCATCGTGATTCATCACATTTGCTTGTCCTTGAGAAAAGTTGCGAGCGAAACATTTTTGATCATAGGTGAAATTATGAGAATCCTACGGACGATTATGTGCACTGTCTGTATGCTGATAAGTAGCACTGCCGGCGCCTCCGTTCAGTTGTTCGATGCTGATCTGGCGTATGATACGCAGGGGGAGGCCGTTAACCTATGCTCCGCAGATTTTGATCAAGATGGAGACGAGGATCTGGCTATAGCAAATATGAAACCGAGTGGATGGCGTTGCGGGTATTCAAGCGGTGTTGCCATCATTATGAATAACGGGGACGGTACTTATGAGCAGGCAGTTGTCTATAGTGCCGGATATGACCCACGTGATATTGCAGCTCTTGATATTGATACGGACGGTGATGACGATCTGGTAGTAGTGAGCGGAGATAGCGTCATAGTCCTTTTCAACTCTGGCCTTGGAACCTTCGGAACTACGACGAGTTATTATGTGGAAAACTGGCCGTGTGATATATGTGCGACTGATCTTGACATGGATGGTGATAATGATATCGCCGTTTGTGGCCAGCGGTTATTCCAATCCATGGTGTCGGTTCTAATAAATGGTGGCGGCGGAGTCCTGGATCCTCCGGTGAATTATGAAGCTGGTGGAAGCCTGCCGACTGCTCTATGTGCGACTGATCTCGACGGTGACAGCGATATTGACCTAATAACCGCTAATTCTCTAACGGACGACGTCTCGATTCTCTTAAATAATGGAGATGCCACTTTTCAATCTCAGATCACTGTCGAAGCAGGATATCAGCCAAGCGATGTATTAGCGATGGATGTTGATCAGGACGGGGACAATGACATAATTGTAGCTAATACCGGCAGATACCAGCCTTACCCAGATGGTCAGCCTGCAAGCATAATAGCCCTTCTGAACATCGGTGACGGAACTTTTCAGTCAACCGAAATTTATTCGGAGGAGTGCAATTCCAGTTTCCCATTATGCTCTGTATTTCCGGTAGATACAGATGGTGACAATGACACGGATCTGGTTGCAGGTAATGGGCTGATATTCACTAATAACGGAAGCGGGACATTCTCATATCAGGTGGGCTGTCGGGCTAATGTTCACGGAATTACTTACTGTGATTCCGACGGAAATGTTGATCTGGTCGAATTGATCGGGAGAAGAGCCGGTGAACCGGAAGACTGCGGAACAAGCCTGATTTCCGTTTACAGAAATCATGGAAACGAAATATTCAAGAATTACAACTTTCAATTGTCTCATGACGCAGACCCATCCGATGTCATTATTGTGGATGTTGATGGTGACGGTGACAAGGATTTGATTACCAGCAATTCCTATTCCGAAAACATTTCAGTCTTGCTGAACAATGACAATGGATCCTTCCAACAACCTCTTGATTATGATGCCGGAAGTTATCCGAGTTCTATTGTCGCCGTTGATCTAGACAAAGATGGCGATTCTGATCTAGTAGCAGCAAATCGAGAGGCAGACAGCGTCTCAATTCTACTAAATGATGGTTTTGGGAGTTTTCAGTTAGCAGCCAACTACAGTGTTGGGGGCTGGGGGGATGGGCCACGGTGTGTTTTTGCGGTGGACCTTGACGCTGATAATGACGCTGATTTAGTAGCAGCAAACAGCACCGCTCAACTTATCATTTTATTCAATGCCGGCAACGGCACGTTTCCCACTTCGATCGAATACGATATTGGCTTCCCCGGAGGAGCTTTTTGTGTATTTGCCATCGATCTAGATGGAGACGGGGATAATGACTTGGCATCAGGTCACCAAGATGGTCTCGCAATAGCAAAAAACAACGGCGACGGGTCTTTTCAGGCCGCTTCATACTATGGCAACTTGTGGTACCCAAGCTCTTTGTTTTCGTGTGATCTTGACGGGGACGGCGACAACGATATAGTCATGGATAGCTATGTATTCTCCAACAACGGGGACGGGACCTTTCAGAATGAAATCAGATACGGATACTCTGAGGGGACGTCAGTGATCGCCCATGACTTTGATGCGGATGGCGATAGAGACATTGCGCTGGGGAGCTGGTTCGGCTATGTCACAATCTTCGAGAACGACGGATACGGCCATTTCCAGTTTGAGCATATGTATGCCACCGCATTTGGGTCGAATTCGGTTGCTGCTGCCGACCTTGATGGTGACGGCACTGAGGACCTGGCGATTGCTAATTACTTAGGTGACAATGTCTCAATCTTCTTTAACCTTGGCGTCGTTACGGATGTTGATGAGATTGAATCACCAGAGCTGCCAACCACGTATTCGATCGATCAAAATTATCCCAATCCGTTTAATCCGATGACTCAGATTGAGTTTGAGATTCCCAGAGCGAGTTTTGTGGAGATCCACATCTACAACATGCTGGGGCAACAGCTACGGACTCTGGTAAGCGAGCGACTCTCTGCTGGCCGGAGAGTCGTAACATGGGATGGAACCGACGACAGAAGCATGCCAGTTGCTTCCGGAGTATATTTCTATCGGATCAGCACTGATGGCTACACCGATGCCAAGAAGATGATTCTATTGAAATAGGCGTACCGACCTTCGATCTTCAACGGGCAGGTCAACTCGACCTGCCCCTTCCTGAGCCTAACTTATTACCTTCCAACGAGTTCCACTACTCGTGGCATAGCTGATTTTGACCGGCAACTCGAAGCTCACGAAAGTTTGGGGAGAGTGAGGTCCACCCCGCTTTAAAAAAGCCCACAAGATAGTGAGCTTTAAACGTTTTAATACGCTCTATGTGGTATATCACAATGTGTTTACATTTGAAGCAGATATACTATACGTAAATTAACTGACCTTCCAAATCGGAAACGCATCACCGGTGTTGGATAATGGGCTTTTTTGAAAACATGCTCTGATAGTTCTGACACTTCATCCTCGATGTATTTACCCAGTTCACGGATCTTAATAAAGCTGTCATTACTATATTCCGCCCTACCGGATTAAATGAGCCGGCGAGGGGAAATAACAACCTTAAGTGTCGATCCGTTCCGGAGAACTTCCAGTGTGACTTCCTGCCCGCATTTCTTCTGCAGCAATCGGTACGCTTCGTCTTTCGTAACCGCCGTCACTATTCGGTCATCGATGGTTTTCAGTAAATCTCCCTGTTTCAAACCAGCGTCCGCTGCCGGTGAATCCGGGAACACGCGGGTAATTCTGAACAGTCCGTTTTCCGTTCGGAGAAATGAAATGCCCGCCATGTTGAAGTCGAAGGGATCGTTGAACTGGTCGCTGGGCTCAAGATACATTACCTGGCGAGAGTAATCAAACGTTACGTTGAAGCGTTTGAGAATGCCCTGCCCGAGATTGCCCTCTTGAGACCAGGGGGGAGGAGTTTGGGAGGAAAAAGAGCACAGTACATTTTTGAAATGAAATCCGCCGATGCGGAATTCTTTGACGCGTCCTATATGAACGGGAATTTCATTCTTCAAACTCACTTTGTAGGTTTCGATGGTTTTATTCGGCAGGATAATGGCTTCTGCTGATCCGACATTCAGTGTTAAGGCATCGGAATTACCTATGTCAATAACCAGGTTGAGTGGTACTTTCGCCCCACTTTCCATTTCTGTCTCGCATTTTAGCATGGGATATCGCGCGATTTCCAACGGAATTGCTTCTCCATTGCCCGTATAACTGAATTGTTCCGGATTCGTCAGCGTGATTTCCATGTTATCATAGTCAATGGAAACCACGAAATGTCTGAACAGACTGGAACCGATAATACCGTTTTTCCCCTCATGGTAATTATGACGGTCGGCGTCGAAAGGCATCACCATGACCATCTGTCCGCTGAATGATGCGCCCGGCAATTTGAAATTGATGTCCATAGCCAGGTCCGCCTCAACCGTGGTGCCACCGGCACCCATTATCGGCGCCTTGCCCACGTAGGATAAGTTCAGCTTGTCAATTTCCTCACTGCCGAAAAGAATCGCTCCTTCGATCGGCATGCCTGTGTCGAGGATCAATCTAGTGATCGATCCGTTGATTTCCACCGGAAGCACAATGTGATTCGAAATCAATTCGAAAGGAAATGTGGTTGTGCCCTCGGGTGTGTCGATCCGGCTTTCGCCCATCGTGGAAGCCGGCATCCGAACAACGCGCGGCTCCTGCGCCTGTATTGAGACGGAACATGCAATCAACAATGTCAGCAGGAACAGGTATGTGATTGTTCTTTTCATTATCAGATACCTCCATGTGTTACGGTTTTACGATATATGTGACTGTACTAATTTTTGTTATCTAACCGCTCGATCAATGTGTGATACCCCCTAGCGTCTTCTCCCAGAAACGATTGCAGCCTGCTGTACTGATCAGGGATCTCCGTACTTTCCTTGTCAAAAGAGAATGCGTGCAGGGCGTAATGCAATAATTCGTGCATAAGTGCGCTGTGGTAGACCCAGGAAATGTAGGTGTTGGCACTCCACACCGCTTGTAACACCCGTGTGCCGTCTTTGGAGAGGAGCGCCATTAAATGTTCAAAGCCGTCAATGACACCGTTTGCCCACATACCCGGCCAGCGATTGATCGTCTTCTCACCCACCGGATCTGTTATTATCTCCACACCCTTGATCTTACACGGTGTGTAAACCTTGACCGCAACGTGGATTCCTCTTGATACAGTGTTTTCGATCTCCTCTTTTAATTGCGTCACGGCTTCAGGGAAAAGATCGAGTAATGCTATTCCCTGACATTTTTTGAGCATCTGCCTGAAGCGTTCGTACATCTGATCGGGTGTCTGCAGATAGTACAGCCTCTCATCATCAGGAGCCGGCCTCAGTTTTGTCAGTTCTTTTACCGCTTCGCTTTTGGCTTGGAAGAACTTCTCTTCAAGGCCGTTCAGAAATTCGTCGATAGGCACTGCTCGGCATAACCGGTTTTTGCTGTCCTCAACCAGGACGATGCCTTTTGCCTGGAGAGATTGGATTGTTTTGTAGGTGTTGGCTGTAGGTTTACCGATGGCTTTTGCTATTTTATATCCCGTTGCGGGAGAATTCTCCACCAGAAAACCGTACACTTCCGCCTCCATGGCCGTCAGGCCAAGGTCAACAAGGGGTTGAATAGAAAATGAAGTAATCATAATGTCCTTTTTAGTAGTAGTAAATACTACTACTATTATTATACGACTTCTCTGTAGATTGGTTCCCGTGAAAGAAATTTTTTTTGCTTTTCTAATAAGAATATGGCTAGTCTTTTCTCCTCAACGTTGCTGTATCAGAATGAAAGAACATCCCAGGGTTTTGTGTTTGACATTGATTATCATTTCCGCTTTATGTTTTGAACCGGGACACATCGATTTTGTACCTGATGATCCGCCCGATCGTATCAAGGAGCCAAGCAGGCGCCCCGTTTCTTTTTCAGGATATTCCGAATTATCTCCTTTTCGTAGGCCGTCATGGTGCTGGCTTCCAGAGCAGTGACCGAAAACCGGTGATCCAACAGATTATCCTTATGGCCATGGTCCTCAGGGTGATGTAATTCGTATATATGATTATGTCAGATTAGTATGAGATATCGATTCTAATACCAATGTGAATGAAAGTTGTGCCACACGCAATGAATTTCAACTGGAGCAGAATTGTTGAACAGTTACTTAAAGTAAAACAACCATCTGGAAAAAATCAGATCAAATGGGGTGCTTCGGAGTACAGCTCAGGAGTGTTTTTCTATCAGATAAGGGTCACGCATTCTGCAGGAAGCGGGGCCGTGGATTTTCGGCAGGTGAGGAAGATGCTGCTGCTGAAATAGTAAATACTGCACTAATGTTTATTCGTAATGTATAGTGCCTTTTTTGTTGGCTCAATGTGGCACCCTACAATCTATTGTCTTCCATCGTGTTCCGCTTAATGTTGAATAGTGAGTCCTCACCGGAAATTTGAATTCCACAAAAGTTTGGGGAGAGTGAGGTCAACCCCGCCATTGATTTCAAGTCTCGCCCACCAACACTTGGCTTGCATCTATGAGATTACTCGCAAGAGTTCGGAGTACCGATGATTGCATGTCGCAACAAACGAGTTCAGTCTCGCAACTCAGCGAGAATCTCCATCGCATACAGGAATATGGCGTCAGGATCAAATCCAAACGATGCGAGTTTTTCATAGCTCATGGGGTAATTTACTGGCAGGACTCGCCCACGTTCTGGATCGTCAGGAAAGACAATGTCAAAGGACGAGGACACTTCACCTTCAATTCCGCTATGTGCGAGTTTCCAGGTAAATAGATTGCCCCATGAGTTTGGAGCTTGGGCAGAGGGGGTGCCGACAAGCGTGGCTCCTGCAAAATAGAGATCAAGAGTCATATCCAGTCCGGAACTGGATGTGAAAGGAGTCATTAGCACAAGGACGTGCTTGGGGCAGTAATAGCCTGAATATTCCTCTGATTCATATTCTCTGTAGAAGGTAGTGGCTCGCTGGTAGTGCTTCAGTCTCACAGGATTGTCTATGAGCTTTCCAGAACTGTCATATCGAGCCGTATCACCCAGGATTCGGGAGAAATCAATATCGCCCATAACCAACGGCACAGATCGTCCCTGATTTATTTCATCAAGCGATTCATTCGGATTACTTTCAAAATAAAGGGCACAATAGCGATCACCGTGTCCCCCGCCGTTCGATTCCGCGCCTACATGCATTTCTGTTAGCTTCTGTTTGCCATACAGAAAATACACAAGGATTGGTCCCATGATAAAATTTCCGCCTCCGTTATTGCGAATGTCGACTATGAGAACATCCGTCCCCTTTTGCTTCATCTCAATAACCATATTACGAAAAGTCTCCGTCGCCGAGGGAAACCTCGCGAGCTGATCCGGGGTGTAGTTCTCTTTACCTCGCGATACGGCCATTTCATGTGCTTCACGGTATTCACCCATGTAATCAACTCTCAGGTAGCCGATTTCTTCACCCGACTCGAAAGGATCGATGAATTGAAATAAGAAATACGACGAATCCGTTTTTGGAAGATCAATGTGTGACTTCCCCAGATGCCTTAATGTAGTACTACTAAGGCCGATCTGAGTTGACCGCACCAGGTTTTCAATCTTTCCTGCGGTCAGCCGGAACTGAAATGTGATTTTGGTTGTGTCTTCCCATTCAGGGATAAGTTCTTTTGAGTATGATCCAAAGAGTAAGTTATGTTGTCCCAATTGCCGCAGCGCAAAGTACTCGTTCTCGACACCTTCCAGCTCGGAAAAGCGTCTTATCAACTCGTCGGTGCCCACGCCTTCAACCGAAATAAGTCGCGCCCCGACATAAGTTGAATCCTCTTCTTGAAACGCTGCAATAACGAAGAGGTCCTTTTCAACAATATCAAAGACGAAAGGAACACCCCCGAGTTTGGAAGGATCGGCATGGTACACTGAATAGATAGAAGTATGCTGGTCACCGATTGATGCGACGAAGGGGCGCAGAAGCCTAATCAGCTCAGTAGTCGTCATGCCTGTTTCAGGAACTGCGTTTAATGTCTCGTGAAGGCGCCGGTGAAAGGTTATCCTTCCTCCTCCGGCGCTATAAGGATCAGGATGAGTGTTCTCGATTATATTCGCTAATTGGCGGATATCGGCTATAACATCTTCGCGTTGCAGGAGGCTATCCTGAGCAAGTGATTGATTCGCAGTTAAAGACAGAAATATCATAGTTAGCAGAAAAAGGAAAACAATCTTAAGATAGTCATTGCCTTCCAATGTTCGGTGGTTAATTGCGGTGATTGCAGTTTCTTGCATCATATTACACGATACGGAATTACGATTTTTTTTGTTTCATTGAGCAGCGGGAAGATTCCGATTCAAGCTCAACCTCTAGAAGCTAACTGGTTAACTGGTTCGGCAATTATTGCCTCAAAGCTCTCCTCTACAAAATCGGTTTATCCCTGTATTTGATTATCTTCCAACGCGTTCCGCTTTCGGAAGAATAGCCTGCTTCCACCGGAAATTCGAATCTCACAAAAGTTTGGGGAGAGTGATATCGGGGCCGCCATAGACTTTGAAGGCCCCAGTGCCAGCCGGGGCTTTTCTGTTGGTAAAAGACGGGTATATTGATTACATCAGAATCGTAATCGTTAATTTTTCCATTTCTCGAAAAGTAGTTACCCGGCTTTCACATTCGCTTGAAGGTAAACGGCTTAAAATTTGTGTCTTCGTCTGATATAGCAAGACTCTCGACTAAACCCTTTTCATTTCTGGAAAAGCGGACTATTCCAATACTGCCGACAAATTCATCCTTGTCTGTCATTTGCAATGGGCGGTCGCTGTATCGATGATGCTGAATCACGAGTTTGTTATCATCAACAATGACGTTGTAGGCTATACCGAGGGCGTCGGAATAATACTTGCCACCATAGTCAGCTGTCAGCTGTTTCGATGTCAACACCGGTGCATCGATGCGAGATGCCCACATGATATTTCCTGATTTTTTAAGATCGAGCATTATTCGCGCAACCTTCCGGTCGCCTTCATCCTGTATATGAATGAACGCATTGCGGAGATTGTTTGCCAGTAGCGACTCTGAGATTGGGCGAAAGAGATCTGAGCCATAACCATCCATGATTCCATAAAAACCGGTCCCCAGACGACACAGCAAGAGCCTGCCCTTGTTCTCATCAATGAGGTAACCGCCTCCTAAGCTTTCTATATTGGCAGAATCGATAGTGATAAATGGTTTCGGCTCGGAGGCTGGTGTTTCCGCTATTTCTTCTTTGTCAGTAGGATAAAAGAGATCCAGAATCCGGTAACCAAGAGGCTCAGCTCTAAGGTGACGGCTGTTGGACAGTATTACAATGCCAAATTCGTCCTCCGGCGCGTAAATCACCATTGAAATGAAACTGCCGGTCTGGCCGGAATGACTGACTACTAGTTTACCATTCCGTTCCTTAACTCCAAGTCCATATCCATAGAAACACTCGCTGCCATCATTGAGCATACTTGTCTGGAACATCCTCTCTATCAACATATCCCCGCCAACCTTGCGTTGGCGGAAGTTATCAAGCCATAGAATCATGTCATCAATCGTGGAATAGAGATAACCTTCGCCAACGACATCGCTGTTGCGAGGATCTTTGTAATAGACATCGTCATTTTTGTAGTAGCAATCGGCCGCATTAGGAATAACCTGAAAACAGTCGTCCGGGAATAGGGTGTGTTTCATTTCCAGAGGCTCAAAAATGCTTTTTTGGGCCCAGGAGGCCAGCGATTCTCCGGTCACCCGCGCGATCAGTTCCCCCAAAAGGGCGTAATTGGTGTTGCAATAAACCCACTGACTTCCCGGGGCGAAAATCAACTGATCCTGACCTTTCAGCAAGGTAAGGACATCTTCAATAGAAGTATAGTCGACCGGATTATGACCGCCATAATACCTGAACATTGTGCTGTACTCCCATAGACCGCTCGTGTGATGCATGAGATTGCGGAGGGTCACAGTAGCGTCGTACGCGGGAAGCTCCGGGAAGTATTTATGAATATCATCATCAAGACTCAGCTTTCCCTCTTGTTCCAAGAGCAATACCGCCAGCGCCGTGAATTGCTTAGTTACAGAGGCCAGATTGAAGACGGTCTCATTTGTTATGGGAACCGTGTGTTCGAGACTGGCCAAACCAAAACAACGCCTGTAAATCGATTTGCCGTGCTGGATAACGGCAATCGCGGCGCCGGGCGCGTCAGGAATTATCTCGGACGCGAGCAGGCTGTCAACACTTGCTGAAAACTCCTCATGACTGATTTCCTTCCCGTGGGATGGATCTGCCATTGATAGAATTATCGCGAGGGCCGCCAACATAGGCGCGTGCAGAAAGGCAATACGCATGATTAAAACTCCTTGAGTATTATGGATAGATATTATCTGCTCATATTGGACGGTGATTTGTCGTTGTATGTTTCACTTCTCACTTCAAAGCGTCGCGGTTGTTCGACCCTTTATTTATCCGACTATCTTCCAACGTGTTGCATTTAGTAGTCTATAAGCTGTGCGAATCGCGAATTCGAAGCTCACAAAAGTCTGGGGAGCGTGAGGTCCACCCCGCCATAGACTAAAAAGCCCGATCTTGTCGGGCTTTTTAGTTGCTCAAAAAAAATGATATACTAGGTTATAAATAAAGTTGGCAGGATCACAGGGATCCTGCCCTACTATGACTGGTTTCCGATTTGGCATACCATTATTGTTCCTTTGCGAATGTCTCCGATGTGCCACGGTAGTAAATTACCACCAATCGTCGCGAACCAGAAGACGCATCTGTTTCGAATCGAAATCTGCGATGAAATTGCTTTTCCACAGCAAACTCGTTGTTCGATATTAAGTACAGACGTCGAGTATTCGAAGAATTATTCACCGTATAATGCAGTGTGCTACCTTTACTTCCAATTTGTATGCCATCAAAGTTACCCACAAAATTTACAAGCTGAGATTCATCTAACATCTTTGGATTTGCCTGAGCATCTAGAATTTCATAAAACCAATCGGCTTTTGAATTTCTTATTCCTTCGCGATGTAGCTCCTTGACCACATCCTCAAAGACAGCAGCCGATGTTATTGCATCAAACTTACTTACGAGGGCGTCTTTCAGCTGACTCTGCACATAGTAATAACCGGGAAAGCACATTGCGTTGAACTTCAATACTTCGATGTTATCGATACCTTTCGTGATCAGCTTGTCTGCCAAGCAACAAAGTTCATCCGGAGACTTGATAAGTTCTTGATAAGCCTTGAACTCGTGAGCGGCTTTTTTAACACCACGGTTGAGTATCAAACTATATAATTCATTGGCGGTCGGAGATTTGTTGATATCGGCACGTACTGGCACATCATCCTTATCGAATTCAAAAAACAAGTATTGATCGAGGTCTTCTATGTAAAAAACTCGCTTCGAAATCGGTAGCAACCTGAAGGTGTAACAAAAGTGATACCCTTCCAGAAAGAGATCGTCGCCCAGCTTTTTAATGTTACACTTCACGTTATCGATAATATAGTCTTTACAGTAGCTTCGTTGTTCCGCCTCAGCAAGGACAAGACATTGAATTTCAGGCGGTTCCTCCAGAGGGAAGAATGTGGGAATTGCCGCCGAATCAATGGTCCTGGCCCCGAAAACAATATCATCAATGACAAAATCTACATCCAAAACTCCATGGCGAATATAAGTATCGGACTGTATAACCAAAACAATATCGAGTTCTGGGAATACACAAATACGTTGACCGAAATGGCCAGCGGCCATGAACATCCGCGTTCCTCTATAATCATCGCAAGTGTACCACAAATATCCATAGGACAAGGCACAACCGGTGGCAAGATTGTATTCGTCGGTTTGTGACCAACTCTTCAGGGATTCGTGAACCCAGTTTGATGGTATGATTTGTTCGCCATTCCAACTACCTGACTGTAGTAGTAACTGCCCGAAACGGGCAAGGTCCCTTGATGACATCTTAAATGGATACGCCGGATGATCTGAATTTTCCTCATAGTCGTAACAGCCATCTAAGATCCGGTAATCCTGCATCTGAAGTGGTTTAGCGATGCGGTGATAAAAATCTTCGAAAATGCTGGTACCGGTCTCTTGTTCAAAAATAGTCCCCAGGACGTTGGAGTCCCAGTTGTTGTAATACCAGTGACTGCCAGGCATATACGTACCACGTTTAGGTCGACTCTCCTTCATTTGCTGAGATTCCGATGCCGCAGGGAGGTAAACCCCTGAGCGCATTCTAAGCATATCTCCTACTTTAGCAGTCTTCTCTTGCGATGTAAAAGGTATTTTATCGCTTATAGCTAATTCCCCCAGAGTTGAATTGAGATTGATTTGCCCGCTGCCGACATGAGTACCATACAGAGCACTCAACAGACTCTTCCTCATAGAATGGCTCTTAAATCTTCTAAAATACTGACCGTAAGCAAATACTACGCGGCCCTCATACACCAGCAACACGGAAGAGGCGTTGGCGTCTTTACAGATGCGTGAGAGAAGGTCTGATGACCAACCGGCTTCTTCTGGAGAGGCATACCTCAACCATTGATCGCCCGGATTATGTATTAGAGTTGCACTTGAAGGCTTTGTACGGTTATAATCTTTTGCTGTTATGACGGTTATGGGTAATGCCATCAATATAAGAAGAAGAAGGCGTTTTTGGTTCATGAGGGCATTGTTTCTTTCCCCTTTGACTGTTTGCTGATTTTTTACGGGAATACAGAAGAAATGTTTCAGATCCAAGGTTTATGCCTTTTAGCCCTATCACCTAAGCTATTATAGCCGAGCATAAATCATAGATATTGGTCACTTTGTTATTTTCCAACGTCTTCCGCTTATTATCGAGTAGCTTTTTATCACCTCAAAACTGAATTCCACAAAAGTCTGGGGAGAGTGATCTTGGGGCCGCCATTGACTTTGAGGGCCCCGGTCTAGATCGGGGTTTTTCTTTGACATAATGCCAGTTGCCTCATACGTTATCCAGAGGCGTCTGTCTTGGCGCGGGATGCGAGGCTAAAAGCCGCCTTATTCTAGCCGATGCTACTTAAGCATTGGTGCCACTGAGGGAGAGAATCTGATGAGGATATTCGTAACAGGCGGCACGGGATTCATTGGTACCCATCTAATACGAAGACTGTCTGCAGAAGGTCATCGGATAACATGTTTGGTCAGGCGAAGCAGTAATACCGCGGTCTTGGCAAAGCTTGGCGTGGAGTTCGTCATCGGCGATGTGACCGATTATGCTTCACTTGAGGCTGCTATCAAGGACCATGAATGTGTTATCAATCTGGCGAATGTCTACTCATTCTGGGAGCCTTATCCGAATGTCTATGACACCGTAAATATCGGCGGTACCAGGAATGTCATGGAATCGGCTTTGAAGGCAGGTGTTCCCAAGGTGGTCCACATCAGCACTGGCGGCATATATGGAAAACCCAAAGAAACTCCCTTTACAGAGGAGAGTGAAATCGGACCAGAACGGTTCAGCAGGTATTTCCAGACCAAGTACGAAGGTGATGAAGTTGCCTGGGGAATGTATAAAAATGAGAGGCTTCCTCTGGT
>Ga0224495_10001080_pt1 | contig 20064 bp, 8 predicted proteins | sample SF_Jul11_sed_USG_FD_168128 | JGI IMG/M metagenome (GOLD analysis project Ga0224495, IMG submission 168128) | Sediment microbial communities from San Francisco Bay, California, United States - SF_Jul11_sed_USGS_4_1 | ecosystem: Environmental > Aquatic > Marine > Sediment | place: USA: California... | reverse complement strand
TGGATATGCAGCGAGACCTATACCTGGCTGATCAGAAGACAACGATAAATACATTACATTGGAACAGAAACGGTGAAAAACGAAAAACAGGATAGAAAGAAACTCTGTAAAGATGCTACAGTCTCGAAAAATCGATTAAATATCTCAGAAGCACATCCACTGGAATAGATGTAAAATAAAGGATGATTGATAAGGAACAATAAAATGCTGCAAATCATAAACAAGACAAAGATAATAATTCTCCTTGCCCTGTTGCCCATGCAGCTTTTCATCAATCTTACACATGCCGCGGAATATCTTGGTCCTTCCGCCATTGTCGCAGACAGCAAGGGGTCTACCATCTATATTGCAGAAAAAGACGCCGAAAAGATAGATGTGTGGGATGTAGCAACAAAAAAAATACAAAAATCCATTTCCTTGGATTACAAGATCATGGGCCTGGCAATGGCAGCTGACGATTCTCGACTCTATGTCACCTCGGTCGTACCAGAGGGACAGGTTTTTGTGGTTAACGCAAAGACGCATGAGGTGTTAAGTCAGATCGCAGTAGGCCACACACCATGCGACCTCTTGCCTTCCCCTGACGGCAGAACTCTTTATGTTTGCAACCGATTCAGTAATAACATTTCGATTATTGACTTGGCAGCAGGGAAAGAAACAAATCGTATTACGGTACGTCGTGAGCCTGTTGCGGCTGCTCTTACTCCAGATGGCAAGATACTATTAGTTATCAATCACATGCCGGTTGGCGCATCTGATAGAGACTATGTTGCCGCAGAAATTTCTTTCATCAGCACCTCCTCTCTAAAAGTTATTGCATCCATTCCCCTCTATAACGGCAGCACTGCTCTGCAGGATATAGCACTTTCTCACGACGGAAAATTCGCTTATATTCCGCATATTCTGGCTCGTTATCAACTGCCGACCACACAACTGGAACGGGGCTGGATGAACACCAATGCTTTGACGGTCGTCGATGTATCCCAACAGAAACTATTAAATACGGTTCTTCTGGATGATGTGGATCATGGAGCTGCCAATCCATGGGCAGTTGCCGTCTCGGCCGACGACGATTATCTGTGTGTGACAACCGCTGGAACTCACGAACTCCATATAGTAGACCGAAAGCAGCTTCATGGAAAACTTGAACTTGCGACGGCCGGAAAACGTGTTACAGAAGTTACATCCTCCGTTAGCGATGTACCAAATGATTTGACCTTCCTTCTTGGCATTAAACGCAGAATATCCCTGGCCGGCAAAGGACCTCGTGCCATCACTTTGGTTGGATCCAAAGCCTACATTGTAGAATACTTTTCAGATAGTCTGAGCGTTGTTGATATAAATCCGGGAATTTCCTCTGAAATACAATCTTACAAACTTGGAACTCGTATAGACAGGGATCCGATACGGCAAGGAGAAATGTTTTTTCATGATGCCTCTCTATGTTTTCAGCAGTGGCAAAGCTGCAGCAGTTGTCACTCCGGCGAAGGACGAATCGATGCCTTGAATTGGGACCTTCTGAATGATGGTCTCGGGAATCCTAAAAATACTAAAAGCCTGCTTTTATCCAATAAAACACCCCCGGTTATGGCAATGGGGGTTCGTCCGAACAGTCAGATTGGTGTACGTGCTGGTATCCGTCACATCCAGATGGCTATTAGACCGGAATCCGATGCTCAGGCCATCGATGCCTATCTGGAATCCATTGAAGCGATTCCTAGTCCTTATTTGGTCAAAGGGGAATTGAGCAAAGAGGCTCAACATGGTCGTATGATCTTTCAAAAGGCTGGCTGTGCTAATTGCCATACCCCTGGACTGTATACGAATATGAAATCCTATAATGTAGATACTGGTAAAGGAATAGATGCTGGCAAGCCATTTGATGTTCCAACTCTCATTGAACTATGGCGAACAGCGCCCTATCTCAGTGATGGCAGAGCAGCAACAATACAGGATGTATTTACACTATACAATCCGGACGATAGGCATGGAAAAACATCTACTTTAAAACAGCAGGAGTTGGAAGATCTGTCAGCCTTTCTATTGTCTTTATAGGCAACAGAGCTGGTTCTACTTGTCAAGCGTTCGTAGGAATGTTATCAAACCGCTGTTTTCCTGAGCTGGGGGCGCATCTATGAAGTACTTGAAGTCAAAAAATAAAGATAGTTATATTTATGTTAAGTTTCGCACTTTTTTAAAATGTAAAGATAGGCAAACTGGCCTATAGGTTACTTTTATGATTTTTTAGCACTTTCGGGGCTTTTTCCGAAAGTGGCATTAATTCAAAACCCCCTTTTTGGTGCCGTAAAAGCCGATTTTGTACTTTTCAAAAGTGCGAAAGCTAACTTTATTAGCAGACAGAATAATGTCAAAGTTGTCAAGACGTCAATTTATCAAACATTCAGCAGTTGTAGGGGTTGCAGGTTCAATTGGCTTTTCCAGTATCATTAGAGCCCGTGGTTTAAACGAAAAACTGCAGGTGGGTTTTGTTGCCACAGGCGGCAGGGCTGGAGCACACACCGGGGCTTCGTACCAAGCAGGCCTTCAATGCATTGCTTTTGCTGAAGTTGATCGTACACGGTGGGGCGGAGTTCTCCAAAAAGAGGGCTGGGCAGGTGCGACCGGCTATACGGATTGGCGCAAATTATTTAAAAATCACGGCAATGAACTCGATGTGGTTTTTGTAGCAACGCCGGATCACTCTCATTTTGCTCCATCCATGACAGCCATTTCCATGGGGATTCATTGTTATACTGAAAAGCCGCTGACATGGTCTGTCCGCGAGGCGCAGCTGCTGACAAAAGCCTATGCCAGGAATCCAAATGTAGTTACTCAGATGGGAAACCAAGGCCATGCCGATAGCGGTTGGCGTAGGGCCTATGAATACGTTAAAGCCGGTGCCCTTGGCGAAATACAAGAGTTCCACAGTTGGACTAACCGTCCGGTTTGGCCGCAGGGCGGCAAGCGTCCCGACTGGATCAGTCCCGTCCCTGAGCACCTTGATTGGGAAGCCTGGATCGGCGCTGCACCTATGCGCCCATATGCCGGTCCACATGAAACGATTCCGAAAGGTCTCGGTCCTTATCACTCGTTTAATTGGCGAGGCGTAGTCGATTTTGGCTGTGGCGCATTAGGAGATATGGCTTGCCATATTACCGATGGTATTTATGCGATCATGGAACCAGGCTATGCAGCTACTGCCGAGCCGGTTGTTATGACTGATCCTGTAATAGAACAGTGGCCCCGTGGAATGGTGTTTAAATGTACTTACCGTGCCAGAGGGGCACGGCCCGGATTTACGACTTACTGGTATGAAGGCAAAGATAAAGACGGCAAGCCCTTTATGCCTGATATTTCAGAGGAACTTGTTGCAGAGGGACGTACATTGCCTACTAATGGCAATCTGATTATTGGTACCAAGGGCAAACTGTTGAGCAGTGGCGTCTATTGGGAAAGCCCAGCTCTGATACCTTATTCCATGAACAAAGAATTTGGTCGTCCCAAAGAATTGCTTGAACGCTCACCAGGTCATCATACAGAGTTCTTTATGGCCTGTCGAGGAGAGAAACCGCGTGATTACAGCAAGTCTAACTTCTCGTACTCAGGCCCTATGACTGCCAGTATGCAGCTTATTAATCTCAGCGCGCGAGCCGGCAAGAAGCTTGAGTTGAATGAAGATGGCAAGATTGTTAATGATTTAAAGACTAATGAGATGACCTGGCGAGAGCCTCGTAAGGATTGGGGACCGCTTGAGATGAAGATCTAAAAGATTGTGTCTTATTCTCTTAATGGAGAGAATCTGCTGCACGTTAATTTTGAGATAACACCGGAATTACAGAAAGGATTTATTGATGAACAGGAAGATGCTTGACCTGATCTTTTTGCTGGTCTTGGCTTTGAATAGTTTTTCCGTTTACGCTGACAGCCCGTATGTCGGGTATTGGGCCTTGACCCTGCCCACTGGCGGACCCGGTTGGCTTGGGATAACACTGGAAAAGGGAAAATTGCAAGCCGGTATACTTTGGGGAGGGGGAAGTGTTAAACCGGTTGATTCCGTGGAAACCAAGGGCGATCAACTTGTAATCAGGCAATCGCTGATTCAAAGAAGTGGGGCGGACAAAGACAAGGAAATTATTGAAACCATAACAGCTAGGCTGTCGGGTGACAACCTTGAACTTGTCACTGTCAAAGCCAGGCCCGATGGCACGAAATTTGGCTATGCAGAATTCAAAGGTAAACGAATTCCGCCGTTGCCGGAGAAACCGGATCTGTCAAAAGTGAAATATGGGAAGCCCATCACTTTGTTTAACGGCAAGAATCTCGATGGCTGGAAGTTAACCAATCCCAATAACGCAAATGGGTGGATCGCCGAAGATGGTGTGCTGGTCAACAGGCCGATACAGCACAAAGGCAAAAAACATATTGCCTATGGCAATCTGCGAACAATCGATGAATTCGAGGATTTCAATTTAAAGTTTGAGGTTAACGTGCCGGAGAAATCCAATAGCGGGATATATCTTCGCGGAATCTACGAGATTCAAATTCTGGATTCCTATGGTAAACCTCTTAATTCCCACAACATGGGTGCCATCTACAGCCGTATCGCCCCGTCGCTGAGCGCAGAGAAACCAGCAGGGCAGTGGCAAAGCATGAGTGTTACTCTCCTCCAGAGGCACGTGACCGTGGTGTTGAACGGGAAAAAGATTATCGATAATAAACCGCTGCTGGGTTGTACCGGTGGAGCGCTGTGGTCGGATCCAATGAGGCCCGGACCTTTGTATCTGCAAGGCAACCATGGAGCGGCAAGTTACCGCAACATTGTGCTTACTCCGATTTTGTCCGGGCCCTGTGATGGTCAAGTAGGGGAGAATCTTGCACCGCTGGCCTCACTTCGTGGAAGCGGGAATGACTTGGCGGCAGCTGTTGACGGTGTAAAGCAGCAGGACGGAACAGGTGAGTGGATTGGCGGCAGCCCGAATAAATGGCATGGATGGATCGACTACCCAAAGCTCGAACTGAAATGGGACAAGCCGCAGAAGGTCAATAAGGTTGTCCTGTATGATCGTCCGAGTAAGCAAGAGCATATGGCCGCCTGTGTGCTCAGGTTCAGCGATGGGTCCGAGGTGCATGTTTTTGCGGTCCCAAACGACGGAACAGCGAAGACGGTTGTTTTTGAGCCTCGGGTAATCAGCGGAGTCAGGCTGGAAGTTCTTGACGGTGTTGGAGAGAACATCGGGCTTTCTGAAATTGAGTTCTATGATGATCCAACAGCGAAGGGCCAAGTTAAACGTAAAAAGAATTTCACGGACTATGTCTCTTACGTTGATCCGACGATCGAGACGGGCAGGGGGCGATGGTTTTTCTGCACGCCGGGGAGCCGGCCTTTCGGTATGATCTCGGCGGCAGCTTATACACGCAATAAGAATCAGGGCGGCGGAGGCTATAACTACAACAGTACCGAGATTCTCGGTTTTGCGAATATTCATGCGTGGATCATGTCCGGCATCAACATCATGCCGACGACGGGTGATCTAAACCCAAACGAGGGTGAAAAGGAATGGAAATCGAGCTTCTCTCACGATGGCGAAATAATGGAGCCTGGTTATCACAAAGTATTCCTTGATCGTTATAAAACTCAGGTTGAGTACACGTCAACAGACCGGGTGGCTTTTTATCGTCTGAAGTACAGAGAGGCTGATAAGGCAAAACTGCTGCTGCAGTTGGGCGGATTTGTTGGTGCTGTCAGCTATGTTGACGGAAAAGCGAAACTGGTTAGCCCCACACGTATCGAAGGTTCGCATGGTATGACGGACAGGTTGTGGGGTGGACCCAAATTGTCGTATGTGTTTTATGTGATGGAGTTCGATAGGCCGATTTCTCAGATGGACGGTTGGAAAGGAGCCGACGGAAAGCTTGTGAATATCAAGGATTTTTCGAATCCGATCCCTGACGGGCGTATTCAGAAAGGCTATTTTCAGGAAGTAAAGAAGTATCTTTTTAAGAACCTTCCGGAAGAACAAGCCGGTGTTTCCTTGGCTTATGATGTTGCTGCCGGCGATGTGATGAAGGTCAAGATCGGTATTTCCTATACAAGCATCGAAAATGCTCGGAACAACCTCAAAGCAGAGTGTGATCATTGGGATTTTGACCGTGTCAGAAACGATGCTCGCAGCCAGTGGAATCAGTGGCTGGGGAAAATTGATGTAAAGGGCGGCAACGAGGAAACCCGGGTTAAATTTTATACCGACCTTTGGCACGTCCTTTTGGGACGGCACAAGATAGATGATTTCAGTGGCGACTACCCGAGCTATATGAGTGGGGATAACCCGTTTATCTCAATGATGGTGGCGAAAGGGCAACCGGGTTATAAAGCATTCTTAGGTATGAAGTTGACGGATGGAGTCGTTCCATTGGTTGTCAAAAGTGTGCCGAAGGACGCAAAAGGCAAACCAAAATTTCATATGTACAACTCTGACGCGACGTGGCTGACGATGTGGAATCAGAATATTCTGTGGGGGCTGGGCTGGCCGGAGGTCATGGACGATTTTTCCGCTTCGATGCTGGAGTACGCTGAAGTCGGCGGACATTTGCCGCGGGGTCCCAGTGCTGGCGGTTATACAGCGATTATGCGGGGTTGTCCGATGACCAGCCTGATTACGGCAACGTGGCAGAAGGACCTGTTGCGCAAGGCGGATCAGGAGAAGGCCTACGATGCCATGAAGCGAAGTAATGAACTTATGATCACCGATGCCGGGCCTGGGGAAATGGTACAGGGCGCTTTTGAGTATTGGGCACTTGCGCAGATGGCAGAGGAGATAGGGCATGATGCTGACATCCAAACGTATCAGCCATGGATCAATGGTTGGAAGAAGTATTACGACCCGGATAAAAAACTACTGACCGGAGATTGGGTCGAAGCGAATGACTGGCAGGGGACGTTTGGAGTGTCGCACGATATTTATGGGCTGGCCGAACTCATGGGTGGCCCTGATGAACTGGCGAAGAAGCTTAATTATGCTTTTGAGCAAAGTATTTCCTCTAATTTTGTCTCAACTTATGGCGAAGGTTATGTCAGCTATGGCAATCAGCCGGGATGTTCTAGTGCTCATGTCTTTAATCATGTAGGTCACCCGTGGCTTAGTCAGTATTGGGTCCGCCGTGTCAGCAGGCAGGCCTATGGTGGAACTAATCCGAACATTGGCTATGGCGGCCACGATGACGATCAGGGCCAGATGAGCGGGGTTAGCGCATTGATGAAAATTGGTCTTTTCAGTTTACGGGGAACCAGTTCAAAGGATCCTATCTATGAGATTACTGCCCCGGAGTTTGAGGAAGTGACGATCAAGCTTGACCCCACCTATTATTCCGGCAAGGAGTTCAAAATCAAATGTTACGATCAGAAACCGGAAAATATGTATATTCAGAAGGCGAAGCTCAATGGCAAGGCGTTGGAGAACTGCTGGATTTACCACAAGGACTTCGCAAAAGGCGGGCTGCTCGAACTTTGGCTCGGGCCCAAGCCCAATAAAGCCTGGGGCGTCAATGAGCTTCCATGAAAGGCATTAACAAATTATAATAATAAATAACAAATAAAGGACATATAATGAAATTGATAAGTGCAACTGATTTTGATTTTAACAGTTGCGGTATTTGGAGATAGCGCGATTTTGATGATTGGAATTATGGAATTAATAAAAGAGAGGTCCTGTAATGAAGTGCATGCATGAAGTTTCTGTTGTGTTAATATTGTTTTCTTTTTACACACTCCCGGGAGAAGGAAAAGCAGAGGTAAAAGTCTATTCCCAATTTGAAGAACTTTCTCCCGCTGCAGTTCAACCGGAAAAAACCGCCAAGGGCATCATCGTTCAACTGGACGGAGGACAGGCCGAGTTGGCCGTTACACCTTCAGGCGCAAGCGCGGGACAGGCCCAGCCGGTGGATTATGTGGATCCGTTGATCGGAACGGGGGGCCACGGGCATACGTTTCCCGGCGCCGTTGTGCCGCATGGCATGGTGCAGGTCAGCCCGGATACGCGCAATCACGACTGGGACTCCTGTGCGGGCTATCATTACAGCGACAGCACCATCATGGGGTTCAGCCAGACCCATTTCAGCGGAACCGGCCAGTCCGATCTGCTGGATTTCCTGCTGATGCCGGGCACGGGTACGCTCCACCTTCAACCCGGTACGGCAGAAGATCCGGATTCCGGCTACCGGTCCCGGTTTCGTCATGCTTCGGAAGTTGCTACTCCCGGTTACTACAAAGTCGACCTGGATGATTACAGCATCCGGGCGGAGCTGACCGCATCCCCGCGTGTCGGTGTCCTTCGTTTTACGTTCCCCGCCGCCGCGGATGCCCATGTCCTGCTGGATATGATCCACAGTTATAGAAACCGAACCATCCTGGCGAGCGAGGTCAACGTTGTGGACCATCAACTCGTTACCGGTTTCAGAAATGTAAAGGGCTGGGCGAAGAACCGGCACATCTACTTCGCGGCCCGGTTCTCGAAGCCTTTCCGTGAACATGCACTCTATGACGGCGATCAACAGCTTAAGAATGCATCCGAGTTGTCCTCGAAGCAGATTCGTGCGGCCTTTTTCTTCAATACCGAAAAGGATGAAGAGATCCTGGTCAAGATTGCCGTGTCATCGGTGTCGGCCGAAAACGCGTTGCGGAATCTCGATCAGGAAGTTCCCCATTGGGACTTTGATCAGGTGCGCCGGAACGCGCGCGATCTGTGGAGCAGTGAGCTCACGTCGATCGAAGCCTCCGCAGATGAATCGATCCTGCGGAGTTTCTATACCGCCATGTATCACGCCGCGATCCATCCGAGCCTGTACACCGATGTCAATGGAGAATATCGCGGGCTGGACAACCGTATCCACCGGGCCGAGGGATGGACCAACTACACCGTCTTCTCGCTCTGGGATACCTTCCGCGCCCTCCATCCGCTCATGACCCTGACGGATCCGGATTCTGTGGACGATATGATCCAGTCGATGATGGCGCATTACGAGCAGAGCGACCGGGGGATGCTTCCGATCTGGTCCTTCCACCACAATGATACAGATTGCATGATCGGTTATCATTCCGTGCCGGTGATTGCGGATGCGTATTTCAAGGGGCTTACCAGCGCAGAACCGAATATGATGCTGGCGGCGATGGTATCTTCTGCCACGGCCAGAGATTTCCGCGGGATGGGCCTTTATATGGACAAGGGCTACGTTCCGCAGGACAAGGAGCGCGACGCCACTTCCAAGACGCTGGAATATGCCTACGACGATTGGTGCATCGCCAAAATGGCGGAGGCCCTGGGCGATAAATCGCAGGCTGACGCGTTCTTCAAGCGTTCGCAGAACTATCGGAATGTGTTCGATCCCGAGACCGGCTTCATGCGGGCTAAATCAAATGACGGCAGCTGGCGCGAACCATTCGACCCCTTTGCCTATCACCACATGGGCCCCAACGGGAAGCGTACACGAGACTTCACCGAGGGCAATGCCTGGCAGTGGAACTGGTTTGTACCGCATGACGTGCAGGGTCTGATCGGGCTGCAGGGAGGTCCGGCTCCATTCACGGCGAAACTGGACGAGTTTTTTAATCCGCCGTCCCTCGCGACGCACAAACCCGCCCGGGATGCCACCGGTCTGGTCGGGGTGTATGCCCAGGGCAACGAGCCCGGCCACCACACGCCGTATCTGTACAACTATGCCGGTCAGCCCTGGAAGACGCAGGAGACACTTCACAGAATCATGACCGAGCATTTCCGCGACACCCCGGAAGGCATTCCCGGCAATGAAGACTGCGGCCAAATGTCGGCCTGGTATGTCTTCTCCGCGCTGGGTTTCTATCCGGTGAACCCCTGCGGCGGGATTTACGTGATCGGCAGACCGGCCTTGTCAAAGGGGCAACTTGAGCTGGCGGACGGGAAAACGTTTACCGTCACCGCCGCCAACCTGAGCAATGAGAATATCTACATTCAGTCGGTGACACTCAACGGCCGGAATCTAGACCGGGCCTGGCTGACGCATTATGAGATCATTCAGGGCGGCACGCTCGCATTCGTCATGGGCCCGGAGCCGAACCGCAAATGGGCCGCGGCAAACCCGGACATTCCCGCTTTCAGCGAAATTCGGCGCTGAGCGATGCGAGGTTCATTTAAATGTTATACGGGAGATTTTAGCTTGTGAATAAGCATCTATTTACGACCAGTCTTCTGCTTGCTTTGGTAAACAGTTCTGTTGTGTTTGCAATGAATGCGGCGGAATCGCCCGACCCCTATGCGAACGAAACGGCCGTGCAGCGCGAGGAGCGCCTGGCCTGGTTTAGCGAGGCGCGGTTCGGAATGTTTATCCACTGGGGCGTTTATTCAGTGCCGGCCGGGAAATATAAAGGTCGGGAGATTCCATCTGATTCCTGCTTTATTACGGAACGGACCAAGATGCCGTTGACGGATTATCACGCGTTTGCCGCGCAGTTCAACCCCACTCAATACGACCCCGACGCCTGGGTGCGGTTGGCCAGAGACGCGGGCATGAAATATATCGTGATTACGACCAAGCATCACGATGGCTTCGCCCTGTTTGATTCCAAGGTGTCGGAATGGGATATGGTCGATGCGACGCCGTACGGAAAGGACGTGATCGCTCCGTTGGCGGAGGCGTGCCGGAAGTACGGTGTGAAACTCGGATTCTACTATTCGCAGTGCGAGGATTGGGGAAACCCCGGCGGAGGGGTTCGAGCCGGCAAATGGGACCCGTTACAAGAAGGCGAATTTATGGATTACATCCATAACATCGCCGTACCGCAGGTGAGGGAGTTGTTGACGAATTACGGTGATGTCAGCGTGTTCTGGTGGGACACCCCGACGAAGATGACGCAGGAGGCGTCCGATGCGTTAATCCAGCAGCTCAAGCTCCAGCCGGGGATTATCCATAACAATCGACTTGGTTTTTATCCCGGCGATTTGCGAACTCCAGAGCAGCATATTCCGTCTGCGGAAGATGGGCATGCCTGGGAGGCCTGCATGACCATCAGGCGGACCTGGGGCTTTAAACTCAGCGATACGGATTTTAAGTCCACAAAAACACTGATTCACAATCTGGTCGATATCGCCAGCAAAGGTGGCAACTATCTGCTGAATGTCGGTCCGACTTCTGAAGGGTTGATTCCTGCCACGAGCCAGGAACGTCTGCGCGGGATCGGTGAATGGATGAAGGTCAACGGCGAATCGATCTACGGCACACAGGCAAGCCTGTTTGCGCGACCAGCCTGGGGCCGGGTAACCCGTAAATCTGTGCCGGAAGGCACGATTCTCTACCTCCATGTCTTCGACTGGAAGAAGGACGGAACCTTATTTATCCCGGTCGGGAATAAGGTTCTTTCCTGTGCGCTTCTGAACGATCGTGAACAGACATTTGAAGTGGAACGTAACGCGGAAGGGTTGACGGTGACGATGAAAGGTGCGGCGCCGAACCCAATCGCTTCGGTGATCGAACTGCGTTTAAAAGGTGAGCAGGTGTTGACGGGTGAAAATATGATTCGCCAGCAAAAGAATGGAACCGTTTTACTGGCGGCCGAACAGGCAACCTTTAATGGCGCTGGTAGAATGGGCATCGATAACCATCACCGTTCGATTCACGGGTGGGCGAAGCAAAAAAGCTGGGTGGAATGGACGTTTGCGTTGAAGAAAGCGGGAGCTTATCGCATCGAGCTTGACCTCGGCACTGTTGGAGAGACTGCCTGCACCATTACGGTTGACGGTAAAAAAGTCCCGGTTGCGCTGCCAAAAACGAAAGATCCATACCACTTCGAAAAAATGATGGCCGGGCAGGTGGATTTGGAAAATCTCGGCGAAGTGACCCTGCGGATTGATCCGGTTCCGGGTAAATGGAAGAGGGTCGACTTGAGGTCGGTGCGTCTGGTTCCGGTCGATACAATAAAATAAGAGCAAGATGATGGCTGATTCCTCTTGCCCCGTGAACTCTAGGCCTCTGGCGAGCGTGGCCGATGGGCGAGGGGTAAGGGTCACTCAAACAATCATATAGTAGCCAGATTAAGGAGACGCATAATATGATGAATAAACCTATAGCTAAGAACCAACGTTGGAAATTATTAACTCTGGCTCTCAGCATGACTGTCGGCGCAAGCATTAGTCGCGCTGAACAGCAGCCGGCTTTTATGGAAGAGTCCCTCGAGGCGTACAACGAGCGCATGCAATGGTTCGTGGATGCACAATACGGCATGTTTATTCACTTTGGAGTCTATTCACAGCTAGGCGGCGAATTTAAGGGCCAGCCCATGCGAAAGATGAAGTATTCAGAATGGATCGCAGCAGATTTGGAGATTCCCCGCGAAGAATATGCAGAAATCAGCAAGGATTTTAATCCGACTCAATTTGATGCCGACCGCATTGTCAGCACCGCCAAGACGGCCGGAATGAAATACCTGGTCATTACTTCAAAGCACCATGATGGCTTTTGCCTCTGGGACAGCGAATACACCGACTTTGATGTGGGCAGTACGCCCTTCAAAGGGCGGGACATCCTCGCCGAACTGAACGAAGCCTGCAAAAAACACGACATCAAATTCGGGCTCTACTATAGCGTCCTTGACTGGAATCATCCGACACAGGTTCCGAGTTTGCAGAAGAACAGTCCGAATTGGCGGTGGGGACGTACGTATTTGCGCGATGGTGGTAAAGGCAGTGACAAGTCAGATTATGCCACCTACCAAAAGAATCAGATTCTGGAGCTGATTAAAAATTACGATCCGGCGATTCTCTGGTTCGATGGTGAATGGGTTCAGTGGTGGACCGTTGAAGACGGGATAGATCTCTACAACGCCATTCGTGGCGCGAGTTCTCACGTAATTATGAACAATCGTGTTGGCAAACGTAACTCGTTTGAGGCGGACTTTGTCTGTAAAGAGCAACAGCATTTTGAAGAGGCCTTTCCCAGGCATTGGGAAGCCTGTTACACCATGAACGATTCCTGGGGATACAGAAGGGGTGATAACAATTGGAAAGATGCCGCCACGGTCTATGACAAGCTCAAGGATGTGAATGAAAAAGGTGGCAATCTTCTGCTCAATGTGGGCCCGGATGGAAACGGCATGGTGCAGACGGAAGCAATATCAGTTCTCCTGGAAGTCGGCAAAATGCTTGAAGCCAATCCGGTCGAGAAAAGGAAGCCAACGATTACCTCGGTACCGCGCCTTGTACCGGGCCCTGAAAGGAAGCAAACGATTGAGGCGGTACCGCGCCCTGTACCGGGCCCTGAAAGGAAGGAAACGATTAATGCTACCTCACTCCATGCCGGACAGAAAAGGAACAAGGACTTCGATAAACTCATGCCCCCCACGCTGAAGCACCCGCCGGAAACGGAGGCCCGGCTGAACAAATGGTTCCGTGATTCCAAGTTCGGCGCGTTTATCCACTTCGGCGCCTATTCCCAGCTTGCCGGGAAATACAAGGACCGCGTGACTCCGAAAGCCTACGCCGAGTGGATCCAGATGGATCTCGGCATCCCCTACGAGGAGTACCGCAAGGAGGTCGTGGGGCAGTTCAACCCCACAGAATTTGACGCTCAGGAGTGGGTGAAGATTTTCAAGGCCACAGGCATGCGCCATGTCGTCATCACCTCCAAGCATCACGACGGCTTCGCGCTCTTCGATTCCGCCTGCTCGGATTACGATGTGATGGATGCCTCGCCCTTCAAGCGCGACATCATCAAGGAACTCTCCGAAGCCTGCCACAAGCACGGGCTGAAGTTCGGGGTGTATTACTCGCAGGCCAAAGATTGGAACGACCCGGATTCCTCGTCGTTTTCCAGGGAGGGAACGCTCCAAAAAATTTATCCCGACCTGCCGGAGGATCGTCAGCCCGACATGGACGCCTACATCGCGCGCAAGGCCCTGCCGCAGATCGAGGAGCTGCTTAAGAACTACCAGATCGACCTCATCTGGTTCGACACCCCCCTCAGGATGACCAGGGAGCGGGCCGTCCTATTCCGCGACGCCGTGCGCAGGATTAACCCCGACTGCGTCATCAACTCACGCCTTTTCACCATGGCCGGTGCTTCTTCCAAGCAGGTCATCACCCCGGAAATGCTCGAGGTATTCGATTACTTCTCACTGGGTGACAAAGAGGTGCCTCCGAAGAAGCTCCCGCTTACCACCGAGTCGCCCGACAGTGTAAGTTCATCGTATGGCTATAAGGCCCACGGCGCACATCATTATCACTCCCTGCAGGAACTCATCGAACGTCTGGTCCACACGGTCTGTGCCGGGGGCAGCTACCTGCTCAACTGCGGCCCGATGGGCAACGGCAAGATCGATCCCAAGGCGGTCGAGTTGTTCTCCGGCATCGGTGACTGGATACGCGACAACCACGAGTCGATCTACGATACCGAGGCGAACCCTCTGCCTTCCCGGCCAGAGTGGGGCGATGCCTCCCTGTCAAAGGATGGAAAAACTCTCTACCTCCATGTCATGAAGTGGCCCTCCGACGGCGGCATACTTCGTGTCGATGGCGTTACGGTGAAGGCCGCCTCGGCGACCTTCCTGGCATCCAAGGGAGCTGACCAGAAGATTTCGCTCTCGCAAGACGGGGCAACCATCGCACTTGACCTCCCGGCCAAGGCCGTCGACGAGTATGATTCGGTAATCAAGCTTACCCTCCAGTCGCCTTTCCCGACTGCGGCGATAGAATGAAGGTCAAGGTATCCGCGCCTTGAGACTGATAAATAGAAAGAAGAAACTTATGAGAATCATGCAATTGCTGCATGCTATGGCACGGATCATCGCAAGCTCATGCGTTTTCTGTTTCAGCGCAATGGCAGAAGACAACGCTCTGACGGGAGACAAACCCAATATCATCTTGGTGCTGACAGACGACCAGGGGTATGGTGATCTCGGATGCCACGGTCATCCCTTCCTGAAAACGCCGAACCTGGACAAGCTCTACGCGCAAAGCACGCGCTTTACCGATTTTCAGGCCAGTCCGACCTGTGCCCCGACCCGCTCGGCGCTGATGACAGGTCGCGTACCCTTCAAAAACGGGGTCACCCATACGATCTGGGAACGCGAGCGAATGACGCTCAAGGCGACCACGATCGCGGAAGTGCTTAAGGGCGCCGGCTACACAACCGGCATCTTCGGGAAATGGCATCTGGGCGATGAAGATCCTTACCAGCCGCATAACCGGGGGTTTGATGAGGCATTTATTCATGGAGCAGGCGGGATCGGCCAAAAATACCCCGGCACATGCGCCGATGCTCCTGATAACGGCTATTTCGACCCGGTCATCAAACACAATAACGTCTTCGTAAAAACCAAAGGCTACTGCACGGATGTTTTCTTTCGCCAGGCGCTCGGATGGATCAAGGCTCAAGGCGCGGCGGGCAAACCATTCTTCGCTTACCTCGCAACCAATGCTCCCCATTCCCCATACATCGTGGCTGAAAAGTACAAAGCCCCGTACACCGGAAAATGCGACGACAAAGCGGCCGCTTTTCACGGGATGATTACCAATATCGACGACAATATGGGCATCCTCATGGGGAAGCTGGACGAATGGGGCCTGGCGGATAACACCCTGCTGATCTTCATGACCGACAACGGCTCATCCGTGGCGACCTTCAACTGCGGAATGAAAGGAAAAAAAGGTTCCGTCAACGAGGGCGGCACACGCGTGCCGCTGTTTTTCAGACTTCCGGGCAAAATCAAGGCCGGTGTCGACGTGGACCGTTTGACGCGCCATGTTGACCTGTTCCCCACTCTCGCCGAGATGGCCGCCGCACCAGTCCCCGAAGCACTCGATCTGGACGGCAGAAGCCTTCTCCCGCTGATTGAAAATCCGGATGTGGAGTGGCCCGAGCGATACACATTCTTTCATAAGGGCAGATGGGGCAAAGAAGGTATGAGCGCCAGAAAGGGACGGTCGGATCACGTTCCTGAAAATTCAAAATACACAGCCTTTGCCGTTCGCAATGAAAAATGGCGTCTGGTGAGCAATAAGGAGCTGTATGATATCGACAACGATCCGTGCGAGAAAAGCAACCTCTTTAAGGCGCATCCGGAAGTCGTCCAAAATATGGTGAAAGCCTATGACGCCTGGTGGGATGAAGTCAGACCTTTAATGATCAACGAAGATGCATCACTGGATAGAGAGCCGCCATTCATTGTTCAGTATGAATTGCAAAAGAAAACGACAGGTATTCCCGACTGGATCCCGCCGGAACTATAAACAGCGTAACCAGATCCTCCGAGATTAACGGCGAGCTTTGGTCGAAACGGTTTGAAACGGCAACAATAAAACCGCCTGCCGGTTTTATCGCCGGAACGTCACTGCCGTTCGGGATATAAAAAAAGCCCAACGCGGTTCAAATCGACGAGATTGATCCAAATAAAATATCGGGAAAAGCTAAAGGAGAATGATGATATGAGCGTGCGGAAAAACTCAATTGTTTCGATGTTAATGCTCGCCGCGTTGGTTTTGGCGCGAGCGGAGGGGGTGTCTGTTCATGACTTGCGTTGCGAGTATCGCGTGGATCCCCTGGGTATAGATATCGAGGCTCCCCGGTTGAGTTGGGTTCTGGAATCAGATGCGCGGGGAGACAAGCAGACTGCGTATCGTGTCCTGGTGGCAAGCAGTTTGGTGGAGTTCGAAGCGGAGACGGGGGATTTTTGGGACAGTGGAAAGATCGTGACGGATCAGTCCGCATCCGTAATGTATGCAGGGAAGACCTTGTCTTCAGATGCCGACCTGTTCTGGAAAGTGCGGGTTTGGGGAAAAGACGGCAAGGCGAGTGAGTGGAGCGAACCCGCTAAGTGGTCAATGGGGTTGCTGAATGAAGAGGACTGGCAGGCGCACTGGATCGGTTTGGAGGCAGGAGAGATCGATCGTACCGCTGCCGTCCTCAAAACCGGTCGTGCCCGCTGGGTTTGGTGCCCCGAGGCAAATCCTGCAAAGGAGGCTCCCGGCGCGGAGTGTTTCTTCAGAAAGGTGATCGAGTGTGATCCGAAGCGGAAGGTCCGGGAGGCGGTGGTTCTGGTTGCCGCCGATGATGCCGCAGACGTTTATGTCAACGGTGTTTTCGCAGGTAAACATGAAGGTCATAAGCAAATGGCTTCTTTTGAAATCGGTCAACATCTGCAAGCCGGGCCCAATGTGATTGCCATCAAGGCGGGCAACGCCTCACCGGGGCCGGCCGGTCTGCTGGCGGAGATCGTTGTCAGTTATCAATCGGGTAAACCCTTAAGATGTAGAACCGATGCCACCTGGAACTGCGTCCGGCAGGTCGGTTCTGACTGGAAAGATCTTTCTGCCGACGACAAAACGTGGAAGAGCGCAATGGAGTTGGGCGAAAACGGGGTCGCTCCCTGGGGCAAGGTGAGATACGCTTCTGCCCAGCCCGCGCCCGGCCCGCTGTTGCGCAAGAGTTTTCAGGCAGGCAAGAGGGTGAGGCGCGCAACGGTGTATGTTTGCGGCCTGGGTTATTACGAACTACGCATCAATGGCACCCAAATTGGTGATTATACGCTGGCACCGGACTATACACGCTACGACCGTCGCGTCATTTACAATACCTTTGATGTCACAGACGACATCCGGCGGGGCGAAAACGTGCTGGGGGTGATGCTCGGACATGGCTGGTACGATATGCACACACGCGCAACCTGGAACTTCGACCGGGCGCCGTGGCGCGGAAATCCCACCTTGCTGCTGCGGTTGAACCTGGAATACGAGGACGGCTCCCGAGCCTCTGTGGTGAGCGATGCCTCGTGGCAGGGGATCACAACCGGCCCGATCGTGTTTGACAGCATTCGCAATGGCGAGACCTACGATGCGCGGCGGGAGAAAACAGGTTGGGACATGCCCGGATACCGGGAACGCTGGCCCGGCGTGAAGGTGATGACGGCGCCCGCCGGCGTATTGCACGCCCAACAGTCGCCTCCCGTCAAGGTGATGATAACGATCAAGCCCGTTTCCGTGGACGAGGTGAGGCCGGGGGTGTTCCGTTTTGATTTCGGACAGAACATGTCGGGACGTTCCGAGCTGCGGGTCTCCGGTCCCGCCGGCACAGAAATCAAGCTGGTCCATCGCGAGAGGCTCAATCCGGACGGCTCCCTCTTCGAGGAAAACGGGAAATACGTGTTTTCCGGTCCGTTCCAGACGGACACCTATATTTTGAAAGGAAAAGGCGAAGAAGTCTGGTCATCGCGCTTCGGTTATCACGGGTTCCGCTATGTGGAGGTCGAGGGTTGGCCCGGCACACCGACGCTCGAGAACCTGCGTGCCCACGTGGTGCATACCGCCTTCGAAACGGTGGGCACGTTCCGTTGTTCCAATCCGTTGCTGAACCAGATCCAGACCAACACCTTGTGGTCGTACCTCGGCAACTTCGTCTCAATCCCGACGGATTGCCCTCACAGGGAAAAAAACGGCTGGACCGGCGATGCCCATCTCGCGGCCGAAACGGGATTGATGAACTTCCGTTCCGCCGCAGCTTATGCCAAGTGGATGAACGATTTAAAAGACGAACAACGCAGTGATGGGTCCTATGCCGCCATCATTCCAACCAGTGGATGGGGGTACAACATCGGCCCCTCCTGGGATTGCGCCTATCCGCACATCGTCTGGTATCTTTATCAGTACTGCGGTGACGAACGGGTGGTCGAGGAACACTATGAAAACCTGAAGCGTTACATGGATTTTCTTCAATCCAGGGCCAAGGGGCATATTGTCAGTTATAAGCTGGGTGACTGGTGTCCGCCGTTAGGCGCGGATAACTCTTCACCCTGTCCCGTCTATCTGACCTCTACCGGGTATTACTACAAGGATGCGCAATTGATGGCACGCATGGCCGCGTTGCTGAACAAGGATGAAGACGCTTCGAAATACAACGCGCTGGCCGAATTGATCGCAGAAGCACTGAACAAAAAAGCCTATGATTCGAAGACCGGGCTCTATGACGGTAGCTGCCAGACATCGCAGCTGACGGCGCTTTACCAGGGCTTTGCGGTCGACAGGGAGAAGGTTCTGGATCAGCTGGTGAAAATGATTGATAAGGCAGACGGGCACCTCGATTGCGGTATCCTGGGGACAAAGTATCTGTTGCGGGTATTGAGTGAGTGTGGACGCACAGATCTGGCGTACCGTATTGCAACGCAAACGACGTTCCCGAGCTGGGGGTATTGGATTGAGCAGGGGGCCACAACGCTCTGGGAACGTTGGGATGGAAAGAACTCACAAAATCACATCATGTTCGGAGATATCAGCGCCTGGGCCTATGCAAATCTGGGAGGGATCGCCCCGGACAAGGAGCAGCCGGGGTTCAAGCACGTCATTATGCACCCCGTCCCAGTGGAGGGTCTCGACTGGGTTAAGGCGGAACACACCGGTCCTTACGGCCGGATCGTCTCGCACTGGAAGATCGAAAACGGCGTTTACATTCATGAGGTAACGGTTCCGGTATCAACTGCGGCCAGAGTGTATGTGCCTGATACGGGGACTGTTACTGAGAGTGGTGTTGCGGTCGGTGATGCGGTTGGCGTGAAATTTTCAGGGAGGGAGAGCGGGTGTCAGGTGTACTCGGTGGAATCAGGTACCTACCGGTTTGAAGTTCCATTTGCAGCCTGCTCCCGGTCAAAGCCAGCGATTGTCGGTGAAGAGTAGAATAACAAAACAGGATTATTGGATTTGACAGAACTAAAGTGCCGGAAGGGTATGGGAAATGAAAAAATGCGTATGGATCCTGTCGGGGGTGATGGTTTTAGCTGGGGGGACGTTTTCAGCCGAGTTGCAGAAAACACCGGTGGACTGGGTGAATCCGGTTATCGAAAGCAACCGGGGCCGCTGGTTCTTCTGCACACCCGGGAGCCGTCCGTTCGGGATAGTTGCTTCAGCACCGCATACGGTGAACAAAAACCAGAACGGCGGCGGATACGTTTACAGCGTCAATGACATCAAAGGCTTCACGCAGATTCACGGCTGGATGATGGGCGGGCTCAATGTGATGCCGACCACGGGCGGCATCGATCCCGTGCAGTATGAGAAGTGG
>Ga0224495_10001079_pt1 | contig 20064 bp, 19 predicted proteins | sample SF_Jul11_sed_USG_FD_168128 | JGI IMG/M metagenome (GOLD analysis project Ga0224495, IMG submission 168128) | Sediment microbial communities from San Francisco Bay, California, United States - SF_Jul11_sed_USGS_4_1 | ecosystem: Environmental > Aquatic > Marine > Sediment | place: USA: California... | reverse complement strand
TGCGCGCGCGATCGCCAGACGCTGGCGCTGGCCGCCGGAGAGACGCGCGCCGCTTTCGCCGATCTCGGTGTCGAGCCCCTGCGGCATCGCGCGGATGAAGTCCATCGCCTGCGCCGCCTCCGCCGCGGCGAGGATCTCCTGCTCGCTCGCGCCGCCCATCCTGCCGTAGGCGATGTTGGCGCGGATGGTGTCGTTGAACAGCACGACGTCCTGGCTCACCAGCGCGATGTTGGCGCGCAGGCTCTCGAGGGTGAGGTTCTGAATATCGTGCCCGTCGAGCAGGATGCGACCCCCGGTCGGCGCGTAAAAGCGCGGCAGCAGGTTCACGAGCGTGGTCTTGCCGCCGCCCGAGCCGCCCACCAGGGCGATCGTTTCGCCCGGCGGGATCGCCAGGCTGATGCCATCGAGCGCAGGCGCCTCGCGGGTCGGATAGGTGAGACGCACGTCCTCGTAGACGATTTCGCCGCGCGCGCGGCCAAGGACCTGGGTGCCGCGGTCCTCCTCGACCGGCGTGTCGATCATCCCGAACACGCTCTCGGCCGCGGCAAGCCCGCGTTGCAGCTGGGCGTTGACGTCGGTCAGGCGCTTGAGCGGGGAGAGCAGCATCAGCAAAGCGGCCAGAAACGAGGCGAATTCGCCGACCGTGGTATGCGACGATGCCGACTGCCCCAGGGCGATGTAGACGATGATCGCCACCGCGATCGCGGCGAGGATCTGCGTCACCGGCACGGTTGCCGCCTCGGGCACCGTGGTACGCATCTGAAAGCGGCGCACCGCCTGGGCCACCTTCGCGAAGCGTGCGGCTTCGTAGTCCTGGCCGCCGAAAATCTTCACCACCTTGTGGCATTCGATCGTCTCTTCGAGCACATGCGCGAGGTCGCCCATCGCATGCTGCACGCCGCGCGCCATGTTGCGCAACCGCTTCGATGCGAGGCGCACCGCGAGCACCACCAACGGACCGGCGGTAAGCGCGATCAGGGTGAGTTTCCAGTTGAGGTACAGCAACCAGCCGAGCAAGCCGGCCACCGTGATGCTGTCCTTGACCAGGACCGTCAGCACGCCGGTGGCAGCGCCCGTGACGCCCATCACGTCGTAGGCCACCTTGGAGAGCAGCGCGCCCGCGCTGAATTCGTCGAAGAAGCGCGTCGGCAGTCTTACCAGCCGGGCGAACATCGCCGCGCGCAGGTCGAGCACCACGCGGCTCGCCACCCAGGCCATGCCGTAGTTCGAAGAGAAATTGAACAGACCGCGCAACACGAACACGCCAACGATCGCCGCCGCAACCGCAAGCGGCGGCAGACCGGGCGAGCCTGCTGCCGCGCCGAAACCGTGGTCGAGCAGCGGCTTCATGAGCATCGGCAGCAAAGGATCGGTCGCCGCCGCGGCCATCATGCCGAGCACCGCAAGGCCGAATATCCTGGCGTGCGGGCGGACGTAGCCGAGGAGCCTCGCGTACAACTCGCGGCCGCCCTTTTCCTTGACGACGATCATCTGGGCGGACCTATCGTGGCCGGCGCAGCGGGCTCGGCCGATCGCGGGCCTGACGTCCCGGCACGGATCGTCTCGACCAGCGAACTCGCCGCGGCGTGGCCGTTGTTCGCAGCTTTGCGGAACCACTCCAGGGCCTGGCTCGTATCGCGGGCGACGCCGCGGCCTTCGGCGTACACGATGCCCAGCGCGTACTGCGCCTCGGCGTAGCCTTGATTCGCGCTGCGCATCAACCAGGTCACGGCGGTCTTTTCATCCCGCTCGACGCCGTAGAGTCCCTTCGCATAGACCGCGGCGAGCAGGTACTCGGCATTCGGCTGTCCCTTCCCGGCGGCCTGTTCGAGCCATGCGAGGGCCTTGCGGTCGTCCTTGGCCATGCCGATGCCGTTGCCCTGCATCAGCGCGAGGCGATATTGCGCGTCCCGCTCACCGTGTTCGGCCGCGCTCCGCATCATGCGCCCGGCCTCTGCGGGGTTCTTGTCCACGCCGCGACCGTCGAGGTGGAGCATGCCGAACAGGTACTCGGCGCGCGGCTCTTCCTGCGCGGCCGCGAGGCCCAGCCACTTGCCCGCTTCGACCGGGTTCGCGGCGGCGCCGACGCCGTCGAGCAGCATCGTGCCCAGGTTGACCTGCGATCGCGCGTAACCCTGGCCCGCGGCGAACCGATACCACTGCAAAGCGCGTTCCGGATCCTTCAGGCCATCGGGCGCGCGCTCCAAGATGACTCCCAGGTTGTGCGCCGACTCGACATGACCCTTGCGCGCGGCGCGCGTCAGCCACTCGATCGCCTGTCGGTCGTCCTTCGGCATGCCCTTTCCGGTCAGGTAAAGGAGTCCCATGAAATGCTCGGCGAGGGTGTTGCCTTCGCGCGCCAGAGCCTCGACCTTCTGTTGGGCTTTCCCGACGCCTTTGGCGGCGCTCACCGCGAGATCCGCGATCTCTCGATCCTGCACGGCGTAGGCGGGGAAGAAGCAGGACAGCGCGAGCGCAAGCGCGAAGGATTGCAGGGGCCGGACGGGCATCCGCGGAGATTACCATCCCCGCCGCGGGCTCGCGCGGCGGGTCCGGATCACGTCAGGAAGCACATTCAGAACCCTTCCTTATTTCTTGACGAAGCAGGAATTTTGAAACATAGTTTGCGAGTGGAAACCGAGTTCCAGTCGCTCGAAGGCAAGGTGGCGCAATTTGTCGCGCTGTGCGAGCGGCTGCGCAACGAGAACGCCGAACTGCGCAGGCAACTCAGTGCGGCGCAAGGTGAATCCAAACGTTTGCAGGACAAGGTACAGGGTGCGGCGGCCAAGCTCGAAGGCTTGCTTTCCCGTATTCCCCACTGACCGTGGTGGCCGACGGCAAGACCATCGAGGTTTCACTTCTCGGACGAAGCTACCGGGTTGCCTGCGAGGACGGCGAGCGCGAAGCGCTGCTGCAGGCGGTTGCCTATGTCGACGGCAAGATGGGCGACATCAAGAAAGCGGCCAAGGTGGCGGGCACCGAGCGCATCGCGGTGATGGCCGCGCTCAATATTGCGCACGAACTTCTCAGTACGCGTTTGGGCGGCGGACTGGATGTGGGTGAAGTCAAGCGCCGCATCGCGGCCATCGAAGCAAGTCTCGATGGCGCGCTGGCGAAGCAAGAAAAACTTTTTTAGTCAACGCTGGCGATTTCCCCGCAAGGGGCGCACAATTCCTGCGAGTCCCCTGCTGCGTGCGATAGGGCCCATTTTTTCCGAACCGATAGCTTCCTTTGGTTGCGGGCCCATGGTTACTGTTGTGATCGTCCCACCGTTTGTGTGCCGGATGAGCCTGATGTGACCGGAATGCAACCGCCCTGTTTAGCCAGGGTTCGGGAGCCGGGCCCGCCGGCGCAAGCGGGGGACACCTGAGCGCTGTTCCGCACAGCCCGCACCGCGCGGGCTGTGTTATTTTCAGAATAGACCAAACCACCGCGGGCCTGCCGTGCGCTACTGGCTGATGAAATCCGAGCCTGACGAATGTTCGATCGACGATGTGTTCGCCGCGCCTGAAAGGAAGACGGCCTGGACCGGCGTGCGCAACTATCAGGCGCGCAACTTCATGCGCGACGCGATGCAGGTGGGAGACGGCGTGCTGTTTTACCACTCGAGCTGCGCGGCTCCCGGGATCGCGGGCCTTGCCGAGGTCGCCTCGCCGCCGTATCCGGACGCGACCCAGTTCGACGCGGCGAGTCCGTATCACGATCCCAAATCGACGCGCGACAATCCGCGCTGGTTGCATGTCGATGTGCGCGCGCTGAAGAAGACGCGTCTGCTGCCGGTCGCCGAGTTGCGCGCGCACCGGCCGCTCACCGGCATGTGGGCACTGCGCGCCGGCAATCGCCTGTCGATCACGCCGGTGACCGAATCCGAATGGCGCTTCATCACGGAGAAATTGCTGCGCGTATGACACCCCTGCGAAATGACACGCTGTTGCGCGCGCTGCTGTGCGAGCCGACCGACTACACGCCGATCTGGCTGATGCGTCAGGCCGGGCGCTACCTGCCCGAATACAACGCGACGCGCGCGCGCGCCGGAAGTTTTCTCGCGCTGGCGAAATCGCCCGCGCTCGCCACCGAGGTCACGCTGCAACCGCTCGAACGGTTTGCGCTCGATGCGGCGATTCTCTTTTCCGACATCCTGACGGTGCCCGATGCGATGGGCCTGGGTCTCAGCTTTACCGCCGGCGAAGGACCTCGCTTCGAACGTCCGCTGCGCGACGAAGCCGCAATCCGCGCACTCGCCGCGCCCGACCCCGGCGCCGAACTCCGTTACGTGCTCGACGCGGTGCGCGAGATCCGCCGCGCGCTCGACGGGCGCGTGCCCTTGATCGGCTTTTCGGGCAGTCCTTACACGCTCGCCTGCTACATGGTGGAGGGCTCGGGCAGCGCCGACTGGCGCACGGTGAAGACAATGCTCTATGCGCGGCCCGATCTGCTGCGACGCATACTCGAAGTGAATACCCGCGCGGTCACGGACTATCTCAACGCGCAGATCGAAGCCGGTGCACAGGCGGTGATGATCTTCGACACCTGGGGAGGCAGCCTCGGCCATCGAGCCTACGAGCAGTTCTCGCTCGCGTACATGCGCGAGGTGGTCGCCGGTCTCACGAAGGTGAACGAGGGCCGTCGCATACCGTCGATCATCTTTACCAAGGGAGGCGGGCAATGGCTCGAGGCGATCGCGTCGAGCGGTTGTGACGCGGTCGGTCTGGATTGGACCACCGACGCCGGCCAGGCGCGGCGCCGGGTCGGCGATCGGGTCGCGCTGCAAGGCAATCTCGATCCGCTGGCGCTGTTCGCGCCGCCCGACAGCGTGCGCGAGGAAGCGCGCCGGGTGCTGGAGGGCTTCGGCACGGCGCCTGGCCATGTATTCAATCTGGGTCATGGCATCGCGCAGCAGACGCCGGTCGAATCGGTCGCTGCATTGGTTGACGAAGTGCTCACTTACAGCAAGAGAATGCGCCAGTCATGATCGCTAAGACTGTTGCATCGCAACGCCCGGCACATCCTCGGGGAAGGCTCGGGGGCTTGACTTATGCACAAAAATCATGTTTCCGAGGAATATTCACGCGAGAGACTCCCTCTCCTCTGAAGAGGCATGTAACACATTGATTTAGTGAATGAAATAGCCTATCAGAGAGAGGGCCGATCGGCAAAAAAGTCTTCTGCCCCGATGGGTTACGAAACTCTTAAAACATTACTCACAATTCTATCCACAGCCTCTTTGAGCGCTTGTCCAAGCCCTTGACCCATCCGATGCACGGCACCGACGCCGATTGCGTCAAGCGACCTCTGCGACCGCGGTGAGCCACCCCGGAACTTCCCGCGGCGGCGAGGTTCCAGTCCCGGTCACGGCGGAGCTGAAGCTGCTGCGCGTCGCGCTCGACGTGCCGCTCCCCACGCTTTTCGACTACCTCCTGCCCGAGGGCATGATTGCCGAGGCCGGCGATCGCGTGACGGTCAGCTTCGGCAGGCGCCGGCTGATCGGTGTGGTGGTGGAACGCGCCACACAATCGGACCTGCCGCGCACGCGGTTGAAGTACATCGCCGAGGTTCGCTCCGACGCACCGCGCATGCCTGCGGACTGGATCGCCCTGATACGCTTTCTCGCCGCGTATTATCAGAGACCGCTTGGCGAGGCCGTCGTCACCGCGCTGCCGCCGCGTCTGCGCTCGCTGCGTCCCCTGCCGCGCGATGCGCGGCGCATTGTGCGCCGCACCGACGCGGCGCCCGCATCGGATTCGCTCAAGGAAGGCGCCAAGCGCGCGCTGCTGGAAATTCTCGCGCTCGCGCCGCTTGGCGAGAACGAATTGATCAAGGCCGCGGGCGGGACTCCCGGCCGCTCGCGCAGCGCCCTGCGCGCGCTGCTCGCCGCCGGCTGGGTCGAGCAGACTGCGCCCGGCGCAGGAACGCGCTTCGTGCCGACTCATCCGCCGACCCCGGCGCAGAGCGCCGCCTACGAACGCATCGCCTCGGCCACCGGATCGTTTCGCAGCTTCCTGCTGCATGGCATTACCGGCAGCGGAAAGACCGAGGTCTATCTCAAGCTCATCGCGAAGGCCCTCGAGCGGGGCGGGCAGGCACTGGTGCTGGTCCCCGAGATCGGACTGACGCCGCAGCTCGAAGCGCGCTTTCGCCACGCCTTTCCGGAAACCGTCCTGGCGGTGCTGCACAGCGGCCTCGATGACGCGCAGCGTACCTCGTCATGGCTTGCCGCCGCGCGCGGCGAAGCCGGCGTCGTGCTCGGCACCCGCCTCGCCGTGCTGACACCGCTGCCGCGGCTGGCGCTGGTGGTGGTCGACGAAGAACACGATACCTCGTACAAACAACAGGAAGGACTGCGCTACTCGGGGCGCGACGCGGCGGTGTACCGGGCGAAGCTCGCCGACTGCCCGATCGTGCTCGGCAGCGCGACGCCCTCGCTGGAGAGCTGGTACAACTGCCTGGGCGGCCGCTACGAGCGGGTCGATCTGCCCGAGCGCGCGGCGCCCGGCGCGCATCTGCCCGCGGTGAGGACCGTCGACCTGCGCACCGAGCCGGTCGAGCGGGGACTGGCGCATTCGCTGCAGCGCGCGATCGCCGCGCGACTCGCGCGCAAGGAACAGAGCCTGGTGTTCATCAACCGGCGCGGCTACGCGCCGGTACTTGCCTGCGAAGCCTGCGGCTGGGTCGCCGGCTGCGATCGCTGCACCGCGCGCATGGTGGTGCATTCGGTCGATCGTCGGCTGCGCTGCCACTATTGCGGTGCGGACGAGCCGATCCACCGGAGCTGCCCCACCTGCGGCAACCCCGACCTGCGGGCGCTCGGCAGCGGCACGCAGCGCGTGGAGGAAACGCTGCGCGAAATGTTTCCCGCTGCGCGCGTGCTGCGCATCGACCGCGACAGCGCGCGCCGGCGCGCGGAGTTGTCGCGCAACCTCGAGGCGGTGCATCGCGGCGAAGCCGACATCCTGGTCGGCACGCAACTGCTCGCGAAAGGCCACGACTTTCCGAACCTGACGCTGGTCGGCGTGCTGAACGCGGATGCGGCATTGCTCTCGACCGACTACCGCTCCCCGGAGCGTCTGTTCGCGACGCTGGTTCAGGTGGGCGGGCGCGCCGGACGACGCGAGCAGCCGGGCGAGGTGCTGGTGCAAACGCGCTTTCCCGGGCACCCGCTGTACGCCGCGCTCGCCCGCAACGACTATGCCGGCTTCGCTCGGCGCCAGCTCGATGAGCGCGAAGCGGCGGGTTTTCCGCCCTATCTGTTCGAGGCCGCGCTGCGCGCCGAGGCCAAGACGCTCGCGGCGGCGATGGGCTTTCTCGCTCGCGCCACGGCGCTCGCCCCGCCGAACGATGGGGTGCGCGTCTATGATCCGGTGCCGCACGTGATCACGCGCCGCGCCGGCCTGGAGCGCGCGCAACTGCTGGTGCAGGCGGCCGCGCGTCCGGCGTTCCAGACATTTCTCGCCCAATGGTGCGAGCGGCTCTTCGCCGAGGCGCCGCGCGACCTGCGCTGGCACATCGACGTCGATCCGATCGAATTCGATTGAGTACCGGCCGCGGCGGTGCGGCGGGTATAATTCGCGCCTTTTCGCCCGTGGACATCAAGCAACGTCTCATCGAGCTTCTGCGGGCCGCGCTCGCACAGGCTCTTCCCGAAGCCGGCCAGACCGGCGAGGCTGAATTCGTCCTCGAACGCCCGCGCGAGGCCGCGCATGGCGACTTCGCTTGCAACGTGGCGCTGCAGTTCGCCAAGCGCCTGAAACGCAATCCGCGTCAACTCGCCGAGGCAATCGTCGCCGCGCTGCGCGCGCAGCCCGCGTTCGCCGAGGGCTGGATCGATTCGGTCGACATTGCGGGAGCCGGTTTCATCAATCTGCGCCTTTCCGCGCGCGCCAAACAGTCAGCGGTCGCCGGCGCGCTCGCGCAGGGCGCGGACTACGGACGCGCAGTCTGCGCCCGTCCGGAAAAGCTGCAGATCGAATTCGTCTCGGCAAACCCCACCGGGCCGCTGCACGTCGGCCACGGACGCGGCGCGGCCTACGGCGCGAGCCTCGCGAACCTGCTCGAATTCACCGGCCACGACGTGAACCGCGAGTTCTACATCAACGACGCCGGCCGCCAAATGGACATCCTTGCGCTGTCGGTCTGGCTGCGCTATTTGCAGGCGCGCGGCAGCGTACTGCCGTTTCCCGCGGACGGCTATCGCGGAGATTACGTCCTCGACATCGCCAAGCGACTCGCGCAGACGCACGTCGCGCGCTTCGTGCGCGATGCGCAAGCACTGCCGCAGGCCGGCGAAGGCGACGACCCCGACGCGGCGCTCGATCGCCTGATCGCCGCCGCCAAGCAATCGCTCGGCGAGGACTGGCAACCCCTGCATCGCTTCGCGCTCGAAGAGATGCTCGCCGACCAGCGCGACGACCTGACCGGTTTTCGCGTCGAATTCGACCGCTGGTTCTCCGAGCGCTCGCTGTACGACTCGGGCGCGGTGGCGCGCACCGTTGAAACCCTCGCCTCGCGCGGCCATCTCTACGAGAAGGAAGGCGCGCTGTGGTTCCGATCGACCAGCTTCGGCGACGAGAAGGACCGCGTGGTACGGCGCGAGAACGGCCAGTACACCTACTTTGCCTCCGACATCGCGTATCACGCCGACAAGTTCGCGCGCGGTTTCGATCGGCTGATCGACGTCTGGGGCGCGGATCACCACGGCTATATCGCACGCGTCAAGGGCGCGCTGCAGGCGCTCGGCCTCGACCCCGAGCGCCTCACCGTTGCGCTGGTGCAGTTCGCGGTGCTGTATCGCGGCGGTGAAAAGGTCGCGATGGGCAAGCGCTCGGGCGACTTCGTCACGCTGCGCGAACTTCGCGACGAAGTGGGCAACGACGCGACGCGCTTCTTCTACGTCCTGCGCAAGTCCGACCAGCACCTGGATTTCGACCTCGATCTCGCGAAAAGCGAGTCGAATGAAAACCCGGTGTACTACGTGCAGTACGCGCACGCGCGCGTATGCAGCGTGTTCGCGCAGTGGGGCGGCGATCCGGCACGGCTGGTGCGTGCGCCGCTCGAATCCCTGCGCCATGCGCGGGAGCTCGTTCTGATGCAGCGCATCGCCGAGTTTCCCGAATTGCTGCAGACCGCGGCGCGCGAGCGCGCGCCGCATTCGATCGCCTTCTATCTGCGCGAACTCGCGGGCGAGTTCCACAGCTACTATAATGCCGAGCGCATCCTTGTCGAAGACGAAGCCGCGCGCAACGCTCGACTGGCGCTGTGCGGCGCGTTGCGCCAGGTCCTTGCGAATGGGCTTTCGCTTCTTGGAGTCAGCGCACCGGAGAAAATGTGATGAGTCGGTCCGGAATTCGCAGGTCGAACCGCGGCGCGTCGAGCGCGGGATTTCTGATGGGACTGATCCTGGGCCTCGTGCTGGGGTTGGGCATCGCGCTCGGCATCGCGTTCTACCTCAACAAGACGCCGATTCCATTCGCGACGCGTGCCAAGCCCCCCACCGTCGCCGAGACGCCGCAGCCCGAGCACGCCCGGGCCGACGCGATGTCGGGCATGCCTCAGAACGCCCCGCCCGTGGCCGCAGCCGCAGCCGCGGCCGCGGCCGCGGCCGCCAAGAACGGCGACAAGGGCACCGACCGGCCCAAGTTCGATTTTTACAAGATCCTGCCCGGCGGCGAGGAGCCGGTGTCCGACCGCGAGCTGAAGGATCGGCTGCGCGCCTCGCGCGAGAAGGTCGACAGCGGCAAGGACGTCTACTTCGTCCAGGCGGGTTCGTTTCAGAACCCGGCCGACGCCGACGCGCTCAGGGGACGCGTCGCACTGCTCGGACTGGAGTCGAACGTCGAGCCGGCGCACCTTCCCGACAAGGGCACCTGGTACCGCGTGCGCCTCGGTCCGTATACGAAACTGGACGAAATCAACAAGGTGCGCCAGACCCTCTCCCAGGGTGGCATCGGCACCAGCATGATCAAGGTGAAGGACAGCTCCACTGCGAAGAAGGGGAATTGACATGTCACGCTGGTTACGTACGCTGTTCGCGGTATTTCTCCTCGTGCCGCTGGTCGCGCTCGCACAGTTTCGTGCCGGAGACGACTATGTCGTGCTCGAGGTTCCGCAGGCCGTCGAGGCTTCGAAGGGCAAGATCGAGGTGGTCGAATTCTTCTGGTACGGCTGCATTCATTGCTACAACCTCGAACCGTTGCTCGAACAGTGGATAAAGAGGTTGAAGCCCGACGTGCAATTCCGGCGCATTCCCGCGGTCTTCAGTCCGCGCTGGGGACGCGATGCCGCGATCTTCTACGCGATGGAGGCCCTCGGCGTCCAGGAGAAGCTGCATCGTCCGCTGTTCGATGCGATTCACCGCGACCACCTGAACACCGAGCAAGGCGAGGCGTTCAACGAATGGCTCGCCAAACAGGGGCTGGAGGCGAGGAAATTCGAGGAAACGGTGAAGTCCTTCAGCGTGCAGAGCAAGGCGCGGCGCGCCGCGCAACTGAGCGTCTCGTATCGCATCGACGGCACCCCGGCGCTCGCGGTGCACGGCCGCTACACGATTCCCGCCAGCCAGAGAATGCTCGGCGTCGCCGATTACCTGATCGGCACGCTGCGCAGCAATCCGGGCGCGATCCGCTAGCTGCGCCGCGGCGCCCGGGATACCCTTGCCCGCGCCGACGCGTATCTTCATCAGCGGCGCCTCGGCCGGGATCGGCGAGGCGCTCGCGCGCCACTACGCGCGCAGCGATACGGTACTGGGCCTCGCGGCGCGGCGGCGCGAGCGGCTGCAGTCGGTTGCCGCCGGACTTCCCGGACGCAGCGCGCTCTACGTCGTGGACGTCGCCGACCGCGGCGCAGTCGCGGCGGCGGCGCGCGATTTCATCGCGCAATTCGGCGTCCCGGACCTGGTGATCGCCAATGCGGGCATATCGCGGGGAACCCTGGGCGAGGATGAGGGGGACCTGGAAACCCTGCGCCGCATTCTGGAGACCAACGTCGTCGGCCTCGCCGCCACGCTCACTGCCTTTGCTCCAGCGATGCGCGCCGCGGGACGCGGTACGCTCGCCGGCATCTCCAGCGTCGCCGGCTTTCGCGGCATTCCCGGTTCGGGCGCCTACAGCGCCTCGAAGGCGGCTGCGAACGCCTGGCTCGAGAGCCTGCGCGGAGAACTCGCAGGCAGCGGCGTATCGGTGGTCGCGATCTGTCCTGGCTATGTCGATACGGACATGACGCGTCGCAATGGTTTTCGCATGCCGTTTCTCCTTCCCGTCGAGGTCGCGGCCAAGCGCATCGCGCGGGCGATCCACGCGCGCCGGCGACTGGCGGTGATTCCCTGGCAAATGGCGCTCGCGTCGTACGGCCTGCGCAGGATGCCGGGCTGGCTATTCGACCGTCTCATGCGACGCGCGCCGCGCAAGCCGCGCGGCTGAACCGCGCGCGGGCCGCGCCCCGATCAGACCGGACTGCGCAGCGAAAAACGAAATACCCCGTCGTCGCCCAGCCTGCGCACGGCAAGCCCGGCATGCTCGAGGCGATTGAGGTGGGCGATGGTCTCGCCCAGCGCAAAGAACATCTGGTGCACGTCCAGTTTGCGCGGAAAGAGCGTCTCGACCACTTCCATCGCGCTGCGCGCGCCGGCGCCGAGCGCGGTCTCGAGTTCGGCGAGCCGCGCGGCGTGATGCGCCTCGAGTTGCGCGATGCGCTCGTGCGCGCCGCGAAACGGCAGGCCGTGCGAGGGCAGCACCAGCACGTCGGCCGGCAGGCTGCGATAGCGACCGATCGAAGAAAGAAACAGCCCGAGCGGATCGCCCTCGGGTTCGATCGACCACACGCTCACATTGGTCGATATCTTGGGCAGCAGCATGTCGCCGGAAATCAGCACCGCGAGCTCTTCGCAATAAAGCGACACGTGCTCGGGCGCGTGGCCCAGGCCGACGATCACCCGCCAGCGACGTGGGCCCGCCTTGAGCGAGTCGCCCTCGACGAGGCGGCGATAGCTGCGCGGAAAATCCGGGACATGAACGACGTACGCATTGCCGCGTCTTTGCAGCGCGCTGCGATGCGCCCCGTCGGCGCCGTATCGCGCAAAGTGCGCGAGCGAGGCCGCCGAGCCGTACCCGCCGATCTCGTGACGCAGCGCATGCGCGGTGAGGTATTCCCCCTGGCTCATCCAGAGATCGACCCCGAAACGCTGGCACAGCCAGGCCGCATTGCCCGCGTGATCGGGGTGGCAATGCGTGACCAGCACGCGCCGCACCGGCTTCGCGCCGAGCCGCTTGGCGAAGATCTGCTCCCACAGTACCAGCGTGCGCGCATCCGACAGGCCGCAGTCGACGATCGTCCAGCCGTCGTCTTCCTCGAGCAGCCACAGATTGATGTGGTCGAGCGCGAAGGGCAGCGGCATGCGCAGCCAGTGCACGCCCGGCGCGACTTCAACCGTGCTTCCCGGCTCGGGAGCACCGGCGAAGGGATACTCGAGCGGCGCGGAGTGGCGGATCGGGGATGGACTAGAATTGCTGGGATGGGCGGAGCTGCGCATGGTGCGATCGATATACCGGCAAGAGGCCGGGAGGGCATTTCCTCCCGCTCTCGGGCATCGGCGATTCCTCAGGTGGTCGTTTGTGCACCGGCGACGAGGCGGCGCGGTAACGGAAGCGAAGGCTGCATTGTAATGGGAATTTCCCGCACCGCCGCACACGCCGGTCTTCGGGCGCGAAATCGTGAGTGACGCGGAGCGCGGCGAATATTCGATCAGCGATCTGGCGCGCGAATTCGACATCACGCCGCGCGCGATCCGCTTCTACGAGGCGCAGGGGCTGCTCGCGCCGAAACGCGCGGGACAGCGGCGCATCTATACATCCCGCGACCGTACCCGGCTCAAGCTCACGCTGCGCGGCAAGCGCCTCGGGCTCTCCCTCGCGGAGGTCCGCGACCTGATCGAAATGTACGAGCCGGGTCGCGACGAGCGACCGCAGCTCGAGCGCTTTCTCGCGGTGCTCGAAAACCACAAATCGAGCCTGCTGCAGCAGCGCGCCGACATCGAGGACCAGCTCGCCGAAATCGCGGTATTCGAGAGCCGGATACGCAAGCAGCTCGCCGCGGGCGCGCGCGTGCGCGGCAAGCGGCGGGGTTGAGGCGAGACGGCAAAGCGGCGGGTTGGTTTGGTTTTTGACTTCCCCCGATCTCCCCATTTTGTACGGTTGCGCCTTTTGCAACCGTACAAAATGGGGAGACACCGAGGGCCGAACGATCGCTCGCTATCGCGCGGCCCGTCTTGATGACGCCAGCTGTAAACCAACGCTTAAAGAAAGTGAACAAGAGCGTTCACAAGCCCCCAGTGTCTTCGCGTTTGGCCCGGTTGCAAAGAGCGCAACCGAACCAACCGCGGAGATCGGGGAAATTCGAGACCTGAAGTCCAAAGCAGGAAGCACTCATCGGTCGCTGCCGACACATCGACCGTGACGCGTTGCGCGCGATCGGCATTCTGCTCGCCATCGTCTGCAATGCACTGCGCGCCGCGAGCCTGTTCTACGTCGAAGCCGGCCTGATCGCGCAGGCCGCGAACTGACCGCATTGCCGCTTTCTTCGCTCGAAGAGAACTTCGCGGGCGACTTTCCCGGCCGCACCGGCTGCTTTCGCGCGCAGCGCGGCGACGAGCGATTCACGGTGTGCGAGCTGATCCACGACAGCGCGGGCGGCGCGAGCTGGCCGGATGTGTCGGCGTGGTTCTGGCACGCCTGGTTCGCTCCGGCGCGGTCGTCGTGGTGGTCTTATGTCGTGGCGGAGCGGTCGTGATGCCGGGATGCGGCGCGTACGCTGCCTCACCACGAAGGGAGACGAATGGCGGCGCGATCGTCGCCGGCGCGCCGGCGCCGCCAATTGACGTTTACGTAAACGTCAACTAGAGTAACCCGCCCTTCGTCGAAGAGCCCCTCGATGACCGCTTCCGCTCCCACGCAGCCTGCGCTGGCATCGCGTTTCGATCCGCCCGACCCCGAGTTTGCCGCGCGCGTGCGCGCGAGCTTCGGCCGTCAGAAGGCGATGGCGCTGATCGGCGCGACGCTCAGCGCGGTCGCGCCCGGCCGCTGCGAGATCGAACTGCCCTTTCGCGACGAGCTCACCCAGCAAAAGGGATACGTGCACGGCGGCATCATCGGCATGATCGCCGACTCGGCCTGCGGTTATGCCGCGTATACGCTGATGCCGGCCGATGCCTCGCTCGTCACGGTCGAATACAAGATCAACATCCTCGCGCCCGGACTGGGCAGGCTCGTCGCGCGCGGCGAGGTGATCCGCCCCGGACGCACGCTGTCGATCACGCGCGGCGAGGTCTACGCCGAGTCCGCAGGCAGGAGTATCCTTTGCGCGGCGATGCAGCAGACGCTGATGATGTTGCCCGACACTCCCGACACCCCGGAATAGCCCCCGATCATGGAAATGCCCTTTCTGCGTTTCGCGCACGGCGAGTCGATCGACATGCTGCGCGAGGCGGTGCGCGATTTCGCGGCGCAGGAGATCGCGCCGCGCGCGGCCGAGATCGACCGCACGAACCAGTTTCCGATGGATCTGTGGGTGAAGCTCGGCGCGCTGGGACTGCTCGGCATCACGGTCGAGGAGGAATTCGGCGGCAGCAACATGGGCTACCTCGCGCACATCGTCGCGATGGAGGAGATCAGCCGCGCCTCGGCCTCGGTGGGGCTTTCGTACGGCGCGCATTCGAACCTGTGCGTGAACCAGCTGCGCAGGAACGGCAGCGACGCACAGCGCAGGAAGTACCTGCCGAAGCTCATTGCCGGCGAGCAGGTGGGCGCGCTCGCGATGTCGGAGCCCGGCGCGGGCTCGGACGTGGTCGGCATGCGCCTGCGCGCCGAGCGGGTAACAAGCGGACGCGGCGATCGCTACGTTCTCAACGGCAACAAGATGTGGATCACCAACGGTCCGGACGCCGACGTGCTGGTGGTGTACGCGAAGACCGATGCGAACGCCGGACCCCGCGGCATCACCGCCTTCATCGTCGAAAAGGGCATGAAGGGTTTCACCACCGCGCAGAAGCTCGACAAGCTGGGCATGCGCGGCTCGAACACCTGCGAGCTGGTGTTTCGCGATTGCGAGATCCCCGCCGACAACCTGCTCGGCGCCGAGGGCGCGGGCGTGAAGGTGCTGATGAGCGGGCTCGACTACGAGCGCGCGGTGCTCGCGGGCGGGCCCCTGGGCATCATGGGCGCCTGCCTCGATGTCGTCATTCCCTATGTGCACGAGCGCAAACAATTCGGCCAGGCGATCGGCGAATTCCAGCTGATGCAGGGCAAGCTCGCCGACATGTACGCGACCTACTCGGCCTGCCGTGCCTACGTCTACGCGGTCGGCCAGGCGCTCGATCGCGGCGAAACCACAAGGAAGGACGCCGCCGGGGCGATCCTCTACGCCGCCGAGAAGGCGACCTGGATGGCGGGCGAGGCGATCCAGGCGCTGGGCGGCATGGGTTACATCAACGAAACCCCGACCGGACGCTTGTGGCGCGACGCGAAGTTGTATGAAATCGGTGCCGGAACCTCTGAGATCCGCCGCTGGCTGATCGGCCGCGAGCTTTTCTCGGAAACTGCCTGACCGGATCGATCCGACATGACGCAACTCATCGAAACCTGCCGCGGCGCGGTCTATCCCTGGCAATGCGACCACATGGGACACATGAACGTGATGTGGTACGTGGGCAAGTTCGACGAGGGCACCTGGAACCTGTTCTCGATGCTCGGCGTGACGCCGTCCTTCCTGCGCGAGCATCATCGCGGCATGGCCGCGGTGCAGCAGGACATCACCTACCGCAGGGAACTGCACGCGGGCGACGTGATCGTCGTACGCTCCGCGATGCTGGAAGTGCGCGACAAGGCGCTCAAGTTCGTGCACGAGATGAAGAACGACCATACCGGCGAGATCGCCGCGGTGTGCGTGCTCACCGGAGTGCACACCGATGCGAAGACGCGCAAGGCTTGCGCGCTGCCCGAGGACGTCCGCCGGCGCGCGCGCGAACGGATCGTCGACTACGAGCTGCCGCGCCGGCAATAGATTACGTCACGCCTGAAGGAGAACCCCATGCCATCCGACCCGATCGTCATCGTTTCCGCCGCGCGCACGCCGATGGGCGGCTTGCAGGGGGAACTGAAGACTTTCACCGCGGCCGAGCTCGGCGCCGCGGCGATCCGCGCCGCGCTCGAGCGCGCGAAGCTCGCCCCCGAGGCGGTGCAGGAGGCGATCATCGGCTGCGTGCTTGCCGCCGGGCAGGGCCAGGCGCCGGCGCGCCAGGCTGCGCTCGGCGCGGGGCTGCCGCTGGCCGTGGGCTGCACCACGGTGAACAAGATGTGCGGCTCGGGGATGAAGGCGGCGATGCTCGCGCACGATCTGCTCATCGCGGAGAGCGCGCAGGTGATCGTCGCGGGCGGCATGGAGTCGATGAGCAACGCCCCCTACCTGCTGCCCAGGGCGCGCGCGGGCTACCGCATGGGCCACCAGCAGGTGATCGATCACATGTTCTTCGACGGGCTGGAGGATGCCTACGCGAAGGACGAGAAGGGCGGGGGCCGCCTGATGGGCAGCTTCGCCGAGGACTGCGCGGTGAAGTACGGCTTCACCCGCGCGGCGCAGGATGCCTTCGCGATTGCGTCGCTTCAGCGCGCGCAGCAGGCGAACCGGGAGGGCTGGTTCGCCTGGGAGACCACGCCGCTCGCGATCAAGGCGGGCAAGGAGGAGAAGTTCGTCGAGACCGACGAACAGCCGTTCAAGGCCAACCTGGACAAGATCCCCACGCTCAAGCCGGCGTTCAGGAAGGACGGCAGCGTCACCGCGGCGAACTCGTCTTCGATTTCCGACGGCGCCGCCGCGCTGGTGATGATGCGCCGCTCGACCGCCGACAGGCTCGGCCTCGCGCCGCTCGCGCGGGTCGTCGGCCACGCGAGCCACGCCCAGGAACCCGGCTGGTTCACCACCGCGCCGGTCGGCGCGATCCGAAAGCTGCTTGAGCGTTGCGGCTGGCAGGCGAAGGACGTCGATCTGTACGAAATCAACGAGGCCTTCGCGGTGGTGACGATGGCGGCGATGCAGGAGCACGGCCTGCCGCACGACAAGGTGAACGTGCACGGCGGCGCCTGCGCGCTCGGTCATCCGATCGGTGCTTCGGGCGCGCGCATCCTCGTCACCCTGATCGGCGCGTTGAGGAAGTACGGCCTCCAGCGCGGCGTCGCGAGCCTGTGCATCGGCGGGGGCGAGGCGACCGCGATGGCGCTCGAGCGCGTCTGACGCCCGCAGCGCGCGCGTGATTCTCTCGCCCGAACACGAACAACTGCGCGACAGCCTGCGGCGCTTCGCGCGCGAGCGCCTCGCACCGCGCGCCGCCGAGCGCGACCGCAGCCGCGCCTTTCCGCGCGAGGACCTGCAGGCGCTCGCCGCGATGGGCCTGTTCGGCGTCTCGGTCCCCGAACAATGGGGCGGCGCGGGCATGGACGGCAGCGCCCTCGCGATCGCCTGCGAGGAAATCTCCGCGGGCGAGGGCGCGACCGGCACCATCATCGCGGTGAACAACCTCGTCGCCGGCATCCTCGCGGGCTACGGCAACGACGCACAGAAGACGCAATTTCTGCAACCGCTCGCGCGCGGCGCGATGCTCGGCGCCTTTGCGCTCACCGAGCCGCAGGTCGGCTCCGACGCCGGCGCGATCACCACGCGCGCCGAGCGCCGCGGCGATCGCTACCTGATCAACGGCGTGAAGCAGTTCATCACCTCGGGCCAGACCGCCGACCTCGCGGTGGTCTTCGCCGTGACCGACAAGTCCGCCGGCAAGAAAGGCATCAGCGCCTTCATCGTGCCGACCGCGACGCCCGGCTACCGCGTCGCACGCCTCGAGGAAAAGGCCGGCCAGCACGCGAGCGACACCGCGCAGATCGCCCTCGAAGACTGCGCGGTGCCCGCCGCCAATCTCCTCGGCGAGGAAGGCCTCGGCTATCGCATCGCGCTCGCCAACCTCGAATCGGGACGGATCAACATCGCCGCCCAGGCGACCGGCATGGCGCAGGCCGCGCTCGACGCCGCGCTCGCCTACGCGAAGGAACGAACCAGCATGGGCAAGCGCCTCATCGAACACCAGGCGGTCGCCTTTCACCTCGCCGACATGGCCACTTCGATCGAAGCCGCGCGCCAGCTTTATCTGCACGCGGCGAGCCTGCGCGATGCCGGAAGACCCTGCCTCAAGGAAGCCTCGATGGCGAAGCTCTACGCGAGCGACATGGCCGAGAAAGTGGCCTCCGAAGCCATGCAGCTGCACGGCGGCTACGGCTACACCGCCGACTTCCCGGTCGAGCGCATCTGGCGCGACGTGCGCGTCTGCCGCATCTACGAAGGCGCGAACGACATCCAGCGCATGCTGATCGCCCGAACCCTCGCCGAGGGAAACTAAGCACGCCGATTTCACTCTTAATTCAGATCGCCTCATTTCGATCGGCTGCGCCTTTTGCAGCCGATCGAAATGGGGCGAACCACCCCGCCCCGCACAACGCCGCGCCCCAACAGGAATCCCCCTGGCCCAAATCCGCTAAGCTACCGACCCACCCCCAGGAGCCCATCATGCCCTCCCCCATCGACTTCTACTTCGACTTCTCCTCCCCCTACGGCTACCTCGGCGCGCAGAAGGTCGAGGCCCTCGCCGCCAAGCACGGCCGCACGGTCGCCTGGCATCCGATCCTGCTCGGCGCGATCTTCAAGATCACCGGCGGCAGGCCCCTGCCCGAATTGCCAATGAAGGGCGAGTACGCCAAGCGCGACTTCGCCCGCTCGGCGGCCTTTCTCGGCATTCCGTTCAAATACCCGACGATCTTCCCGATCTCCTCGGTCGCGCCCTCGCGCGCCTGCTACTGGGCGATGGGCAAGGATGCGAAGAAGGGCGCCGAACTCGTCAAAGCGCTCTACAAGGCCTACTTCGTCGAGGACCGCAACATCTCCGACGCGGCGACCGTGATCGAGATCGCCGCGGGCCTGGGCTTCAAGGCCGACGAGGTCGGTGCGGCGCTGAACGACCCGGCGGTAAAGGAAAAGACCAAGGCCGAGGTCGATGCGGCAATCGCGCGCGGCGTGTTCGGCTCGCCCTACATCATGATCGACGGCGAACCCTTCTGGGGCGTCGACCGCTTCGAGCAGATGGAACGCTGGCTCTCGACCGGCGGCTGGTGAGATGGCGCTGCTGAAGAAGCCCGTCAAGACGCTGATCGCCGAGGCCGAGACGCGCTGCGAGGGGATCGATGCCGAGGCCGCGCAGGCGCGCCTGGGCGACGCGAATACGGTGTTCGTCGACGTCCGCGACGTGCGCGAACTCGAGCGCGAGGGCATGATTCCGGGCGCCTTCCACGCGCCGCGCGGCATGCTCGAATTCTGGGTCGATCCGGAGAGCCCGTACTACAAGCCGGTGTTCGTCGAGGGCAAGACCTACATCCTGTATTGCGCCGTCGACTGGCGCGCGACCCTCTCCGCCGCGGCGCTCAGCGGGATGGGCATGGAGAAGGTGCTGCACCTGCGCGGCGGGTTTTCCGAATGGAAGAAGGCGGGCCGGCCGGTGGGCGAAAAGCCCGCGCACAGGGACAAGCCGGAGCAGCGCTGATGCCGGTGATCGAGACCCGGCTCGATACGCGCTCGGCGGAGTTTCGCGCCAATGCCGAGCGCATGCAGGGGCTGGTCGCCGACCTGCGCGAGAAGGTGGCGAGGATTTTGCTCGGCGGCGATGAGACCGCGCGCGCGAAACACGCCGCGCGCGGCAAGCTCCTGCCGCGCGAGCGGGTGAGGAAGCTCCTCGACCCGGGCTCGCCGTTTCTCGAGATCGGCCAGCTCGCGGCATTGGGCCTGTACAACGACGAAGCACCGAGCGCCGGAATCCTATGCGGCATCGGCAAGGTGTCGGGGCGCGAATGCGTGATCGTCTGTAACGACGCCACCGTCAAGGGCGGCACCTACTTTCCGCTCACGGTGAAAAAGCACCTGCGCGCGCAGGAAATCGCGGCGCAGAACCGCCTGCCCTGCATTTATCTCGTCGATTCGGGCGGCGCGAAT
>Ga0224495_10001078_pt1 | contig 20073 bp, 15 predicted proteins | sample SF_Jul11_sed_USG_FD_168128 | JGI IMG/M metagenome (GOLD analysis project Ga0224495, IMG submission 168128) | Sediment microbial communities from San Francisco Bay, California, United States - SF_Jul11_sed_USGS_4_1 | ecosystem: Environmental > Aquatic > Marine > Sediment | place: USA: California... | reverse complement strand
GGGTGTTCTTGGAAGTGCGGCCATCCAATATCGCAGCGGTCGCCTTGTATCGCTGTGCGGGTTTCAGTGTGATCGGAGTGAGGAGCGGCTATTATCAGAATGCAAGCGGCAAGGAGGATGCGCTGGTAATGGCGTGCGATTTAATGGATAAGGCAAATGGACAGGCGTGAAGCAATCTTGCGCGAGCTGAATCTGTATCCGCTATGGGTACGGCGCGATGCGCCCGTACAAACCGGCGCGGAGGATGGTGCGCTGGCAACCGTAGAGACAATGGATAAAACTGCTGGTCAACTGGCTGGTGAAACTACTGGCCAATCCGCCAAGCCCACAGAGAGCGGTGACAAAGTGGCTGGTTATAACCCAGCAAAAGACGCTGTGCAGGTCATTGCTTATAGCCATCCGGCCAGACTGGCAAATAGTGTGAGTCAAACCGGCGGTGATCATGAATCGTTGCAACGCGATTGGCCTCAATTAAAGGAGGCCGTGCGCGGCTGCTCCGCCTGCAAGCTGCGCGCCGGATGCACGCAAACGGTGTTTGGCGTGGGCGATGAACAGGCCGACTGGCTGTTCGTCGGCGAAGGGCCGGGGGCGGATGAGGACGCGCTGGGCGAGCCGTTCGTGGGGCAGGCGGGCAAGCTGCTGGACAACATGCTGATGGCAATCAAATTGAAACGCGGCAACAGGGTGTATATCGCCAACATCGTCAAGTGCCGCCCGCCCGGCAACCGTGCTCCGGAAGTCGACGAGATCGCCGCCTGCCTTCCCTATTTGCAGCACCAGATCGAATTGATCCAGCCGAAGATCATTGTCGCGCTGGGCAAGGTCGCGTCGAATGCGCTGCTCGGCAAGGACGCAACCCTCGCCAGCCTGCGCGGCACGTTGCACGACTACCGCGGTATTCCACTGGTGGTGACCTATCATCCAGCCTATCTGTTGCGCAGCCCGTCGGAGAAAGCCAAGGCATGGCAGGATTTGCGCATGGCGGTCAGCGTCATGGCGGGGCAGTAAAACGGCGCGTATTTCCTGCAAGCCGTGCTAGTATTTGCGCAGGCACGTTAATAAAGCGAGACAGGTCGGACCATGAGAAACCTGCTTGGTGGTAAAGCGCATCTGATTGTCATTATCTTGGTGACGGTGGGTTTGTTTTTTGCCAAGCTGGCCTATGACCGGTATGGGCAAGCCAAGCCGGTCATCAGGATAGGCGTGCTGCACTCGTTGAGTGGCAAGATGGCGGTCAGAGAAGCGCCGCTGGTGGATGCGCTGCGGCTGGCCGTTGAGGGAGCCAATCACGAAGGCGGAATCAACGGCGCGCAGATCGAGATGATCGTCGGCGACTGCCGTTCGGACGACGCTTATTGCGCGCAACAGGCCGAAAGATTCATCGTCCAGGATGGTGTGCAGGCCTTGTTCGGCTGCTGGACTTCGTCGTGCCGCAAGGCCGTCAAAGCTGTCGTCGAGAAACACCATCACCTGCTGCTCTACCCCTTGCAGTACGAAGGCATGGAACAATCTCCCGACATCATCTACACCGGAGCTGCGCCCAACCAGCAGATCATACCGATGGTGAGCTGGGCGATGCAGCAACATGGCAAGCGCGCTTACCTGATCGGTTCGGATTATGTGTTCCCGCAAGCCGCGAACCGGATCATCAGAAAGTTATTGCTGGCCAAGGATGGGATTTTGCTGGCGGAACGCTATGTGCCGCTGGGGGAGCAGAATCTGGACACGCTGGTGCGCGAGATCAAGGCGCTACGCCCGGATTTCGTCGTGAACACGCTGAACGGCGACAGCAACCGGCATTTTTTTCTGGCACTGAAACAGGCGGGCATACGCGCCGGGGACATTCCGGTATTTTCAACCAGCATTGCCGAAGTGGATCTGGCAGCAATAGGGCCGGAGCTGGTGGCCGGGCATTATGCGGCATGGAATTATTTCATGAGCATAGACAGCGCCGAGAACCGCGAATTCATCGAACATTTCCGCCGCCGTTTCGGCCAGCAGCGTGTGCTGGACGACCCGATGGAAGCGTCCTATACCGGCGTGACATTATGGGTGAATGCTTTGCGCGAAGCGGAGACGCATGAATTGCCTGACGTCAAGAACGCACTTATGAACCAGACGCTGGCCGCGCCGGAAGGCATAGTGGCGGTGGATGAAGCCACGCATCATTTATGGCAGCCGGTGCGCATCGGCCGTGCGCGCGCCGACGGCCAGTTCGACATCGTCTGGCAATCCGGGCGCAGTATCGCCCCCGCGCCGTTTCCCTACTTCATTCCCTTTGACCAGCGCGCGGCAATTACCGGAGGCGAACAGTGAAAATCGCTACCCGCCTGCTGCTGCTGTTTCTGCTGGTGGCAGTGTTGCCGCTGGCGCTGTTTGGCTATTTCAATCTGCGCCAGGAGGAAGCCTCCTTGCAAGCAGCGGCGCTGGACAGGATGTCAGGCCTGGCGGAAAACAAGGTATTGCAGGTGAAAAACTACCTCGCGGACAGGGGAAGGGAGGTGCGTATCCGGGCGCAAGGGCCGCAGGTGATTGAGGCGATGCGCAGCCTGCCGGGAAAATATGCCGCCGGCGTGCGCACTGCGGCATATGTCCGGGAGGAGGCCGGTCTGCACCGGTATTTTGCGCGCTATATCGAAGAGATCGAGTTGTACTACGACGCGTTCCTGATCACCACTCAGGGCGAGGTCGTCTACAGCCAGCGGCACGAGTCCGATTTCGCCACCAACCTGCTCACCGGGCCATACCGCGATACGCAGCTTGCGCAGGCATTCCGCACCGCATGCATGACGCTGGAGCCGGTGATATCGGGCTACGACTATTACGCGCCGTCGTCGGCGCCGGCGGCGTTCATCGCCGCGCCTATCATGATCGGCGGAAAGTTCAGGGGCGTGTTTGCGGTGCAACTCGGCAACGCGCTGTTCTACAAGGTGGCGACGGATGCCACCGGACTGGGGTGGAGCGGCGAGGCCGCGTTTGCCCAGGGGGACGGGGACAGTGTGCTATTCACCACGCCGCTGGAATTCCAGGACGATGCCGCGCTGAAATTCAGGGTGAGTCGAGGTGAAGCCAAGGCAACCCCGATGTTCCTTGCGGTATCCGGTGGATCGGGCGCGGGTGCGATGCTGGACTATCGGGGCAAACAGGTGGTTGCCGCGTGGCGCTACCTGCCGGAACTGGAGTGGGGGGTGGTGGCCAAGATCGACGCGGACGAGGTATTCGAGCCCATCGCGCGGCACCAGATGCTGACGCTGGAATTGCTGCTGGGATTGCTGCTGTTCGCCGCGCTGGCCGCGTATCATTTCGGCCGCCAGTTAAGCGTTCCGCTCAGGGAGATGGCACTGACTGCGGAAGAAGTGTCCAAGGGCGATCTGGGCAGGCGGGCTGACGACTCCGCTCCAGCCGAACTGGGGCAGTTCGCGCAGGCTTTTAACCGCATGGCCGAAAAATTGCAAAGCTTGTACCGGAACATGGAAAACATGGTGGCGCAGCGCTCCGAAGAATTGTACCAGTCAAAAAATCTTCTTGATTCCATTGTGGGGAACGTGCCTGTCATGTTGTTCGTCAAGCGTGCCAGCGACCTCCGGGTGGAAAAATACAACCGGGCTGCCGAGGAACTGACCGGTTATGCGGAACAGGAAGTATTGGGGAAGAGCGACTTCGACCTGTTTCCACGGGAACAGGCCGAGTTTTATGTGTCCACCGACCGCGAAGCGCTGGCCAGTCATCGCCTGATCGACGTTCCGCAGGAATCGATCACGACGCGCAGCGGAGAGATACGCCAGTTGCACACGCGCAAGATCGGTATCTACGATGCGGAAGGGAAACCGGCCTACCTGCTCGGCATCTGCATGGACATTACGGAGCAGCTGCAGATCAATGAAGCGCTGAAGAAAAGCCGTGAGCAGGCGTTGAATGCCATCGAGGAATTGCGCTACCAGAAATTCGCACTGGACCAGCACGCCATTGTCGCCACCACCGATGTGTGCGGCACGATCACTTACGTCAACGAAAAATTCTGCGAGATCAGCGGTTATTCGCAGCAGGAATTGCTCGGGCAGAATCACCGCATGCTCAATTCAGGCACGCACCCGGAAGAGTTTTTCCGCGAGATGTACCGCACTATCGCGGCGGGCAAGGTGTGGCATGGCGAGATTTGCAACCGTGCCAAGAGTGGCCATCTGTATTGGGTGCTGACCACTATCGTTCCCTATCTGGGCACCGATGGCAAGCCGGTACAGTACATTGCGATACGTGCCGATATCACTGTACGCAAACAGGCCGAGGACGTGCTGAAACGGCACAAGCAGGTGATCGACATTTCCAATGACGGTTTCTTGATTGTCGATTCGCAGGGCAGGGTGCTGGAGGCCAACAAGGCTTACGCAGACATGATCGGCTATCACGTGGATGAGCTGCTGGGCATGCACATCAGCCAACTGGAGTCCAAGCAGCAACCTGAAGAAATACGGGCGAATATTGAAAAAATCATGGCCGATGGTTTTGCCCGCTTCGAGACGCGCCATCACCACAAGGATGGACATGAATTGGACATCGAGGTGAGCGTGATATTCATGCAAGAAACCCGGCAGTTTGCGTCTTTCCTGCGCGACATCACCGAACGCAGGCGCGCCCAGGCTGAATTGGCGCACAACCGGGATTTGCTCAACGAAGCGCAACGGCTTGGGCAGATCGGGAACTGGGAGTGGGATCTGACCAGAGGTGAATTGCGCTGGTCTGACGAACTTTACCGGATATTTGAACTGGATCAGAAGTCAATTGCACCGTCTTATGAGACTTTTCTTAATCTGGTGCATCCGGAGGATCGTGATCTGGTGACTCAGGCTTATACCGGATCGATGAATGACCGTAAGCCGCGCGAAGTGGAGCATCGTATGCTCATGGCGAACGGGCGCATCAAATGGGTGCGCGAATATTACGCCAACGAATTCGATACGTCAGGCAAACCGATCCGTTCGGTGGGGGTGACGCAGGACATCACCAGGCAAAAACTTGCCGAAGAACACTTGCGTGTGGCGGCCGTCGCGTTCGAAACCCACGAAGCCATCATGATCACCGACGCGAACGCCAATATCATCAGCGTCAATCAGGCGTTCCAGGATATCACCGGATACAAGGCGGCAGAGGTGCTGGGAAGGAATCCACGGTTCCTGAATTCCGGGCGCCAAGGCAAGGAGTTTTATGCCGAGATGTGGCAGCAGTTGCTGAACAGCGGTTCCTGGAACGGCGAGGTCTGGGACCGACGCAAGGATGGGCATGTTTATCCGAAATGGCTGACCATCACGGCGGTCAAGAACGAATCGGGAAAAACGACCGGATACGTCGGGATATTCAACGATATTTCCTCCCGCAAGCTGGCCGAGGAGGAGATACGCAACCTGGCTTTCTACGATGGTCTGACCAAATTGCCGAACCGGCGCCTGTTGCTGGACCGGTTCCGTCTGGCGCTTTCCGTATCGGCACGCAACAATCTTTACGGTGCAGTGCTGTTCCTCGATCTGGACAGGTTCAAAACCATCAACGATACGCTGGGGCATGACCACGGCGATATGCTGCTGATCGAGGTGGCGGCGCGCATCAAATCCTGCGTGCGCGAAGTGGATTCCGTGGCGCGCCTGGGCGGCGATGAATTCGTGATTCTCGTCGAGTCGTTCAGTGATAGCGCGGAGGACGCCTCGCAGAAAGTCGCCGTGATCGCCGAGAAGATACGCGCAGCATTGTGCGCGCCTTACCAGCTCAACGGGCATGAGTACCACAGTTCGCCGAGCATAGGCGTGTGCCTGTACTGCGGCAACAAGGAGCCGGTAGACACCCTGCTCAAGCATGCCGATATGGCGATGTACAAAGCCAAGGATTCGGGCGGGAATGCGGTGCGCTTCTTCGATCCGGTCATGCAGCAGGCAGTGGAAAACCGCGCCTCGCTTGAAATGGATCTGCGCCGCGCCATCCCCAACCGGCAACTGCAATTGCATTACCAGGTGCAGGTGGATGGCGACAACCGCGCGCTGGGAGTCGAAGCGCTGGTGCGCTGGGTGCACCCTGAGCGCGGCTTGGTTCTGCCGGGGAAATTCATTCCGGTGGCCGAGGAGAGCACCCTGATCCTGGACATCGGGCATTGGGTGCTGGAAACGGCATGCCAGCAGCTTGAGGCATGGAGCCGGAACGAGCTGACGCGCGACTTGATCCTGGCGGTCAATGTCAGCGGACAGCAGTTCCGCTCGCCGGATTTTGACGGCGGGATCGCGGCCATGATCCGTGCCCATCGCATCGATCCGTCGCGCCTGAAGCTGGAATTGACCGAGAGCGTGGTACTGAGCGATGTTGACGACGTCATCAAGAAAATGCACGCGCTGAAGGCGATCGGCGTCCGGTTGTCGCTGGACGATTTCGGCACCGGCTATTCGTCGTTGTCCTACCTGAAGCAGTTGCCGCTGGACCAGATCAAGATCGACCGCAGTTTCGTGCGCGATGTCACATCCGATCCCAACGATGCCATGATGGTGCAGACCATCATCGGTCTGGCGAAGAACTTCCGTCTGCACGTGATTGCCGAAGGGGTGGAAACCAAAGAACAGTGCCAATTCCTGAAGCTTAACGGCTGCATGGCCTATCAGGGCTACCTGTTTGGCAAGCCGATGCCGATTGAGGAGTTCGAGAAATTGCTGGGCATGTAGGGCACGGCGCGCTCCTACATCTGACCCATGTCCTGGTCATGCCCGTGGCGCTTGTATAACGCGGCCATGATCCCGGACATCAGCAGGCCGAATACCACGATGATCAGATAGATGCTGAGATCCAGTTTTTCCATCACCGCGTAGAGTCCCAGCATCGCGAAAATACTCAGGTTTTCGTTGAAATTCTGTACGGCGATGGAGCGTCCCGCGCCCATCAGCAGGTGGCCGCGATGCTGCAACAGCGCGTTCATCGGCACCACAAAATAACCGCCCATCGCACCGATGACGATCAGCAACATTACAGCCAGCGTGCTGCTGGTGATCGGGATCATCAACAGCACAGCCAAACCCATGGCGATGCCCACCGGCAATACTTTCACCGAATGTTCAAGTTTGACCAATTTTGCCGCGAGCACCGAGCCAATGGCGATACCGACAGCAAACCATGCGGTGAGCTGGGCGGCGGCGCTGATGTCGAATTGCAATGCCGCAGCCGCCCAGACGAGAAGCAACAGACGCAATGTGGCACCTGCTCCCCAGAATAAAGTGGTGACGGCCAGCGAAACCTGGCCGAGCGGATCTTTCCACAGCAGCCTGAAGCAGTGCCAGAAATCCTTGGCCAGGAACACCGGATTGCGGCTCAAGGGTTTGTGGTCGATCGGGACATGCGGGATATAGAGGTTGAAAATCGCGGCGGCGATGTAAATCAGCACAATGGCGGCGATGGCAAGCTTTGCAGCGCTGTCGATGAAAGGTAGGGTCAGTGTGTTCAATACCATGGCAGAGATTTCAGGGCTGATCAGTATGCCGCCTACCGCCGCGCCGAGCACAATGGCGGCGACGGTCAGCCCTTCCATCCAACTGTTCGCCTTGACCAGTTGGCTGGGCGGTAGATACTCGGTAAGTATGCCGTATTTGGCGGGCGAATAGGCCGCAGCCCCCAGTCCGACCAGCCCGTAAGCCAGCAGCGGATGCAGGCCGGCCAGCATCGCGATGCAGCCCATCAGCTTGATGATGTTGCTGATGAACATCACTTGACCTTTGGGGAGCGAGTCGGCGAATGCGCCGACGAAAGGTGCCAGCACGATGTAGGAAATGATGAAGAATTGCTGCAATACCGGCGTATGCCAGTCCGGCGAGCTGAGATCCTTGAGCAGGGCGATGGCGGCAAACAGCAAGGCGTTGTCCGCGAGCGCAGATAAAAATTGCGCCGCCAGGATGATGTAAAAACCGAGATTCATGCAGTGGAGAATTTTTTACGAGTTCGATTTATATCACGAAAGCATTGCCCCTGCTATCATTGGTGCTGTCAAATATACTTTCGGCAAGCCGATTCACATGCCCCGCCCGATACAAGCCAGCATAGACATGGGTGCGCTGGAGAGTAATCTCCAGGTAGCGCGCCGCGCCGTTCCGTCCGCGCGCATCATGGCGGTGATCAAGGCGGACGGCTACGGGCACGGCCTGCTGCGTGCCGCGGAGGCGCTGGCTGCGACCGATGGCTATGCCCTGCTGGATATTGCCGACGCGGTGCGATTGCGCGAAGCCGGTTACCGCCAGACCATCCTGCTGCTGGAAGGATTTTTCAGCGCCGAAGACCTGGCGATCGTTGCCGAATACGACCTGAACTGCGTGATCTACAGCGCGGAACAGCTCGCGATGCTGGACGCCTATCCCAAAAGTGGTGCGCTGGATGTCTGGCTCAAGGTGAACAGCGGCATGAACCGTCTGGGTTTTGCGCCGCAACAAGTGGCCCAGGCGATGGAGCAGTTGCGCCGCCACCGCGCGGTGCGCGACATCACGCTGATGACGCATTTCGCCAACGCCGACGAAGCGCGCGGTGTGGTCGAGCCGCTCGCGCTGTTCAACGGTGTCGCCGCGCCTTACCGCGTGCCCCGCTCGCTGGCGAATTCCGCCGCGCTGCTGCGCTATCCCGAAACGCACGGCGACTGGGTGCGTGCCGGCATCATGCTGTATGGCGCAACACCGTTTGCGGATGTCAGTGCGCAACAGCTCGGCATCAAACCCGCGATGACATTGAGCAGCCGCATCATCGCCACGCAGGAATTGCGCGCCGGCGACGAGGTCGGCTATGGCGCGACGTTTCGTGCCGAACGCAGCATGCGCATCGGCATCGTCGCCTGCGGCTACGCCGACGGCTATCCGCGCCATGCGCCGAACGGTACGCCGATACTGGTGGAGGGGCAGCGCACGCGCACGGTCGGACGGGTCTCCATGGACATGCTTTACGCGGACCTGAGCGCGATCCCGCAAGCCGCAGTCGGCAGCCGCGTGGTGCTGTGGGGCGAGGGCATGCCGATAGACGAAGTGGCGCGCGCCGCCGGAACGGTGGGGTATGAATTGATGTGCGCGCTGGCGAAGCGCGTACCGGTGATAACCTGAACTTAATGGAGAAGCATATGTTAGCCATCATCGGCGGCAGCGGTGTCTACAACATCGAGGGTCTGGCAAATACGCGCTGGGTCAAGGCGGAATCATCGTTCGGCACGCCGTCGGACGAAGTATTGATCGGAGAGTTGAACGGCCAGCCCATCGCCTTCCTGCCGCGCCACGGCCGAGGACACAAGATACCGCCATCCGAAATAAATTTTCGCGCCAACATCGATGCGCTGAAACGTCTGGGCGTGACCGACATTGTCTCGGTCAGCGCGGTCGGTTCGCTGCACGAAAGCCTGTCGCCCGGCATGTTCGTCATCGTCGACCAGTTCATCGACCGCACCTTCGCGCGCGAGAAAAGCTTTTTCGGCGGCGGACTGGTCGCGCACGTCTCGATGGCACATCCGGTGTGCCATCGCCTGGGCGACCATCTGCACAAGGCTGCGCAGCAGGCGGGCATACAAGTGGTGCGCGGCGGCACCTATCTGGTAATGGAAGGCCCACAGTTTTCCAGCCTTGCCGAATCCGAACTGTATCGCTCTTGGAAATGCGACGTGATCGGCATGACGAATATGCCCGAGGCCAAGCTCGCTCGCGAGGCCGAGATTTGCTACGCCACCGTCGCGATGGTTACTGATTACGATTGCTGGCACCCTGACCACGACAGCGTCACCGTCGATGCGATCGTGAAGGTGCTATTGGCCAATGCCGACAAGGCACGCTCGCTGGTGAAGACCGTCGCGCCGCTGGTACACAAGGACACCAAGGCCTGCGACTGCGGTTGCCGAAGCGCGCTGCAATACGCGATCATCACCGCGCCGGAAGCGCGCGATGCAAAGATGGTGGAGAAGTTGTCCGCAGTGGCGGGGCGGATATTGAAGAATTCGTAGGTCGGGTTCTGCCCGACATACAACAATGACGGCGGGCGCAGCCCGCCCTACAACTTTTAATTAGGCCGTTCGTGGTAAGCCTGTCGAACCTTATGAACCGAAAACAAACTTTTCGACAAGCTCAGGGCGAACGGACTACCAAGTTTGTACCATATAGAAAATATTGAGGAGAATTAACGTGACCATCAAATCCAAAATCCGTACCGTCCCGCACTACCCCAAGCAGGGCATCCAGTTCCGCGACATCACCACGCTGCTCAAAGACCCGGGAGGTTTTCGCGCCACTGTCGATGAATTGGTTGCGCGCTACAAGGACGAAAAGATCGACAAGATTGCCGGCATCGAATCGCGCGGCTTCATCCTAGGCGCACCGCTGGCTTATGCGCTGAACAAAGGCTTTATCCCCATCCGAAAAAAAGGCAAGCTGCCCGCCGAGACCATCGGCCACGACTACGCACTCGAATACGGCACCGACCGCATCGAAATCCACACCGACGCGATCCAGAAAGGCGACCGCGTGCTGCTGGTCGACGACCTCATCGCCACCGGCGGCACCGCCGAAGCCGCCTGCACGCTGATAGCCAAGATGGGTGGCAAGATCATCGAATGCTGCTTCATCATCGACCTGCCGGATATTGGCGGACGGGCGCGACTGGAGAAGCATGGGCACAAAGTTTTTGCGTTGTGCGAGTTTGAGGGGGACTAGTGAAACTTATATGGCTATTTGTATTTTTGCTGTTAGCCAACAAATGCTTGGCTAACGATAGTATCGGCTATCTGGGTGCAGGTGGTATAGAGTTCAAAAAGACCGAAGATATTTCAATGGAGAAAGAGGTGTTGACCATCTCCCGTAAATTGATTCGGGTGGAATATGAGTTTCTGAACACGACCTCAAAACCAATCAAGGAAACAATTGTTTTTCCCATGCCGTTTTATGGTTTTGATTTTGGTTGCAGTCCTGAGCATTCTGGGGAATTGCAAGGATTTAAGGTTTGGGTGAATGGAGAAATTCAGTCAACTTCGCGGTCGCTACGCGCGAGACTGAAAGAAAAAGACGTGACGGATCGTTTGAAAGAACTTGGTTTCGCTGACGAGGATATTGCTGAATATCGAGGCATAGAAGGTAGTTGTGGCATGGACGTACATCCCCCTACGGGGATATTAGCTCGGAATATGGATGCTTTGATTAAAGAAGGTTTGGTAAGCACCTTTAACCAGGACGGCATAGTCATTGTTACTCCTATGTGGAAAGCCGCTTATTTCTACTCGTGGGAGCAAATATTTCCTTCCAATGCCATAGTACATGTTGCACATGAATATGTTCCATTTACGGGTTGGATTAGTGGGCTTTATAGTTTTGCTGATGTAAGCAATTTTAAAAAAGACAAAGATGGTGAAAGCCTTGTTAAAGACTTCTGCATGACTGATGGCACAATTCGAGCAGGGAAAAATATCCAAGAGCATATAACGACAGGTGCCCTTCAAATTCCCATTGAAGGCCTTTCAAGGGAAACGGTTAACTATATTTTGACCACGGGAGCCAATTGGGCTGGACCCATCAAAGACTTCACACTGAATCTAAAAAAGGAAAACAAAAATGAAATTGTTTCATTGTGCTTTGATGAGGGCCAATTTAAGAAGAGAGGCGAATTGACTATTTCTTCTCATATCACGAACTTCATGCCCAAGAGTGACATTTCTGCGATTTTCTTTTATGCCACAGATCCTATGGCGGGATATTCTGAAGGCGGAGGTTATAAGCCAGGATATCGTCGTCAAAAAGACTAATAAACAAATCTGCAAACCATGAAAATCAACGGCAAACCTTATCGCACCATCTGGCCCACCGCCGACAACGCAGCGGTGGAGATCATCGACCAGACCAGACTCCCGCACATCTTCACCACGCTGCGGCTCGAAACCATGCGCGATGCCGAGCGCGCGATCAAGGATATGCAGGTGCGCGGCGCGCCGCTGATCGGGGTGACCGGGGCGTATGGCGTGGCGCTGTCCATGAAGCACCATGCCTCGGATGCGGCGTTGCAGGCGAGCTGCGATATGTTGCTCAAGGCGCGTCCGACGGCGGTGAATCTGCGCTGGGGCGTGGAACGGATGCGCGCGTTTCTCGCGCCGTTGCCGGAGAGCGAACGCGCGGCAGCGGCCTGGCAGGAGGCGGCGCGCATTGCCGACGAGGATGTGGCGATCTGTTCCAGCCTCGGTGAACATGGCGCAAAGCTAATCCGGGAAATTTATGAAAAGAAAAAAGCCACGGTGAAAGGTGTCGTCCGAAATTCGGATTTTCAGGATGCAGCGCAAGGCGCACGGAGCGGAGAGCCGCAGACAGTACACGAAGTACGGCGAGGCTTGAGCACCGCGCAACGCAGCGATGCGCCTGAAAAACGGATTTATGACGATACCGTCAATATTCTGACCCATTGCAACGCGGGCTGGCTGGCGACGGTGGACTGGGGCACGGCGCTGGCGCCGATCTACAAGGCGTTTGACGCGGGCATCCCTTTGCATGTGTGGGTGGACGAGACGCGTCCGCGCAACCAGGGCGCGAGCCTCACCGCGTGGGAGCTGGGCCAGCACGGCGTGCCGCACACGGTGATCGCGGACAACACCGGCGGGCATTTGATGCAGCACGGCAGGGTGGATCTGTGCATCGTCGGCACCGACCGCGTCACCGCGACCGGCGATGTGTGCAACAAGATCGGCACGTATCTCAAGGCGCTGGCCGCGCATGACAACGGTGTGCCGTTCTATGTCGCGCTGCCCACGCCAACCATAGACTGGACGATACGGGATGGCGTGAAGGAGATACCCATCGAGGAGCGAGCGATGGAGGAGGTGACACACATCAGTGGCCTCAGTGAAGACGGGCAGGTGCGCACGGTGCAGGTAACGCCCACTGGTTCGAAAGCAGCGAACTACGGATTCGATGTGACTCCGGCGAGGCTGGTGACGGCACTCATCACGGAAAAGGGTGTGGTGAAGGCGGAGTCGGGGGCGATGCAGGTTTTAAGATAACGAATGGAAGCACATGATTAAGAATCTCTGGAGCGACACAGAAGCAAAGCAGCATCAAGGCTATCTGGCCGAGCGTGTCTACACCTCGCGCCTGTTAGGCATGAATCCCGACCTGGTGCTGCACGGCGGCGGTAATACTTCGGTCAAGGGTACCTGGAAGGACATCTTCGGCGAGGATGTGGAGACGCTGTATGTGAAGGGCAGCGGTTCAGACCTTGCAACCATAGAGCAAAAAGATTTCGTCGCGGTGCGCATGGATTCAATGTTGAAACTCGCCAGGCTCGACAAGCTGTCCGACCTAGACATGGCGCGCGAATTGAAATTGGCCTCGCTCGACCCGGCTTCTCCTGCGCCGTCGGTTGAGGCGATCCTGCATGCGCTGATCCCTCACCGTTTCGTCGACCACACCCATGCCGACGCGATCATCGCGATCACCAATACATCAAATGGCGAAAAACGTATCAAGGAAATATACGGCGACGAGGTGATCGTGCTGCCTTATGTGATGCCGGGTTTCGATCTCGCCAAACTCTGCGCAGCGGAATACCCGAAGCAGGCGAACGCGCGCACCATAGGCATGGTGCTGATGAACCACGGCATCTTCAGCTTCGGCGACACCGCGAAACAATCCTATGAGCGGATGATAGCATTGGTGGGGCGTGCCGATGCGTATCTGAACAAGCATGCGCCGCTCGCGGCAGTGAAAGATATCAAACCCGAAGCGGACTGGCTGGCGCTCGCGACGTTGCGTAAAGAAGTTTCATCTGCCGCCGGATTTCCGATGTTGTTGCGCACTTGTTCGAGTGCGGGCGCGCTCGCATTTGCGCGCCATCCCAAGGCGGCAAGCATTTCGCAGCGCGGCCCGGCCACGCCGGATCACGTGATACGCACCAAGCGCCTGCCGATGTTCGGGCGCGATGTGGCTGCCTATGCGCAAGCCTACAAACAATTTTTCGACAGGAACTCGAAGTCATCCGCGCAGCCGCTGACGATGCTCGACCCCGCGCCGCGCGTGATCGTCGATGCGGAATTCGGGCTGGTCGCGGCGGGGCGTTCGGCACGCGACACGAAAATCATCGAGGACATCTACACGCATACCGAGGACATCATTTTGCGTGGTGAGGCCTTGGGTGGCGAGAAGGGGGGAGGCTATCAGGCGCTGGGTGAAGCTGATCTGTTCCGCGTGGAATACTGGGATCTCGAACAGGCCAAGCTGAAAAAAGCCGGCGCGCCCAAAGCGTATGCGGGCGAGGTGGCGATGGTGACGGGTGCTGCGTCCGGCATCGGCAAGGCCTGCGTGCAGTCGTTTTTGAACCGGGGTGCTGCGGTGGTGGCGGTGGACATCAATCCGGCAGTCGAGAATTTGTTCGGCAATCGCGAAGATTACGCTCGTGAAGATTATCTGGGGCTCACCGCCGACCTGACATCTTTGAGCGACATCAAGCGCGTGATCGAACAGACACTGCGCCACTATGGCGGTCTCGACATGCTGGTGCTGAATGCGGGCATCTTCCCGGGCGGCAAGAAAATCTCAGCGCTGTCTGACGAGGAATGGCGCAAGGTGATGTCGGTGAACCTGGACTCCAACATTGCGCTCATGCGCGAGGTGCATCCATTGTTGAAAGCTGCGCCGCGCTATGGGCGTGTGGTGGTGAATGGCTCAAAGAATGTTCCCGCGCCCGGCCCCGGCGCGGTAGCTTATTCCGCGTCCAAGGCGGCGATGACACAGGTCGCGCGCGTGGCCGCGCTGGAGTGGGGAGAGGATGCGATCCGGATCAACATGGTGCATCCGAACGCGGTATTCGACACCGGCATCTGGACACCGGAAGTATTGGCGCAACGCGCCAAACATTACGGCATGAGCATCGACGACTACAAGCGCAACAACGTGCTGCACGAAGAAGTCACCAGCAAGGATGTCGCCGAGATGATCGCGGAAATGTGCGGGCCTTTGTTCGCGAAGACCACGGGTGCGCAGGTGCCGATCGACGGCGGGAACGACAGGGTAATTTGATGCGGGGTGGATTGGAAATACGGAGAAATCGGGCTAAGGCTGAGAGGGGTGCCGCGCCGGATAAAAGGTTAAAAACCGGCGCGGTCCCTGGGGACTACACGAACAACGTTATACTGAAGTGCTGAAAGAACCGATGGTGGGCAGCGCTACGATGAGGGAAATCACACCTGCAATGACCCAGCGCACGAATCGTGCGATCGTTTCTTTTACTGCGGAATAAGCTCTTTTCATACTTTGCACTCCTTTGGTTATTGGAAATAACACCCGTTCAAGCTCAGTTTTGCTGCGCGATGCAGCGACGGGCATGATTCAGAGGGGGATAATGCAAAAGAGTTCCGGGCTGACAGACAAACGGTAAAGCTGCGACGATCTCAATGCGGGCTGCGGCTTAGGTCGGGATGGCAAGTGTATGTGCCAGAACAGAAAAACAAGCGCTGCGTACCAGCATGTAAAGCGGGAAACTGGTGTCCTCGACAGGAATCGAACCTGTAATTGACCCTTAGGAGGGGCCGGTTATATCCATTTAACTACGAGGACAGTTTATTTCAATTCCTGATAGAAACGATCACTGTGTTGGCTTCGTTTTCAGCTCCTGGCCGTACCTATTGTACTGTCTCCGTCGCCTTCTCATCGCCGCCTTGTGCTCCTGCCATCAGAAATTGGAATTACCAACTAAAGCAACGCGCGCATTTTAGCTTAAACGCAACGCAACTCATATGAAACGACAGAAATTACCTGCTACCGTGATCGCCATCGGCCTGGTCAGCTTCCTGAATGATCTCGCTTCGGAGATGGTGACGCCGTTCATTCCTATCCTGATTGCCACGGTGCTGGGCGCCGGGCCGGTGATACTGGGACTGGTGGAAGGTGTGGCGGATGCTGCAGCGAGCTTGCTCAAGCTGTGGGCGGGGCGCTATTCCGATGGCAAGCACGGGCGACGCAAGCAGTTGATGGTATGGGGCTATGGTTTGTCCAATCTGACGCGCCCACTGTTGGGTATCGTTTCTGGCTGGGGTGCGCTGTTGCTGTTGCGAAGCATGGATCGTGCCGGCAAGGGGCTGCGCACTGCGCCGCGCGACGCATTGCTGGCGGATAGCACCCATTCGACAATCCACGGCTACGCTTATGGATATTACCGCGCGATGGATAATGCGGGTGCGTTGGGAGGCACACTGCTGGCTATCATTGCGTTGAGCTGGATGCATTGGCCGGTAAGCGAGGTGATCTTGTGGTCGGCGATACCCGGGGTGCTGGTCATGGTGGTGTTGATCTTCGGCGTGCGCGAGCCGCCGCGCCTGGAAGTCGAAACGGAAAAGTTGCGCGCGCCGCTGGCGTGGTCGCTGTTGTCGCGGACCATGCGCCGCTATCTGTGGGTGCTGGCACTGTTCACCTTTGCGCGTGCGTCGGAGACTTTTATCCTGCTGCGCGGCAACGAGCTGGGCATGAGCCTGGTGCAGGTGCTGCTGTTGTGGGCGACGCTCAATCTGTGCAAATCCGCCACTTCGCTACTGGGCGGGCGCATGGCGGACAGGTTCGGGATGCAGCGCCTGACCATCGTCAGTTGGTCGGGGTACGCGGTGAGTTACATCCTGCTGGGCCAGGCAGAGCAGGACTATACATTGTGGGTATGCACGGTGCTATACGGATTGCTGATAGGCTTGGGGGAAGGTTCGGAGCGCGCCCTGATCAGTCTGTATGCCGACAAGCGCGAGCGCGGCACGGCGTTTGGCTGGTATCATCTCGCCGTTGGCTTGAGCGCTATTCCGGCCGGCGTGCTGTTCGGCACGGTGTGGCATTACTGGAATGCCGGTACCGCATTCCTGTTCGCCGGTAGTTTGGCGTTGCTGTGCGTGTTGCTGCTGCGCTGGTGGAGCTTCAGGCATACACCGATCACTTAGGAGTACAACATGAAATGGTTTGCGATCGTGGCTGCACTGCTGGTGTTAGCCTCTTTGGTGGTGGCGCGCGCGGCACGATCCGGCGAGTTGCCGGAACTGGGCAAGCCTGCGCCGGATTTCAACCTGCCCGATCAGAACGGCAAGCAGCATGTACTCAAGGATTATCGCGGCAAGTGGCTGGTGCTGTATTTTTACCCCAAGGATGATACGCCTGGGTGCACCAAAGAGGCCTGTGCCTTTCGTGACGACCTGCATCAGATAACCGGGCTTGGTGCACAAGTGGTGGGCGTGAGTGTGGACGACACTGCAAGTCATGCTCAATTCGCCAAAAAATACAATCTGCCGTTTCCGTTGCTGTCGGACAAGACCACGGAAACTGCGGCTCGGTATGGCGCGCTGATGAATCTGGGATTCATGAAGGTCGCGCGCCGTTACACTTTTCTGATCGACCCGCAGGGCAATATCGGAAAAATATATTTGAGCGTGGAAACCTCACGGCATTCCAAAGAGATCATTGAGGATCTGCAAAAACTGACTACAGGGAGCAAGCCGTAATGTGGCAAAAAGTTAATATATTTGTGGCATGGTTCTTTATCCCGCTGACTCTGTCGATGGGCTGGGTGGCGGCGATCGGGCGCATCGTGCTGGAGTTGCTCGGGGTTGCGACGCACGAGGGCGATATTCCCGGTCGTATCGTGGGGGCCTTGTTGCTGTTTGGGGCTGTGTATCTGGTGTTGCATTTTCGCGGTTCGTTGCCCCCCGAAGGAAAACCGGAAGGGAGCGGGTTTCGTTTCGGCCAGCGTCTGGTACTGGCGGGAAACCTGCTGTCCGGCCTGTTTGTTGTTTTTCAATTCATCTTTCCCCTGATCGAGAGCCGCGATGTGCATCTGGTGCTGGACGGCTTTACCAATGCCTTTGGATACTGGTCCATGGCTTTCTGGGTAGTGGGATTTTCTTTCCTATATCAATCATCATTGCAAAAAAAGTAGCTCCCCATCATGCCATTCATCACACTAGATAAGGCTTGCCTTGCGTTCGGGCACGTCGCCTTGCTGGATCACGCCGATTTTCAACTCGATGAGGGAGAGCGCGTCGGACTGATCGGTCGCAACGGTGGTGGCAAATCCAGCATGATGCGCGTGTTGGCCGGGCAGGCCAGCACCGGGAATAACAGCCTGGACGATGGTCTGGTATGGCGCGCGCCGACCGCGCGCATCTGCTATGTCAGCCAGGAGCCGGTGCTGGATCCGGGTGACACGGTGTTCGATGCGGTGGCGAAAGGCTTGGGCGCATTGCAGAAGCTGCTCAGCGATTACCATCAAGTGTCGCATCAGTTGTCTGAGCCGGACGCTGACTACGACAAGCTGCTCGAAGAGATGCAGCACCTGCAGACACAGCTCGAAGCGCAGGATGGCTGGAAGGTGGAGGCGCGTATCGAGACCACGATCGACAAGCTGGATCTGGATCCGGACAAGCGCATAGGCGAAATGTCCGGCGGGCAGCGCAAACGCGTTGCGCTCGCACAGGCGCTGGTGGCTGAGCCGGATGTGCTGATCCTCGACGAACCGACCAACCATCTTGATTTTGCCTCGATCGAATGGCTGGAGGGCTTGCTGAACAGCTTTCTCGGTGCGGTGCTGTTTGTCACGCATGACCGGCGTTTTCTCGATAACGTCGCGACGCGTATCGTCGAGCTGGACCGCGGCAAACTTTCATCCTTCCCCGGCAATTTTTCCGCCTATCATGCGATCAAGGAACGCATGTTGAGCGATGAGGCGGTGGTGAATGCCAAGTTCGACAAAGTGTTGGCGCAGGAAGAAGTGTGGATACGCCAGGGCGTCAAGGCACGCCGCGTTCGCAACGAAGGCCGCGTGCTGCGCTTGGAGCAATTACGCCGCGAGCGTGCCGCTCGCCGCGAGAAGGTCGGCAAGGTCGAGATGAGCGTGGATACCGGCGAACGTTCCGGAAAACTGGTGGCGGAGCTGGAGCATGTCAGTAAATCCTACGGTACGCGCAAGATCATCGACGATTTCTCGTGCCGCATCCAGCGCGGCGACAAGATCGGCCTGCTCGGCCCTAACGGTGCGGGAAAAAGCACACTACTCAAGATCATCCTTGGCCAATTAGAGCCTGACAAAGGACGCGTGAAACTCGGCACAAAAATATCTGTGGCTTATTTCGACCAACTGCGCGAGCAGCTCGACGACAATGCCACGTTGGCCGATACTATCAGCAAGGGCTCGGATTACGTCGAGATCGCCGGGCAGAAGAAACATATCATGAGCTATCTCGGCGATTTCCTGTTTGCACCCGAGCGCGCGCGTTCGCCGGTCAAGAGCTGTTCCGGCGGGGAGCGCAACCGCCTGTTGCTGGCTCGTTTGTTTACCCAGCCAGCTAATGTGCTGGTGCTTGACGAGCCGACCAACGATCTCGACATCGAAACGCTGGAACTGCTCGAAGAGTTATTGGCGAACTATGACGGCACTTTGTTCCTAGTCAGCCATGATCGCGCCTTTCTCGACAACGTGGTTACACAGGTGATCGCGTTCGAGGGTGATGGAAAACTGATTGAGTATGTCGGCGGTTATGAGGATTGGGTGAGAGTAAAAAAATATCAGGCTAGTGCGGCCGCAACCAAACCAGTTGCACCTGTACCTCAGCGAGTGGCAGTTGCACCAGTCGAGAAAACAAAAACCACCGGCAAACTCAGCTTCAAGGACGCGCTTGAACTGGAGGAGTTGCCAAAACGGATTGAGATCCTGGAACGAGAGCAAGGCGACATAGCCGTACAGCTTGCCGATGGTGCGATCTATCGCAGCGATGCCAAACGCGCCAAGCAATTACAGGCCCGCAATGAAGAGATCGAGGCGGAAGTGTTGGTGGCGATGGCACGTTGGGAAGAACTGGAAAAGCGCAAGGGATGATCTGCATATGCGTATCCTTCACACCATGCTTAGAGTCGGGAATCTGGATCGTTCCATAGCTTTTTACACCGAAGTTCTGGGAATGAGATTGCTGCGCTGCAACGATTATCCGGACGGGAAATTCACGCTGGCCTTTGTCGGTTATCAGGATGAAAAAGAGGGGGCTGTCCTGGAGCTTACTTACAATTGGGGTGTTGAAAAATATGATCTCGGCTCAGGTTACGG
>Ga0224495_10001077_pt1 | contig 20102 bp, 17 predicted proteins | sample SF_Jul11_sed_USG_FD_168128 | JGI IMG/M metagenome (GOLD analysis project Ga0224495, IMG submission 168128) | Sediment microbial communities from San Francisco Bay, California, United States - SF_Jul11_sed_USGS_4_1 | ecosystem: Environmental > Aquatic > Marine > Sediment | place: USA: California... | reverse complement strand
GCGTCAGGAGCATGAGGAACACGAGGAAGATCAAGGTCGCTTTTAACGGATAATGTAAACGTAAATGGCCGTCTTTGAGACGGCTCCTAACCGTCAAGCCACCCCTTTATGGGGTGCGTTATGACTCTTTATCGCCGGGACCGGCGCCAATCAAGAAAACTTTTGTTTTTAGCAGGAGCAAATCTCTACTTTTTCTTAATAAAAGAAACTTTCTCACAAAAGAGAAAGGTTTTCTTGTTTTTTGGAAAAAGCTGTCTTTTAATTTATTTCTTCAATCTCGTGCTGAAAATACTATAATATCACTATCATATATAGTGTTCAGTGTATTTTGAGTCAATAAAAAAGTCGGTGCCGAATAGCTGAATAGTGTCGTTGGAAGAGTATTTGCTGGCAAGTCAAACGTAACTTTTGGGAGATCAATGAGTGGACGATCTGGACCGCAGAATCATTAAAGAACTTCAGGAAAACTTTCCATTAGAGATAAATCCGTATGGGATTTTGGCAGAGACCTTGGCAATCGATGTGGACGAATTGTGGCGGCGGGTTGTCGATTTAGTGGAATCGGGTGTTATCCGCCGAATTGGTTTTAGCATCGATTCGCGTAAGATGGGGTATTCGAGCACATTAGTAGCGGTACGGATTCCACCGGAGCAGGTTGATAAGGCTTGTGAGTTGATCGACCGTTATCCGCAGATTACACATAGCTATCTTCGGGAGGATGCATTCAACATCTGGTTTACAGTGATTGCGGAAGACCGGAGTCAAATTACAAAAATTTTGGATGAAATACGCATAAAGCTTGATTTGGCAGAAGAAAAGGTCATGAATTTTCCAGTGGAAAAACTTTTTAAATTGGACGCCCGCTTTAAATAATAAACGAATTTTTTTGATTTTCTACCGGGACTGTCTTTAAACCATAAAAGGATACCATCTACCCCATACTATCGAATATGAGAATTCCCTGTCCTTGCCAACGCTGCTTGTTCCTCAAATATGAGATTATTTGTTGAACGGCAATAAAATCATTATTAAAATGATGTTATGCGTAATTATTATTACGTTTGTGTGCATTTTTAGAAAACCTATGGGAATTGTATTTTTTCTGTTAATGTTTAAAGGCGGGAATATACATTGAAGTTTCGCGGTGGATATAATATCAGATTTCAAGGTAAACCCGGTGGGTTGCTGAAAGATATATTACTTCCTGAGGTTCTGTATTTGCCTCTTGAAAGCGGTTCGTTCAACTTTTCTGCTTTGTGTGCCACGCATGGTCAGGATGTCGGCTTGGGAGATGTGCTTGCCAAAGATCCGGATAATCATGATATTCCGTTGTTGTCACCTACAAACGGTAAAGTTAATTTAGAAGCCGCCCCGGGGCATATTACTCTGGAAGATTTGTCTGATGACAGTTCCAAATCCTATACTTATCATGATGAGCTTGAACATATTCATAAGAAGATGGGATCAGCGGGGCTTAAACGTTATAAGTTGTTAAATTTAGGGGCTTGGGAATTTGTGAAGGAGGCGTATACGGGGCAGATACCGAACCCGCTTTCAACGCCGCAGGCTGTCATTGTGTCTACATTTCGGCTTGAGCCCTTTCTAATTCGAGGGGACGTTTTATTAAAAGAACATCTCCGCCAATTTACTCGTGGCCTTGAACATCTTCAATCACTACTTGCGTATCAGCCAATCTATCTCGCCTTTCCAAAGATAAAATCGAATTTTGCGGCTAAGATCAAAGAGCAGATCCGTGGCTATGCTTGGGTCAAATTGATTGAGGTTCCTTTAAAGTATCCGTACGATAGTTTTGAAATCATATCACGACATATCGGTCTGAGGCACAGTACTGGATCGATTTGGGGCGTGAATGTTGAGGGTGTTTTGGCGATCGATATGGCATTGACCAATTCTAAGCCGTGTCTTGAACGAGCTATTTCGGTTGCGGGGCCGGGAGCTTTGATGTCTGTGAATCTGCGTTTGCCAACAGGTTATCCATTGTCAAAAATCAAAAACGAATACGGTTTGCAGAATTCGATTGCAATCGATGGCGGAGTGTTGACAGGGCGTCTTTTGACAGACGATATCAAAGGGGTTCCAACGGATTGTAGAGGAATTACGTTTGTCCCAGAGCAACTGGGCCGTGAATTTTTGGGTTGGCTGCGTCCCGGATTTGGTCGGCAGTCCTATTCCGATTGTTTTTTAAGTTCATTATGTAGCCATTTTCCCGAACGATTAACCAATGCGGTTAAGGGTGAACTTCGTCCATGTGTATCGTGTGGATTTTGCGAAGATGCTTGTCCGGCGGGGATTATGCCACATCAGTTGCATAAGCTGATTTATCAGGATGATATCGATGCGGTTGAGAAGTTCCGTATAGATCTTTGTGTCGAGTGCGGTCTGTGTTCTTTTGTTTGTCCGTCTAAGATCGAGTTGATGCAGCAGTTTCGTGAGATGAAGCAGACTATTTTGAAAGAAAAAGAAATTGCGGCTGCCGAAGCTGCCAAAGAAGCCGCTTTGGAGTCAGCGACTGAGGCTGAATAAGTAGAACGCATTAGGGAATGCAATGTGAGGGTACTGCTTAAGATATTCGAAAAGATAAGCCCGATATTTGAAGAGGGCGGTAAACTGGCTGCCATAAAACCACTGTATGAGGCGATAGAGAATTTTTGCTTTGCGCCTTCGGCCAAAGCACGCTGTGCGCCATTTAGCCGTGATCCGCTGGACATTAAGCGGTATATGACGATGGTAATCATTGGCTTGCTGCCGTGTGTAGTTGCTTCATTATATTTCTTTGGGCTTCGCGTGATCCCGATGATTATCGTTTCTTATATGACTGGCGGGACTGTGGAGGTTGTTTTTTCAATCATTCGAAAAGAACCGATTGCCGAAGGTTTTCTGGTGACGGGACTGATTTTTCCATTGATTTTGCCGCCGGCGACTCCTTTATGGATGGTTGCACTCGGGTGTGCATTTGGTGTTTTTGTTGGAAAAGAAGTATTCGGAGGAACGGGACGAAATCTGTTTAATCCGGCTATTGTAGGACGTTGTTTCTTGGTCTTGGCCTATCCCGCGGTGATGTCTTCCAGTTGGGTCAAGCCCGGGCATGGAATTACCGGACGTCTGCTGGAATACGTTTCAAGTGCAAATATTGAAGCAATTACTTCTGCAACACCCCTGGTTGAGGCAAAACATGGACTTGAAGACATGTCTCATATGTTTATGGGTCTTGATATTTCTGGGTGTTTAGGTGAGACATCCGCTTTAATGATTCTTTGCGGAGGCATTTTTCTGCTGCTGACGAAAGTTGCGAATTGGCGAACGGTTGTCAGTATTCTTGGTTCGGCGGTAATTTTTGAGGCCATCCTGCATAGGGTTAACCCCGAACAATTTGCACCGGGAATGTGGCATTTGTTTGCGGGGGGGTTGATGTTTGGAGCATTTTTCATGGCGACGGATCCGGTTTCCAGTCCTTCGACGAACGAAGGCAAATGGATGTATGGGATTTTGATTGGTGTGATTGTAATTTTGATTCGCAATTTCAGCGGATATGTGGAAGGTATGATGTTTGCGATTTTGCTGGGGAACATTGCGGCTCCGATTATTGACGAAATGGTTTTCAGTGTTCGATTGAGGTTACTCAAGAATGAGTAAGATGCGATATAACATTTATACAGTTGTTTTCGCTGCCACTTTAGGTCTGGTGTGTGCGTTGTTGTTGACGGCGGCGACTCAGGTGACCCGAACCAAGCAGGAAGAGAACAAAAAGGCCGAAGAGATTCGGAACATTTTGACGGCTCTAAAGGCCCCCTTTGACAGTCAGGCCGGAGCAGATGAATTGATTACTATTTTTGAACGTAATGTGGTTGAGCAGTCATTGGGAAAAAAAGATCCACTGACATTATACGTTTATAAACCGGAAGGTTCTGACGAGATTGTTGCCGTGGCCGTTCGGTTTATTGGTCCCGGACTCTGGGGGCCAATAAAAGGGTTCCTAGCGCTGGAGCCGGATTACAAAACGATTCGTGGTGTAACCTTTTATGAACAGGAAGAAACCCCCGGGCTCGGAGGTGAAATTGTTACCGAAGATTTTTGCAGCCGTTTTGAAGGCAAGCAAATTGCTAATGAGCAAAACGAGTGGGGTGTTGATATTATGATTGTGAGTGGTGAGCAAGTGGGGGTGAACAAAATTTCAGGGATTTCTGGTGCGACGATGACCTGTGACAAAGTCCAAGAGATGATGAACGCAATCATTGAAACATTGGCGGAAAAGAGAGGAGCAGATGGCCGATAAAAATGCATGTATGACTTGTGGAGGCCGCGGTGGATTGTGCGGCGGCAAGGGTATTGCGACCCTTAAAGAGGGGGTGTGGACGAATAATCCGCTGGCAATTCAGGTGCTGGGGATTTGCTCTGCACTTGCAGTGACCAATAAATTAAGCAACTCACTGGTAATGGGATGCGCGTTTTTGTTCGTATGTGTAGGTTCCAATTTGTTTGTGTCGCTGTTGCGTAACAATATTCCACACCGGATACGAATGATTGCTGAGGTGGCTATTATTGCAACGTTCGTGATTTTGTTTGATCAGTTCCTTAAGGCCTATTATTGGGAAATGTCAAAACAGCTGGGTCCGTATGTGGGGTTAATTATTACCAACTGTATTGTAATGGGACGAGCCGAGGCGTTTGCATTGCAGAATCCTCCGATTGTATCAATAGTTGATGGTGTGGCAAATGGAATTGGGTACGGTGTTGCGTTGGCTATTATTGGTTTTGCCAGAGAATTGTTTGGATCCGGGCAAGTGGTCCTGGGCAACCTGGTCCTTGATCTGGGTTACTGGTATACACCGAATCAGCTTATGATTCTGGCGCCGGGTGCGTTTTTTGTGTTTGGTGTTTTAATCGCGTTTTTCAATCTTGTCAAAGGTGGCGATGGAGAGGAGGATAAAAAATGAGTGATACATCTGCAATTGTCATTTTGATTGCCGCGATATTTACGAACAACATCCTGTTGAGTAATTTTTTGGGGATGTGTTCATTTATTGCCTGCTCAAGCCAGGTTGGTACGGCGCTTGGTCTTGGGACGGCTGTGACCTTTGTGATGACCATGACGACGATGATTAATTATTCGGTTTACTACTTCCTTCTGGTTCCGCTGAAGTTGGTTCATTTGCAATTTATTGTTTTCATTGCTGTTATTGCGGCGTTTGTGCAACTGGTCGAGATGATCGTGGAGCGGTTCAGTCCGAAGCTGTACTTTTCACTGGGGATTTTCCTGCCGCTGATTACAGTGAATTGTGCCATTTTGGGGGCATCACTTTTTGCAATCATTCGAAATTATACGTTTATTCAGACCATCGGATTTGGATTTGGTGCGGGTTTGGGCTGGCTGGTTGCGATTGTGTTAATGGCTGGTTTGCAGCAAAAAATGCGTTATAGTGATATTCCACAACCATTCAAAGGCGTCTCTGTGGCCATGATCATTACCTGTGTAATGGCAATGGCATTTATGGGATTTGCGGGAATGGTGACGATTCAATAGGAGTTATAAGTGATGATATACTTAAGTGCAGCATTGGTTTTTGGCGGATTGGTCGCTGTACTTGCGCTGGGCCTGATTGTGGCTGAGCGGTTTCTGGTAAACTATGGAATTTGTAAGCTTGATATTAATGCCGGAGAGAAACCTTTAGAAGTAGAAGGTGGCCGGACACTTCTTTCCGCGTTGTATTCCAATGAAATATTCATTCCATCGGCCTGTGGGGGCAAAGGCTCCTGCGGCCACTGTAAGATTACTGTTGACAGCGGAGGCGGTCCGGTACTGCCAACAGAGACCCCGTATTTGACCCGAACGGAAGTTCGCTCAAATATTCGCTTGGCCTGTCAGGTAAAAGTACGTGAAGATATTTTTGTAAAAATCCCGTCGGACCTATTGAATGTACGGATGTTTGAAGCGGAAGTTGAGTACATTCGCGAGTTGACTCATGATATTAAGGAGGTACGGTTTAAACTTCCGGAGTCAGATGAGATCGTACAGCGGCCGGGCCAATATGTTCAGGTCCAGGCCCCCTCACTGGAAGGGCCGGTCTTTCGGGCCTATTCTATCAGTTCCCCTTCTTATGATACAAACGCAGTGGAATTAATGGTGCGGTTGGTACCGGGTGGAATCGGTTCCACGTATATCCACAATCTGCAGGAAGGTGATCCTGTAACTTTCACTGGGCCATATGGCGAGTTTTATTTGAATGACGACCCGAGTGTGGAAATCGTTTGTGTCGGTGGCGGTTGCGGCATGGCACCGATGAAAAACATTATTTATTCAATTTATGACAAGCATCCGGATCGTGTTTGCTGGTTGTTTTTCGGGTGTCGTACCGTCAAAGACATTTTTTACCTGGATGAATATAGGGCATTGGCTGAGAAGCATCCTAATTTTCACGTAATTTATGCGCTTTCAGATGAATTGACGGATGGAGATGAATGGGAGGGCGAAACAGGTTTCATTCATCTTTCTGTGGATAAATACCTTGAAGCTGGTGTTGTTAGGCAAGCATTCCTATGCGGACCGCCGCCGATGATCGAAGCGGTTATGCGTGTTCTGGAAGACAAAGGGCTTGTTGAGCAAGATATTTTTTATGATAAATTCTGATCTCTGAAAAATAATAAAACAGGGGAATCCTATTTAGGAGAAATGCGATGACTAAGCAAACAATTTTGATTGTCGATGACGATGAAGACATTTGTCTGGCGATTAAGGCCTTGCTGGAAAGCAAAGACTATGTTGTCGAGACAGCCTCAACCAAAGAAGAGGGGCTGGAAAGATTAGTCGGTGTCAAACCGGATCTGGCGATTCTGGATGTTATGATGGCCAGTTGGCAGGACGGTTTCGAATTGTCCCGACAGATTAAAAAAGATCCGGAATTGAAAGACATCCCAATTCTAATGTTGACTGGTGTTAAAAATAAGACTGGTTTTGAATTTAAGTCAGCCGCCGGTGATGAGGAATGGCTGCCTGTTGAAAGTTTTCTGGATAAGCCGGTTGAACCGGAAGTTCTATTGGCCGAGGTGGAAAAACTGCTTCAGAAGTGAACGAACTCTCCGGGAAGCAGATTCACCCGCGAGCTTGAAAGCTCAGGGTTTTTTGCAAGGTTTTATAAAGGTGTCCAATGGAACCTCTTCCACAGGATGTACGGCTTGTTAAACGAGCCTTTTGGTTGATCCGCCTTCGATGGGTTGCCATTGCGGGGCTTTGTGTAACGACGTTTATAGCCGATCGAATATTCTCGATTGGTTTACCGGTAATGCCGATTTATATCATTGCCGGCTGCCTTGCTCTTTATAATATAATCGTGTTACTGCTGTTGCGACGCTCGAAAAAGAACCACTTCAAACATGGAATGCCGCGGTTGACCGTTAAGAAGATCATTCATTTTCAGATGTCGGCAGATCTGCTGATTTTAACGGTTCTGTTCCATTTTTCTGGTGGCGTGGAGAATCCGTTTATCGTTTATTACGTGTTTCATATGATTATCGCCAGTATCCTGCTTTCTGAGTGGGAAAGTTATCTGCAGGCGACTTTTGCGTCAAGTTTACTGTTGTTGTTGGCGTTACTGGAATACCGTGGGATTATCGAGCACCACTGCCTTAAGCCGTTTGTGGTATTTGAACAATATAACCATGCTCTGTTTGTTTTTGGAACAGTTACGGTTGTTGCCAGTGCGTTGTATCTGGTTGTTTTTATGGCCAGTTCAATCTCGACCCGGTTGCGTAATCAGGAACAGGGATACTGGGAGGCGAACCAGTTGTTGGCTCAGAAAGATCGCATTAAAGACGAGTATGTTGAACGTGTGACCCATGATATCAAAGGGCACCTGGCGGCGATCAAAAGTTCACTTGATGTGGTTGCCAGAGGTTTTGCGGGCTCGTTAAAACCTCAACAGCAGGAATTTGTGGATCGGGCTGTCGATCGTACAGGTGTTCTGGCAACGTTTGTTCGGCAGCTTTTAAAGCTGACTCAAATGCGGTTGAGTAACCGTGTAGAAAATGAAGAATTTTCCGTTGATGAGGTGATGAAAAACGCGGTTGAAGCCGCAAAGGTCAGGGCTGAAGATAAAGGGATTCGATTAGAAAGTGAAATCGAGGGTTACAGCTTTAAGGTTGTAGGTGATCGGTTGTCGGTAGAAGAGATGATTACGAATTTGATTTATAATGCTGTTAAGTATACCCCCGCCGGCGGACAGGTCAAGGTAAGGGCACTGGAAAACAGTGAACATATTATTGTATCCGTTAAAGATACCGGTATTGGGATACCGTCTGATGAATTACCGCGAATATTTGAAGAATTTTATCGGGCTTCCAATGCCAGGGCCTGTGAAAAAGACGGTACGGGGCTTGGACTTTCGATTGCCAAGCAAATTATTGAGAGCCATGGTGGGCAAATCCGGGCTGAGAGTCAGTTAGGTGAGGGCACAAAAGTAGAGTTTACTTTAGTGAAAACATGTGAAGGTAAGAATTAAGACACTATGGAATTGCAGTCAATAAAATGAATTCATTTAAGAAAGTAAAAAAAGCGACTCGTACTATTCTTGGCAGACTGAGTCTGATTAAAGCGATCTTTTTATTAGTTGCGATTGCGGTTTCTTTTTCAGCGGTGGCGATGACGGTCACGTCGCAGACGGGGTTTTGCAATTCCTGTCATATTATGAATGACTATTACGCTAGTTGGCAGCGCTCATCACATAGTGAGGTCAGTTGCTTGAGTTGCCATCTTCAGCCCGGATTTACCGGCTATATTAAGGGTAAGATCAACGGATTAGCACAGGCGGTTGATTGTATGGTGGGGCGGGTTGGAACGAAGGCTGAAGCAACTGTGTTGGATCAGTCCTGTTTGCGGTCTGCTTGTCATCATAAACAGGAACTAGAGAATGACCAACTTTCATTTAACAGTGTTAAGTTTACACATAGCGATCATATTGACCAGATTTACGATGGGATTAATGTTACTTGCGGAACATGTCATAATCATACGCATGGGGAAGAACATTTTTCCGTGAACAAGGAAGTCTGTTATACCTGTCATTTTGTCAGGAGCGATAAGAACAGTTCCGGTCTGGTGCAAAGCGAATGTCTGGATTGTCACAATCTGCCGAAAGAAATTATTAACCGGGGCATGGTAACAATTGATCATCAGGAATTCCTGTCTTATAACGCTAATTGTGAAAACTCCTGCCACAAAAGGCAGATCGAGCATGTCAGCCGGGCATCTGACACCGCTTGCCTGCACTGCCACACCTTTGGCATGGATTCTCAAGAAACATCCGAGCAGTTGCATGCTTATCATACCGACGGTGAAAAAGTAGAGTGTTTTGCGTGTCATGGAAAGGTTTCTCATGGTCCGGATGAGACCAGTTCTGTCGCAACGATGATCAACTGTGAGAACTGTCACAGCAATACCCATGCTGTTCAGCAGACGATCTTTACGGCCGATCAGGTCCCGGAACACGAACAGGCCCTGAACGAGAAGGTCTTAAGTCCCATGTTTTTAACACACGTGGAATGCACTGGTTGTCATGTAGAAAGAGAGGTCTCTAACCAAGGGGTCCTCAACAGCATAGGAACTGTGGCTCGGGCAACGCCGCAGTCCTGTGGTACGTGTCACGAGCTGGGGACTGGAGATCGCTATATCCCGTTCTGGCAAAAGAATATTAAAGAGCTTTATCAGCAGTTGCTGGAACAGGCCCAGGCGGTTGAGCGGAAATTGCCCGGCTTTGATAAGGAATCCCTAAAGACGGCTCAGGATAAATTCGCCCGGGCCCGATCCATTTTGGAATCCGTCAAGGCTGACGGCAGTTGGGGTGTGCATAATTTGAAGTACACGGAATCACTTTTGTTGGATGCAAAACAAATTTTAAATGAAATCGAATCGGGGATCCGATGAAAAATCGGTCTGTTATCAATATCAAGTTCCTTATTATTGTTCTGTTGGCATTATCAACCGAACGGATGCTCTTGGCTTTTCCCAGAGATATGGTTATCCAGAATATCAAAGGCCCCTGGGAACTGGTCGTAAGTTTAGGTACCCAGGATGCAGGGATCAGTTTTCCGGTCGAAGTGACGGATGAAGATAAGCGGCAAAGACTAAATAAGGTGTTGCCGGTGATGGGATCGCCATTGCAAATAAAGGTTTTGGAATATTATCCGGATCTGAAGTGGAAATCGATTATTACTGAGGACTCGAAAAGAGGTGCGGTAGCCTCCATTGCCATTGCAGGCGGCGGCATTCAGCAACAGGTGGATCTTTTTGCGGATGTGCCTGAGAAACGTGCCGTCACCGCCAGCATTGGCGGGCTGTCCTTTCGAGAAATCCATAATACGTCTGCGGCCCAATCGCTGCTAGAGAAAATGGCGAAAAAAAAGGCTGCCGGACTGTTGGTATTTTGGACCGATCCCAATAATCCGCCGCAGGAATATGTTGTTAAAAAAGGCGATTCGTTTCAGATTCCCGGAACATCCTACACCGCTGATATCCTGGAGTACATGCCTCACTACTCGATTGACAGGGAAACCAAAGAGGTTCGGAATTATTCGGATCAGCCCGTTAATCCGGCGTTGAAAGTTCGTTTGTCCGATCGGCAAAATACGTTTGAACAGTGGGTCTGGTCAAATTTTTCAACGCCCCCTCATTCGATGGCGAAATTCCCCATGCGTGTCGAATTCAGTGATTTTGACACAGGTCCCTCTAAAAGCCGTTACTTTATTATTGCCGGTGGGGAAGCTAAGCTATGGCTGTACTATGCAAATGGGAATGATATTCAGGTTGAAGAGGCCGAGATGCATCAGGCATACCCGTTCAAGAATAAAGACTATACGTTTACACTGAATACCGTACTTGCCCATGGGACGCTGGATCGGGAACTGGAAAACGGTTCTGAAAAGTTACAGCATCCGGCGCTGGTGGTTTCCGTGGAGTCGGACAAAGGAACCCAGGAAGCGGTTGTTGAGTTGAATCAGCCGGCCCATGTCAAAACACCATACGGGACACTGATATTGTATTATCGCCAAAAAACTGAAACAATGCAGAATAACAGTTAGTCATGATTGAATACACAGGAGAGGTAAAATGATGAAACGAAATATAACCGGGTTGTTTTTTATGTTGGGTTGTTTTTTGTATGCGGTGGAAAAACCGACGACCCTTGAGGAGACGTGTGTTACCGCGGAATGTCATACGACGTACAAAGAAAAGGCCTATTTGCATGGTCCGATGGAATTGAATGATTGCAGGGCCTGCCATAAACCCGATGAACCCTCACAGCATACATGGAAACTTCTGCAGTCGGTGACGGATTTGTGCCAGTCCTGCCATCTTGAAGTTGCGACGATGAAAAATGTTCATGAACCGCTGAAAACCGGCGATTGCCTGCAATGTCATGATCCGCACAGCAGTGATAACAAGTTCTTCCTGCATGAAAAAACAATTGCTGAACAATGTGCTGAATGCCATGATCCCACGGCGCATAAAGCATTTCTTCACGGCCCTGTTGCTGTTGGAGAATGTACGATTTGCCATGATTCCCATAGCAGCGATTATACGGGATTGCTAAAGGTTGAACCAAAGGAACTCTGTTTTTCCTGCCATACGATAACTGCCGATGAACTTAAGAACTTTGAATATATCCATGAACCGGCGAAGGGGGAATGTGTTGGCTGCCATAATCCGCATGGTGCAGATAATGCACAGATGATTAAAGGCGGCCTCTCGGATATCTGCTTCTCGTGCCATGAGGATATTCAAGATATCGCTAAGGCCGCCAAGGTTCAGCATAACATGATTACTGAGGAAGGGGGGTGCCTGAAGTGTCATACCCCCCATGCATCGACGGTTAAAAAACTGTTGAAAAATGATTCGCAAACGCTTTGCTTGTCCTGCCATGATAAACCTCAGGAAATCGGGGATGGGAAAACAATGCCTGCTTTCACAAGTGAACTGAACAACAAGATGTTTCTCCACGGCCCTGTTGCCGAAAAAGATTGCAACGGATGCCATCTGGCTCACGGCAGCGATCATTTCAGGTTGCTGATTAAGGAGTATCCGCCGAAGTTTTATGCACCCTATTCGGTCGATGAGTACGCGTTGTGTTACAGTTGTCATCCTGATGCCTTGACTCAGACCGAGCGAACGACAGATTTGACCGACTTCAGGAATGGTAATCAAAATTTACATTATCTACATGTCAACAAAGAGTATCGCGGTCGAACCTGCCGAGCATGCCATCAGACCCATGCAAGTAATCTGCCTAAGCATATCCGTGAAACCGTTCCATATGGTATGTGGGAATTGCCGGTCCAATTTGAAAAGACTGAAACAGGTGGTGTTTGTACTCCGGGTTGTCACGTAGCCAAAGAATATGACCGGAAAAAACCTGTGGATTATTCTCGGCAGCAGGGTACAGTATCTCGGGTTGAATAATATTAAGCTCTTTTCAAGTTAAGCGAATTATGACTTTCTATAGACTGTTTCGGACTGGTTGCGTGTTGCTCGCCGGCCTCATGATCACATGTGAGTGCAGTGCAGAGGCGGCTTCCCGCAAATTGAATATAGCTGATCCAATGCCGGAATTTTCCGTTGTTGACAGCCAAGGGACTGAATTCAGCTATTCCCAAACAAATCCATCTGCGCTTTTAGTTCTGTTCTTTTCGCCAGAAAAGCAACAGTCCAACAGGGCCGTAGTCGACATTCAGGAGATCATTCAGTCGCTTCCGGAACTGCCACATCCGCTCTCGCTTCTGGTCATATCTGATGATCCCAATTCTGTCAGCCCGATAAAAATGAATAAAAATAAACTAACAGCGCATTTTGTTACGGATTCTGATTACAAACTTTGGGGGATGCTTGGTATTATTGCTTCTCCAACCATCTTTATTACCGGAACGAATGGAAAAATTGAGCTTATTAAGGCTGGTCACGGATATGATTTTGCTCCGCTGATTAAGTCAAAGCTTCAAGTTATCATGGGGTTGGCTCTTGAAAAAGATGCTCAGGATGTCATTGAAGTTAAGACAGTTACCAACGACTCTACAGAGGGAAAGGTAAATCGCCACATTAAAATGGCGAAAATGCTCGAAAGCAGAGGGAATTATGATGGTGCTTTAGAGCAATTGGAAATGGCGATCCAGATTGATCCGAACGCTATAGAATGCAAACTCGAATTAGGGCGTGTGTACTGCATTGTGGCCGATCCCAACAAGGCAATCAGTCTTGTTGAGACGATTCGGTCTTCCGGCAAAGATTCTCAGGACGCTGTTCGCTTCTTTATATTAGGGAAATCCTATTTTCAATTAGGTGATTATGCAAAGGCCGAAGGATACTTGCAGGAAACGGTCGTTCTTGACCCCAAAAACAGCCAAGCTTTTTATGAGTTAGGAAGGATTTATCAATTCCAGAATCAAGATAAAAAAGCGATGGAAGCATATCGAAAATCACTTGATTTGATTTACCGTGAGGGACGGTAAGCACCATTTCAAAACTTACTCATCAGCGATATCAGTGTAGAGATGGCCGATTTTAGGGGGACGGGAGATTTTTTCTCTCGTTATTGAAACCACTATTTCCAAAAATTCTCTGTTTTGGGAAAAATCTTATTTTTCGTTGCGTTATTATATATATATACAGCCCTTGGGGGTTTTCTATGTCATTTTAATAAATAGACTTATGAAATAGTTTATTTTTTTGTTATTACATTCTTTCTTGGAACGTCCTTTGCTTTTTATATTTACGATGTATTTGAACAAACGAGGTCGTGTTTTGAAAAAGTGAAACCCTATTAATTTTTAGAGAGGAATTAAAAATGAAGAAAATTTTTGCATTGAGTATGGTTGCAATGATGGCTGCTTCGGTGATGGCGTTTCACGGTGCAGAATCGAGATGCTCCTCCTGTCATATTGTGCATATGGCTGGGGATAATTCAGGTGTACCGTTGTGGAACACTGAAACCGTAATGGAAGGCGCAAACTATACGGCCTATGTGGGTTACGATATGGACGCACAGGTTGACAATGTGCCCGCAGGTGCATCGCTTCTGTGTCTTGCCTGCCATGACGGCGGTACCAGCCATGCAATCGCTCCCGAACAGGGCGACATGACCGGAACGCACCCGATCGGATTCGTCTATGATTCAGCGCTGGCACAGTCGGACCTCGAACTTTACGATCCTACATCGTCGCCCAGTAATGAGGTTGGGGGCGGTTCTACAATCGCAGATGACCTGCTAAGTCCGGATGTGATCGGCGGCGATAATACTATTCTGGATTGTACCGCTTGCCATGATATTCATGCTCAGGGTCTCCACGACTCTATAGGAATTGCGGTTTACCAGTATGATCGCAACGGTAATCAGCTGTTCGAAGAGGATGGTGTGACTCCGGTTCTTGGCGGAATGTCTATGCCTCATCTTCGCAGTATCCCTGGCGTTGAGTGGCAGTATAACTCACGTTCCCAGTTACCCGTTGAAGATCCGGCGGCGTACCGGCTCATCTACACTCCGCTGTGTGTAACATGTCACATTAAATAAGACAGTGAGTGAACTGATTGAACAGAGCTTTGGCTCTCTAAAACCCGGCTTGAAGGTGTGGGATATTTAAGACACTTTCAAGCCGGGTATTTTTTTTGAAATGTCCATGCATTGATTCCTATAATAAATGGATTCGTTATACTGTTTTTTGGTGAAATAATTTACCTGGATTATATATATGCTGAGTTCATATTTGAGAATCATTTTCGTCGGAACAAAACGACAGGAATTCTCTGGAAACTGACAATAAAAGAAAGCAATAAAATATCCCCCAAATGCGTGAAAATTGACGATAACCAATGGCAGAATAGTTAAATGTGAGTTCGAAATATCTGCGGAAAAATTCTACAGGAGTTATAGATATGAAAATGATCAAAATGATGTGTACTAGCCATCTTTTTGTAGTGGTTGTTCTTTTGCTTTCAATTACAGGTTGTATGCCGGAAGTTTCAGAGCAAAAGGGATTGGAGCCGGTGTTCTTTCCGCCGCCGCCCAATCAGCCGAGACTTCAGTTCCTGACATCTTATTCCGGAGAAGAAGTAACCAGCGCCGTTAAGCAAAGTTTTTTGGAAGCTTATGTTTTGGGGGACACTTCAAATGCCTTAAAAGGGTCGATTGTACAGCCTTACGGCCTGGCGATCTATCAGGGCAAGATTTACGTTTGCGATGTTGCTCAGAACAATATCAAAGTGATTGATATTGCCAATCATACCTTTACGATATTTCCCGGCGGCCGATCTTTGCTGAGCCCGATTAATATTTTTATTGAACCGGATGGGACCAAGTATATTGCTGACTCCAAAGGGGGCTGCGTTCTTGTTTATGATGCCAATGATAAATTGGTCGGATTTTTGGGTAAACAACTTAGGATCAAGCCCGTTGATCTTGTTGTTGAGGAGAAACTCTACTTAACCGATGCCAACAACAACCAGGTTTTCGTGCTGGACAAGCGTTCCGGGGAACTGCTTCAAACGCTTGGCAAAAGCATGACGGCCGGCGAAGAAGGCGGTCCGGATGAATTTGCAATGATCTCAGGGCTGGCAATAGACAGTGAAAGAAACCTCTATGTAACGGATAAACTAAAAGGCCTGGTCACCAAGTTCGCTCCGGATGGAGCGGTTCTGCGAACCTATAGTCGGCCGGGGAGTTTGCCGGACTGTTTGGTGCGAGGCAAAGGACTCAAACTGGACAGGGAGAAGCGGTTGTGGGTTGTTGATGCCGGTCCCGCGATGGCAGTTAAGGTTTACCGAAATAGCGATGGGCGTTTCCTGATGATCTTTGGGCTGTCCGGAACGGGGCCCGGGCAGATGTATATGCCGGCCTCTATCGCAATCGACTATGACAATATTGACCTCTTTAAGCAATATGCTGTCGAGGGCGCAAAAATTGAATGCCTGATATTAGTGACCAATCAATACGGACCAAATAAGGTCAGTGTTTACGGTTTTGGGACATTTCCTGAAAAATACAGTATGCAGGGAGTGGTAAGGGAGCAGGATGTCAAGGAGAACGATGCATCGAAGGATGGTGCTCAAGAAAGTCTCCCACGGCAATAAGATAAAAGAACAGAAGACTTGTTCGCCAGATACGGAGAGGTTGTTATTTTGAGTAATCAAACTAGGCTTTTGAGAAAGCGGGTTCTTTTACTGCTGATGTTTTTCGCTGGCGTGATCGGTTGCGATCGTACAACGCGCTATAAAGTGCTGACATTCTTTTTTGAAGGAGTTCCCTCGCCGGATGCGAAATATATACAATCCAAGCCCAAGGATACAATATTAAGCAGTGCCGACAGATTGAAAGCGGTAAAATCAGCAAATGTCCTTGTCCTGGACAGTTTGGGTCAACGTCGCTCTTCCCGCCATAGCATTGCGAAGGACTGCGCCCAATGCCATGCTGGTGATTTGCGTTCCGGCAGGCAGGAGTTGAAAACGTTGCTTCCCAAACTGTGTTATTCGTGCCATACGGATCTATACCAGGAAAGTGACTACCTGCATGGCCCAATTAATGTCGGGGAGTGTGTCTTCTGCCATGAACCGCATCAAAGCGCATACGTCCATTTGCAAAAAGCTCCTGAACCCCAGTTGTGTTATCGATGCCATCAGAGGGAAGATATTGCGACCATTCCGGATCATCCGGAATATCTGGAAAAAGTCTGCACGGATTGTCATAATCCACATGGAAGTCCCGTTCCGCATCTTCTCAAAGTCGATCGGCAAGAGCAGACGGATCCAGATGGCGTCGATATCAATGAAATCCAGCCCGATTTTGGGAACAACAGTACGCAGGAAATCGTTGCGGCTGTAGATTTTGGTTTCGAGAGCATACAGATTCAAGAGCCCTGCATTTATCGTCTTGAGCGACGGACCGTTCAGCTGGGAAAACATTTTTTTTAGAATGGTCATAAGTAGAGGTTTAAGAGAAATACAGCGGTTTTCATGCAGTCCATATTAAATCAAAAGAACTGTTTTCGAAATGTATTATTGATATTTGTACTTTCGCTGATTTTGATTGTACAATCGGGTGTGTGTGAACATATGGATGACCCGAATACAATGAATGAGATGCTGGCAGAGGCAGAACGGAAAATGATTAAACAAGGACTCAAGGTAGGTGATGCTCTCACAGAATATTTGGAGTCGAGACAGAAAATTCAAACGAAATCAAAAACCGCCTTGTTAACAGGAGACAGAGTCCAGCACACAACTGTGCGAGAGTTGAGTTCGATGCACCCCGTCCCAGATGAATCTTCTATGATTAGCAAGCCGATTTCAAACAGACTGCAAAATCTGCATGGTGATGCTCTGTCGGAATATTTTAAGTCAAAACGAATAAAAAATGCAGACCGGATGACTACCGGCGTGGAGAGTGAATCGCCCCTTAAAAAGCAGCCGGATGACGTGGATAGCGTTTCTCAAACAGGAATAGATAAACCGCCAACAGAACCGAAAGAACGAGCCGTGCCCTCAGATGAGGGTTTATTAAATGATGCATTATCTGGGACGCTCTCTGAGATAGAACAAACTCCGGATGCCCTCAAAGGGAATACGGTGAAAGAAAATAGTGAACTCGAATCATCCGAACAGGTATTGGATATGCAATCTCATCTCTCAAATTCAGTAAGAGTTGAAGATGAAGCAGATACGGAACAGATGGATGCTGACGCGGTGAGCAATAGCTCCACGGCGACAGAAACTGTACAGGAGACCGTAGAATCTCAGCATCATCCGACGCAGGAAGCTGAAGAGCCGCCACAAACTGCTGTGACAGAGGTCCCTGAAGCGGATACAGAGCGGATTGACATCGAAACCGCTGATGATGGAACAGATACGCAACCCAATAGAGGTCTTTGGGCTAACAGCAATGCAGGGGTGGAAAATAAAAGAAACACTAAAGACCCATACCAATTCATGGTAAAGGCAAAAAAGGCGATTGGGTATGTTGGAAAGGTGTTCCGGTATTATTTAGGCGGCTATCCAATTCAGGTGGCCGGGCGGCAGCGGCCGTTGGTTAAGGTGGGCGATATCAGCGGAAGCCTTGAGCTTTCTTACGATCAGCAGACAGATAAACGCCAAAGGTCCGGCGCCAGTTCTGAAAATGAAAGCCGTTTGACGAGAGAACAATTGAATCTCCGGGCGAAAGGAGACGTCTTTGATCCCCGACTAATGTCCTATGATCTATTCGGCGGATTCGGTTTGAGTCAGCAGTCGTATCAAACGAATACACAATCGGACAGCTCTTCGGGAGATTTGCAGGAGTATGGTTTCAACGCCCATTTTGTGCCGACAAAACCGTATCCGTTCAGTATTGAAGCGAGTCGTTCCGATGAACTGTTGACACGAGCATTTCAAAGCCCGCTGCGTGTGCAAAACTCCCACGAAGGATTTCATATGAATCTGCGGGTTCCGGAATGGCCGATGACGTTCTCCTGGAGCCAAAGCGATTTGTCCCAGGATTCGGATGTCGTCTCCAGTCAAACCGATCTCGACCGATCAATGGATCGTTTCAGCTATACACTTTCTCATGATTTCAGCGATTATTCACGCATGACCTTTCGATCGGATATCGACCAGGTGACACAGGACAGCAGTACCTTTAACCGCGATGTGAAAACACAGCGTCACCGGCTGCTGCACGATTTGGATTTCGGCGATGATAAAGAACATCGGCTGAATACGTCTTTCTCCCTGGTAGACAGGAAAGAACAATTCGACAGCACAACATTTGACTGGTCCGAAAACCTGACCTTAAAACACACAGAGAATTTTTCAACTTTTTACAATACGATATACTCAAAAAGCAAATTCGATGACATTGATACCAAGACAATGACGGGCCTTGCCGGGTTTGTTCACCAACTCTACCAAAACCTGACAACCACAGGGGATATTTATACCAGCAAGAGCGAGTTTGGCGCGTTCAGTGAAACAAACTCGCGGGGCGGCGACCTGATTCTCAACTATAGCAGACATAATCCATGGGGCGTTTTCCTGGCAGTAGCTGATTTGAATTACGGAACCGATAAAACAACCGGTGAGAGCGGAATTGTTCCCGTGACGGACGAGACACATGTATTTAACGATCCGTTTCCTTTTAAGTTAAATCAAAGAAATATCGATCCGACCAGCATTCTTGTTACGGATATTACAGGTTTGCTTGTTTACACCGAAGATGATGATTATACAATTAATGTAATTGGTGATGAGGTGGAAATTACAGCCACAACATTAGGGACAGAGTTTCCGAATATTTCAGACGGTCAGACGCTTTTTGTGGATTATCTCTACGAATTAACCGGAGATACGACCGAAAATATATCCCGACGAGAAATTAGACTCAAGCAAAGGTTTGATAATGGCTTGTCCATATATGTCTCACGCTGGTTTCGTGACAGAGAGGTCGATTCTGACATTGATCCGGATATCATGGACCAAAATATGGATTCGATGCTCTATGGCGCTGAGTATCAATGGAAGCGTTTCACTTTTATTGGAGAACACAGCGAGACGGACTCGAATTTTGAATCCACAAAAAGCGACCGTTTAGGGGTCAGAACTTACTGGCCGTTGTCCGCCAGGACATCGTTGAACGGCGGTATTTCGCAGACGTGGATCGATACATCGGGCCAGATTCCGCGAGAGTCGGAACTTTTCAGAGCGGACGGTAAAATACGCACTCGGCTGAGCCGTTATTTGAATTTGACAGGCAGGGCCGAATACCGTAAGGAGGATGACAGTCAAATCGGACCCACCGACGGCTATCGTATTGGAGCGTCGCTGGATTACAATCGTGCGTCCTTGAGCATTCGAGCCGGCTGGGATACCTATTTTCTTGACAGGCAAAGTGTCGAATCGGACAGCACACGTTTTTATTTGGACCTGATTAGACGTTTTTAGTCGAGGAATATCTTACTATTTTTACTGTCCAATTTCATTTTCGTTCTTTAACCCTTAGTGGAGCCAATAGCTTATGTCGCTTGTAATGATAAAACCGAGCAAGCTCTCTGCGTTTGCTTTTTCGTTTGATACAGCGTCTGGC
>Ga0224495_10001076_pt1 | contig 20131 bp, 21 predicted proteins | sample SF_Jul11_sed_USG_FD_168128 | JGI IMG/M metagenome (GOLD analysis project Ga0224495, IMG submission 168128) | Sediment microbial communities from San Francisco Bay, California, United States - SF_Jul11_sed_USGS_4_1 | ecosystem: Environmental > Aquatic > Marine > Sediment | place: USA: California... | reverse complement strand
CGTGCTGCGCTATACCAATGGAGCTCTGGGAATCATCTACGGCACTACCGCTTCATATCCCGGCCAGTTCAGGCGGTTTGAGATTACAGGCATAAAGGGGACAGTGTTACAAGTGGAAAATTGTTTTACGCTCTGGCGGTTTGCAGACGAGAAACCTCAAGACAGGGAAATCCGCAAGAAATTCGGCCAAATAGAAGGCGGGGGCGGTGTCGCGGACCCGGCCGCAATCACACACGACAACCATACCCGCAACTTCAAAGCCTTTCTCGATACCCTTGAAACCGGCCAAGATTTCTGGATTAGCGGACCAGAGGCACGAAAAGCCGTCGAAGTGATTCTCGCAATATATAAATCCGCCAAAGAGCAAAAACCGGTCACTTTGGCCTGATGTCGTTGTTATAAATCAATGTTGCACAGATGGCTTTAGCAGCACGCTCAGGGATTTTGCGCCCAGGATTGGCACCGAACTTCGCCAAAAAAGGGCGTGCTCCTCGTTTGGACGCAATATGCCGCATATAAATACATCGCCGCAGACCAGCTCTGCCAGTCCTGGCCCTGTGGAGTACCGTCCTGTGCACGTATCCATTCATTAAAGCCGAATTCCACATTCGCTACGCGTGCCGGCCGGTTTAGCTCTGCAAGGGCGACAAGTTTCTTTTCGGCAAGCCGATACTTCCCGGCTGCAACCAGAGCCGCCACATAGAATCCGCAGATAAAAGGCCAGATACCTCCGTTATGATATTCACCCGGCTGATTGTACTTTTCGTACCTCGGCATCCAGTCGGGATCATCCGGCCTTATGTAAGGGAAAAAATTAGGAGGCAAATCAACCGCAAGCAGTTCACTCTCCCTCAACGCTGCACACTCCGTTTCGATCCATTTGATGAGCGAGTTCGCCCTTGAATCGGACGCAATTCCCGAAAGTATCGCAAGACTGTTGCCAAGCAGATCGAAACGCTCGCTCTTGTAGACTTTGAAAGACCATAGTGCATAATAAGGTTTGTACCTAAGAACCAATCCCTCATGCACATGCCGATTTTGCCTGTCACCTTTTATGGTGAACTTGCCCATCTGGTCCTTGAGCTTGGAGGCGCGATCATGCCGGCCATAAAGCCGCAGGTAGATATAAACCAGGGTATTGACAAAAAGACCGTACCCAAAAACCCACTGCTCATCCCGCCAGTCACTCGTGGGCAGCTGGTCCACCATAATACGGTCGGAGGGGCTTTGATATTCCATCCACTGCATGGACTTGTTCACCGCCTGCTCAAGGAAATCTTCCTCACCTGACACCTTTCGATACAGAGCCACACACATAAGAAACAGCGGTGTACAATCACTTGAGCCACGGTCGTCCGTATTGTGAACCAATGAGGGGATATGACCCAAACGGCTCTGGTTCTTTGCAACAGTCTCCAGAGTCTTCCTCAAGCTCTTGTATAGTTTTTTATTTCCGGAAAGCAGAATCCCGAGAGAGGAAATCATCAGGTCGCGGGTATATGGTTCGGGATACCCCCATCCGGCGGTACGCGGCAGACCCCGGAAAGGGCCGTGTGCGTTATGGAGCAATACCTTGATGGCCGCCTGCTTTGCATTCTCAACTATATTCCTGTTGTGTTTATCCATTTATGAAATCCCAAACTTCTCTGAGATAATCTCGACAAATCTTCTGGCTATGACACGATAATCATAGTTTTCTACAACGCGTTTGCGTCCCTCCACACCCATTTTTTGCCTGAGGTCAGGATTCTGCATTAAATCCATAAGATAGTTGGCGATATCGTGTATGCTGGCACGGTAATCGACTGTTCGGGGCCTTTTGAAAACTACCTTATGCCCTTCTTCATAACCGGATTCATCACCCACAACCGCCTCCCTCAATCGGATCTCCTGGGCCACAGAAGCCAAAAATGCCGTTTTGCCGTGTACCAAAGTGTCCAGCATACCCATAGCTTTTATGCCGACAACCGGCTTGCCGCAGGCGTTGGCCTCCACCTGAATCATTCCAAAGCCTTCCAGGCGTGATGGGGCCGCATAAATATCGCACGCGGCTAAGAGATAGGGCATAAAGTTACGCGAAACCCGGCTGGTCGTATACACGACATTTTTATCAATTCCAAGGTGTGTCGCCAATTGAAGGTCTGCAAGATTCTGCTGTTCGGTCCGCGGTTGAGGCCAAACCTTGCAAACATATTTCCAGTCGGGCGCTTTTAAGTCGTTTATCGCCAGTGCCTGCATGACCTCCTGAGCACCTTTTGAAGCGGCGTCTCCACCGATGGTAAGAATCATTATCTGGTCCGGCGCTACACCTAATGCTTCACGAACCGCTGCCACCTTTGGGTCATTTTTGTCCCGGGGCATAAAAGAATCAGTATCACATCCGACAGGAAGCACCTCGATGTTTTTGCCGCTGAGCCCGTCCCGCATATATATCCTCTTGACCCATTTGGATGTGACAAGTATCAAAGGCAGGTCCTCCAGAATTTCCTGGTAATTAGCCATATAGCCGTCTGCTACAAGCCAGGGGACCGCTGAGATTCCATATCTTTGGGGATGCAGAACCAAATGTGGAGCGTGTCCCCAATAACCAACCCCCACCACGACGTCCGGCTCAAACCATCTGTAATACCATTCCTTTTCCTGTGCAGCCTCAAAATTAACCGCATGCGCTTCAATTCCCATCTCTCGAAGCCCCTTGAAAAGCAGGTCTCCCTGAGTGGCCAATCCTCCCGGTGACGGGGGATAGTCATACGAAACAAGCACTTTCATCTTATTAGACTCCTTTTATTCAAGCACGATACACTTTCTAATCACATCTAAAACACCAAAAGGCTTCTTCCTTCGGTGTAGTCTTGGCCTCGAAACTATCAGGACTAAAACCATAAACATTCGTTATAATATTATATTTTTTATGCCAAATTTCATCAGGCAGTTTTATTTTAACATCCGCATCATCAATCGCACGAGGCGGATACTTGCCGCCGCCGTCTTCATAAGCAAACATCCACAACTCTTTTGCAAAAAGCCCCTTACTTTTCCACAAAGCCTTGACAGCTTCTGCCGTCTCCTCATGCCTTCGGTGCCGGGTATACTCCCCACGCAGACCGTGCGTAAAAATCAAATCAAAACTGCCGGACGGCAGCAATTCAAGTATCGCCGCCTGTACTGTACGAGTGTCCAGTGGCGTTTGTTCTGGACCATCGTCAAGATCACCCATTATACCGGCCGCACGCAACCTTTCCAGAACCTTGCAAAACCTGGGGGCCCTGTCCGGATCGCTCTTGCGGCAAAGCGTAATCACGGTCCATTCACTTTCCGGATGCATCAGGATGGTTCCGCCCGCCCACAAAGTCTCGTCATCAGGATGGGCAGCGATAACGGCACAATGTCTGAAATCCCACTTTCGATCCTTTGTTTCCGTTCCGGTCATCGGCCCGACTCCTTTACGGCCTGTCTGTCATTAATGAGGAGAGCTTCATTGCTTTGCAGGTTACTGCCGACAACAAAAAACCCTCAGGTTGTGGGTTGTCCATCCCTGTCATAAGATATTATCGAATTCAGTTTTGCCTTTTGAAAAATTGAGTATTTTTCTCTGGTGAATTTGATTCCCCTGCCCGTAACTATATCTTTTTCCTCTCTGATAAAGTCGATATATTGTAATAAGGCCCAGGCGCTATTATACCATCTCATCTGATATCCCCTCTGGTGGGCCTGTTTTTCCATCAAAAGCCGTCTCTTCTGATTGAAAACAAGATAATCAAGGGCCCGGGCCATTTGCTCGACTGAGGCCTGGCCCGGGTCCACTAAAATACCTCTTGCGTGCCGGCCGATCACAAGACCTTCGGGACATCGTTTATTTGAATGAATTAATTCCACGGCGTATCTAAATTTAGTCGCCACCGCCACCCTGCCCGAACCAAGCGTGTCCGCCAATATACCGCTTGATATTTGCTGCATATTAAGATACGGCAGCAGCATTACATTAGTGGCCCCATAAAATTTCATCAATGTATTCTCATCCAGAAAGGTATCAAGAAAAACTAAATCGTACTCATCAAAGTTGGTCGTACCAAGCTCCTTCACTTTGCACCACCTCAGTTTGGAATCTTCAAGGGCCTGGTTCAGCAAGGCTTGATATTCCTGATACGGTTTCCCGCCGTCGGTTTTTATAAAGTCGGGGTGGCACCGGCCGGGAATCAGGTATATCAGTTTTTTTCTCTGGGCCTCCGTGCAGGACTCATTAAGGAAACGCCCGTAAGCCCGGATGCCATATTGAATCCCCTTGTCGGGAGAAAGAAGCCCGAGAGTTGTGATTAGAAAACGGTTTTCCAAACCATACTCACGCTTTATGGCCAATCGATCATATTGAGAAGGATGCTGCATCCTGATACCGTGGTCAATATGCTTAAGCTTATCAGAAGCAATTCCGTATATATTTGATTCGAGTATGTTAATAGCGCTTTCTGTTGTGACGATAAGTCCATCACTATATCCGGCCAACTCCTGCAAAGTCTTTTTTTGAAGCTCATCAGGCTCATCAAGAACTGTGTGTAGATAAACCAACGTAACCAGGTCTTGTCCACGAAATACCTTTGCCAGATTGATAAAATTGGAACCCTGCCCGTCTTCACCTTTTGCATCCGGGTCAAGGCCATATTCATGCTGCAAAAGTATAACAGTGGGATTTGCACTCTCCCTTGCACGGGTCGATATGTTGACTATTGCATCAGCCCACGATTCAGGAGTATATTGATCTATAGTTAGATCCACCGGAATATCGTAAGGACCGCTACCATTGTCAATTGCCGCAACTCTTATATACCCCACTTCACCAGTAAAGTGGGCAAGAGCCGTGGATAAGTCTCTCGAAAAGGTGCCTATTCCGCACTTACGCGGTGGGTATGTGGAGACAATTCGAATGTTATACGGCATATTCAAATCCTAATATAAAACTGACACATTCACGAAATAGCTGCGAGCACACCATTTACGTAACCGACCGACTCGGCCAAACCCGCGAGGGGATCGTCGGCATCCTTCTCGTATTCAAATGATACGATATCGGCGTAATTGATCTTTATCAGGGTTCTGAGGAACCTGGGGATGTCAATCACGCCCCGTCCGACTTCGACGCCGTGTCCTTTGGCCGTCGCTTCGGTAACATCCTTGATATGAACATCCAGCAGCCGGTCCGCATACTTCTCGGCTGATACCGACGGGTCCACCCCCGCTCGCTGCGTGTGTCCAATGTCGTTGCAAAGCCCGATTCTCTTGTCCAGATTCTTTATTTTTTCGTAAGCACTCGCCGGCGTTGGATACACTTTATCTGTCGGCCCGTGATTGTGAATCGCCACTTTAATATCGTACTCATTAACCTTCTTGTCGACCAGCGGCAGCAACTCTGGCGCCGGCACACCGACAATGACCTTCATACCGGCAGCTTTCGCATACTCAAAGGCACGATTTACGGCAGGCTCTTTATTCATCGAGATTACACCGCCGCCGTAGAGAATCAGGCCGGCCTTTTGAACCTTGGCCACGACTTCCTTGATTTGGGCCGGTGTACTATCCAGCGAAAGGTGAAAGCTCTTGAAGCATATGTATTTCAACCCGACTCTCCTGGTCATCCCCAGGGTCTCGTCCAGCTTGAATTTTCTTAAGGTATATGAAGCCAGCCCCAGTTCAAACAGTCTCTTTTTCCTGATTTCAAATCTTGGACTTCGTATTTCAAAGCGACGCTGCTTCTCCCCTGCCGATGGTTGACTCTGTCCGCACGAGACACCCGCGCCCATCATCGAAGCGGCCATCCCCGTACCGGCTGCACGAAGAAACTGCCTTCTGCTTTGCTCTGACTTCATCATCTCCATTTTCTCCTTTCTGAATACAAAGTTAAGTTTTTCCGGTCGTGAACTGAAGCTCTTCAATATTCCTGAAAGCCACTCTGAATAAAGGATAAAACAATCACCTTTTAGAAGCAAACAAATTCACGTTGCGGGTGGCAAACATTTCTGATATGATTATATCACATACACAAACAATGGAAGACCAAATTTATGGGGCCTCTATTGAAAAGGACGGACGATAAATCGTTGCAAGGCAAAAGAAGCAAAAAAGCAAACCCGCTTACCCGCCGGCAATTTTTAAAAAGCTCGGCTGCCGTCGCTGCGAGTATGGCCTTGGCAACTCCTACTATTGCCGCAGCTCCGGTACTCGGATCTAACAGCCCCGGTAACCGGATTACAATCGGTATGATCGGGATGGGCCGGCAGGCCTTTTATTCGAATCTGAAGCCTTTTTTAAACTCATCGGATACACAGGTCATAGCCGTCTGCGATGTAGATGCATGGAGACTCGACAACGCTCGCAAGGCTGTGGAAAATCACTACGCAAAGGACCGGCGTTCCGATACGTTCAAAGGTTGCTCGGTATATAAAGACTTCAGAGAGCTTCTGGCCCGGACTGATATCGACGCAGTGATGATTTCCACGCCGGACCACTGGCACGTGCCAATGGCTATTGCCGCCGCTAAGGCCGGAAAGGACATCTGCTGCGAGAAACCCCTGACTTTGAGCATCGCCGAAGGCCGTGCCCTCAGCGACACGGTGCGGCGTTACAAGCGCGTGTTCCGCACCGACAGTGAGTTCCGTTCGCACTCATGCTTCCAGCGTGCATGTGAGTTGGTACTCAATGGACGTATCGGCAAGGTGCACACGATTCATACCGGTGTGCCGGCAGGTGACATCGCCTGTCCCCCGCAGCCGATTATTACAGTGCCCGAAGAGCTGGACTACGACCTGTGGCTGGGACCGGCTCCGCTTGCACCATACACAGAGAAACGTGTTCACCCTCCGCATAGCTATGACCGTCCAGGCTGGATGCGAGTCCGGGATTACTGTGAGGGAATGGTCACCAATTGGGGTGCGCACCTGAATGATATCGCCCAATGGGGCAACGGTACTGAACGCACCGGGCCGGTCGAGGTCGAAGGCACCGGCAAGTATCCTTCAGATGGCCTGTGGAATGTGCTTGTGGACTTCGAAATCCGGTACAAGTACGCTAACGGCGTCCGGCTAATCTATAAAATAAACCGGCCATACGTGCGGTTCGAAGGCACAGATGGATGGATAGAAGCCGATTATAATAGTCGCAGTGCGAAAACTCACCCCGAGTCAATACTTAAATCGACCATCAAGCCTGATGAAATCCATCTGCTCTTAAAAGATGAAAAAAGGGATTTTATCGATGCCGTTAAAACACGCGGGCGAACACTGGAGGATGCCGAGGTCGGCCACCGGACCACCTCACTGTGCCAGCTTGGGCACATTGCCATCCAGATTGGCCGAAAGCTAAAATGGGACCCGGACGCCGAACGCTTCACTAATGATGATGCGGCCAACCGCCTTCTTAGCAGGCCGATGCGAAGTCCCTGGCGTTTATAGCAAAACCAACCTTTTGACGAGGATTGAGACTATGAAAAGAAGAAGAAGCAAAAAGCCAAATGTACTAACCCGACGACAGTTCCTGAAAAGTTCGGCAGTTACCGCCGCTGCCCTTACGTGGCCGGCAATTGTTCCGGCCTCAGTATTCGGAGCCAACCCACCGAGTAACCGTTTCACGGTGGGCTGCATCGGCGTTGGCCGGATGGGTCTCGGTGATTTGCGAGAGATTCTTGGATTCAAGCAGGCACAAATTGTCGCCGTATGTGATGTCGATTCCAAAAGGGTAAAGCACGCCAAACAGCTCGTTGAAAACCATTACAGTAAGCAAAGCCAAAATGGCACCTACAAAGGCTGTGCGACTTATGGAGATTTCAGAGACTTGGTCGCAAGAATGGATATCGACGCCGTCTCAATCGCAACACCCGACCACTGGCACGCCCTGCCTGCAATCGCCGCTGCTAAGGCCGGAAAGGACATCTTCCTGCAGAAGCCCCTTACTCTGACAATCCAAGAGGGCCGTATGTTGAGTGATACGGTCCGTCGATATGGACGCGTCTTTCAGGTCGGAAGCCAGCAGCGCTCTGATTCCAGGTTTCGCCAGGCTTGCGAGCTGGTTCGCAACGGACGCATCGGCAAGCTGCAAACGGTAAAAGTTGGCTTTGGAACAGACCCTGCCACAGGACCGCAGCCGCCGATGCCGGTCCCAGAGGGTCTCGATTATAATATGTGGCTGGGCCCTGCGCCCTGGGCTGAATACACAGAAATGCGCGTCCACCCCCAAAACGATTATGGCCGGCCGGGATGGCTGCGTATCGCAGACTACGGCGCTGGTATGATTACGGGCTGGGGCAGCCACCACAATGACATCGCACAGTGGGGGATGGGGACCGAATACACCGGGCCCGTGGAAATCAAAGGACAGGCCGAATACCCCAAAGACGGTCTCTGGGACGTGCACGGCGCGTTTAGCATCGAATATATCTACGCCAACGGAGTCAAAGTCACCTGCACCGACACCGGCAGGAACAAACAAGGCATCCTTTTCGAGGGTTCGGAAGGCTGGATCTACGTCAAGCGTGGGCAGCTCGACGCAAATCCGAAATCGCTGTTGACCTCGCCCATCGGTCCGGATGAATTACAACTCTACAAAAGTAACAACCACAAAGCAAATTTATTCGATTGTATAAAGTCACGAAAGGAAACCATCGCTCCCGTTGAGGTGGCCCACCGCTCCTGCAGCGTTTGCCTGCTCGGCGAGATTGCCATGCGGCTTGGCAAAAAGTTAAAATGGGACCCCGAACGGGAACGATTCACCAACGATGACCAGGCGAATCGGATGCTCTCCAGGCCAATGCGCAGCCCATGGCACCTGTAAGAAAAAAACATAAACAAGAGGATGAGATGAACATTTGGACGAAATTCGTTGCAGTTATATTGATAGTTACCGGGTGCAGTATTTTGGTCCCGGCAGTCCTTGGGACTCCTTACGGAGAATTGGATGCTTCCGCTCAAGTGACTGGGCAACAAGTGGCGGCGAAGATCGAGAAAGACAAGGTTATAGTCACCGTCGGTGACAAGCCCTTCACATGCTATAAGTTCTCTGCGACGCAGAAGTACCCATACTTCTGGCCGGTCAACGGCCCTGCGTCGGGTAAGGCCATCACGACCGAGACATCGCAGCCCTATCCGCACCATCATTCGCTGTTCTTCGGCTGCGACAGAGTCAATGGGGGCAACTACTGGCAGGAAGGAAACGAACGCGGCCAAATCGTCTCGCAGGGGCCAAAGCTCATCGAGGCTTCTGGCGATCGCGTCGTCTTCACTGATAAATGCCTCTGGCAACAGCCAGGAAAGGAACCGATTATCCTCGACCGTCGACGTGTTGTTATGACCGCACCAAACGAAACCATTCGGTTTATAGATTTTGAAATCAGCCTTGAGCCGTTGACGGATATCCGTATTCTGAAGTCAAACCATGCGCTGTTTTCAGCGCGTGTCGTGCCCGAGTTGAGCGTGAAATCCGGCGGCACGCTGGTCAACGCCGAGGGTAAAACCACCGAAAAAGAAACTTGGGGCGTCTCTTCATCGTGGTGTGACTACAGCGGCACACGGGATGGTATTACTGAAGGCATCGCCATTTTGCAGCATCCGAAAAACCGCTGGTTCCCTGCAAAATGGTTCACACGCGACTACGGTTTCTTCTCACCGACACCGATGAACTGGCTTAAAGACGGCCGTCTGGATATGGCAAAAGGCGAAACGCTAATACTCCGTTATCGAGTAGTTGTCCACACCGGCGATGCAAAAACATCAGGAATAAAAAGGATATTCAAACAATACGAGCAAGCCGCCGAGCCATCACTCGTGCCTCTATCCACGACTCGCTAATCATGTTCCCAGCAGTTCTCGCCACCGGCGACCGTCAGTTTCAATAAGACTATCGGCCGCAGGAAAGCTGGAACTGCCCGCAGGATATTCGTAAGGGGCTGCATCATCATTTTGCCAGGCTTCAAGCACAGGCGTCAATAATCCCCAGGCCGCTTCCACGCCATCCTGCCTCGTAAAAAGTGTCTGGTCTCCAATCATGCAATCCAGCAGTAACCTCTCATACGCTTCGGGCATATCAATCCCAAAGACGCTGCGGTAATTGAAATTCATATTCAATGTACCCATGCAGATCTTTGAGCCGGGTCGCTTCGCCTGAAAACACAGCCAAATGCCTTCTTCCGGCTGTATCTGTAATACAAGAATGTTTGACGGTATGTCGTCAAGGCCGGCCGAGATAAACATGGAATGCGGAACCTGTTTGAAAGTGATGGCAATTTCCGTATTCTTACCGGCAAGTCGCTTTCCGGTCCGCAGATAGAAAGGAACGCCCTTCCATCGCCAATTGTCAATAAACACCTTCGCAGCAACAAACGTCTCCGTCCTGGATTCAGGATTTACGCCCGGCTCCTCACGATACCCAATAACTTTCTCGCCGTTTATCGAACCCGGGCCGTATTGACCCCGCACAATAAAATTATCCAACTGGTCCACATTAAACGGGCGAATCGAACGTAGAAACTTGACCTTCTCGTCCCGAATATGGTCTGCTTCGAAGGATATCGGCGGTTCCATCGCAACCAAAGTGAGCATTTGAAGCATATGATTTTGAAATATGTCACGAAGAGCACCGGCCTTGTCATAATAGCTCGCTCGATGCTCAACTCCAATCTTCTCAGATATAGTGACCTGAACACTGTCGATATAATTACGGTTCCAGAGCGGTTCATAAATGATATTGGCAAAACGAAACATCAAAATGTTTTGAACCGTTTCTTTGCCCAGATAATGGTCGATGCGATATATTTGTGACTCGTCAAAACAGCCATGGATTTTATTGTTCAATTCAACAGCACTTTGTAAACTAAAGCCAAAGGGCTTCTCTACAACTAACCTGAAACGTTTCGAATCAGGCTCACTGCGGCTTGAAAGTCCTGCCGAGCACAGACGCTTTACAATCGTAGCATATAGAAATGGAGGCACAGCCAGGTAAAAAACAACAGCACCGTCTACTTTGTGCTTTTTGTCGTATTCAGCCAGCTTAATTTTGATACTCTCATAAAACGATGCATCACTGTAATCACCGCTTATATAGTAGAGCTTGTTGATAAAAGGCGCAATCGCTTTCGCTGAACTATCACCGGACTCTTCCTGAATTGCCTGCTCTGCAACCTGCCTGAACTGTTCATCTGAAAGCTCTTTTCTGCCGCAGCCCAAAAGATAGAACCGCTCGTTCAACAGGCCGCGTTTAAAGACCTCGAAGAGACTAACAAGCAATTTCCTGCGGGCCAGGTCTCCGGATGCCCCAAAGACCACCATCGCTGTTGGCCGAGCAGCTATCTCCGCACAGATAATGTCCTTTTGCGCTACTGTTGGTCGGATTTCCGGCATAGCAATTGTTCCCTGCCTTACATCGCTGAGAATTACTCGAAATTAAATCTGTACCTTGTTCAGGATTTTAATCGTCAAGTATCTCGAACTCATCTTTGCCGGCCCCACAATCAGGACAGGTCCAACCATCCGGCAAATCTTCAAAAGCAGTGCCGGCCTCCACGCCATTATCGGGGTCACCTACAGCCGGGTTGTAAATGTATCCACATAAAAGACATTTGTATTTCTTCATATTCGTAATTCCTTCCTTTAGTTTTGCTGCTGATTTTGTCTTGATATATGTTGCAGCAGTTTTAGGCGTCCTGCCATGTTTTATATCACGATAGTAGGTGTATGTCATGGGTTCTTTATCTTCATCGAGCGTCTCGCAGGCTACGATTCTTGCAATAAATAACGTGTGTGTTTCAACATCAATACTTTCGGTAACTTCAGCCTCGATGAAACCTAAGGTGTTATCCAAAATTATAGGGCTGCCCGTTTGGCCTGTCTTGTAATTTACCTGCTCAAATTTGTCTGCTTCCCTGCCGGACCTGAATCCGAATTTTCCGATAAAAACCATCGGTGCTTCCTGCGAAAGAATAGATACGGTAAAGACCCTGCTGTCGGTAATATATTCATGGGTCAAGCACTGCCTGTTGACACTAACTGCTACCATTGGCGGTTCGGGCGTTATTTGAAAGACGGTATTAACAATACAGCCGTTAAATCTACCGTTCTTCCTGGAGCTGATAATGCACATCCCATAACTTAGTTTGAACAGCGATTCTAAATCTAACATCAACATCTCCCGGGACACTTTCGCCATTGACAACCAGGCCGGGCCGGAATTTGCTCACTATTTCAAAGCCGACAGCTTTTCATTCAAGATGGCAATATGGCTAAATTCCTCCCTGACAATCGCCTCGACCTTGTCCCTGCCGGCTCTTGGCGGCACACACTCTTTCAAACCGGCATAGAATGCGATAGATTCTTTTTCCATGCCGATAGCTATCTCCAGGATGCCCACTGCTGTTTCCTGACCTTTTAGCTGCTCGGTAGCCTCAGCTTTCACGTTAAAGACTTCCCCATCCGCAATCACGCGCAGATACATCTGCACTTCCCCCCCCGGGTCAAAAACCTTCGGGTCCTCTTCCCGGCCCGAAAGCCGGGCCCGCATATCTGCAAAGGTCTTCTCGTGCTCGTCCTCCATAGAAGCAAGGTCAAGAAGGACCTGGCGGATTGCAGGGAATTTTTCTGCTGCAGCACGGTAAAACTTCGCGCCGTTTCTTTCGATTTGCTCTGCCATCTCGAAGACTTCATCCGCGTTAAAAGTAACGCCCATTATTGTCCTCCTCCTGCTGCCGGCGGCGTAAACACCCGCTGACCCATCTCGTTATCAAGCATATACATCCCGCCCGGCGCTTCTGCCATCAGCTTAAGTTTTTGTACTATTGCGTCCGCATTGCTTTCCTCTTCAACCTGCTCATTGACAAACCACTGCAAAAACATATTCGCCGCGTGGTCTTTTTCTTCAATCGCCAGGTTTACCAATCCATTAATCAAGCCGGTCACTTTCTGCTCATGCCCGTAAGCAGCTTCAAAAGCAGCTAATGGTGATTTCCATTCGGTTTGCGGTTCGTCTATCGATTTCAATATGACCCTGCCGCCGCGTTCGTTTAAATAGTCGTAAATCTTCATTGCATGTACAATCTCTTCCTGTGTTTGCACTCTCATCCAGGTGGCAAAGCCGGGCAAATTTATGGACTTAAAGTATGCGACCATCGACAGGTACAAGTAAGCCGAGTAAAGCTCCGCGTTAATCTGCTCGTTCAGGGCGTCCTGCATTTTCTTGCTGATCATCTCTATTTACCCTCCCACATACCATGCTTGTTGCATAGTTCACGTGCTGTGATTTGACCTGCCTCCACGGCAAATTCCGCTTCAGGTGCATCACCGGGATTGAGGAACTGCCGGTACGTCTTGCCGTCGGCAATAACTTCGATCCATTCGATATAGTGTTCGGCCTCCATTGGGTGAGCAACACTGCCGACTTTAACTTTGACTCCGACATCAATTTTTTCAATCACCGGCACGTGCTTTTCCTTGCCCTCATCGGCGGTTTTTGCTGTAAGGTTATCCATTAGCTGACCACAGCAAACCATCCCACCGGCGCCGCCGTGAAGCACTTCCACGATATTACCGCACATCATACATTTGTAAACTTCAAGTTTCTTAGCCATAATTTTTCCCCTTTCAGTTTTCTTACAATTATCTTCTTATGCTTAATATTCATACCTACCAGACCTGTGGTCATTTGGACTCGTTACCATAATTACAATCCCGACTTTTCCATAATGAAAAGAAGGGCGACTATCGCTGCACATACTATCATTATTACCAGCCACGCGTTTACCTTCAACAACTGCGGCAGAGAAAGTTCACCAAAATATCCGGTTTTCAGAATCCTTTTCTGCAATTTTGGAAATATCGCCGCAAAAATACCGGCACCGATAAGCATTCCCACGATACCTCCGAATATCGCATCGAGGGCTCCCTGGCCGGCTGCTCCCGCAACCGTGCCCGGGCAATAACCAAGAAGGCCGAATCCAATACCAAAAATCAATCCACCTATCACATTCTGCCCCAAAGAGCCGGACTTGAGATGCAAGCGGGCCATTTTCAGGCTTTTCAGCAAGTGGACTCCAATCATACCGGTTACCACGGCAGAAAGCATAATTTTGACAACCGTAAAATCCTGCAGAAGTAACTGACCTATAATCACGTCATACCTGGTCACGCCGCCTTTTTGCAACAGGAAACCAAACACAATCCCAATCAGCAGTCCAAGACAAAGCTGAAGTCCTTTTTTTGTATGAATCGCTTCTAACACTTGAACGCCTCAATCCTAACCAGGAAAAACTCTAAAAATTAACATCGCTGTTGCAATGCCGCCAATAAAAAAACATATTGCCGCTAACCAGCTGCTTACCGCCAACTGAAGCATCCCGCTGATTCCGTGTCCACTGGTGCAGCCTCCCGCCCAACGGGCGCCAAATCCCAGGAAAATTCCACCGATAAGTGCGACTATCCACCTTATGAACACAGTATCACCAACAGATGCTTCCCACTTAGGGGGTATCCAATTAAACTGAAATTGGCCGGAAATTTTTGCCGAGATGAAAGCACCAATTATTATGCCCAAAACAAGCATAAATTCCCAGGTAATCGTGGGCGAAAACTGCCTGTAATATGGCCTTTCCTCGACCTTCTTCCCTCTAAATAACTTCTCAATCATTCCACTGGTACGAACAAACGCAGTTGAACACCCGAGTGGATGGTCGGACAATACAAACGACAACCAGCTTAATATCCCTATTCCAACACCCACAACATAAGGTGACCACTGTTCGAGCCTAAGCCATTCCATATTTTCCCGGTTCCTTTGTTAAGCCGTTCACTTGCCCGTAAAAGCCGGTATATGTGGGGCTACACAGATCGGACATTCCCCCGAATATCCCGCGGCACTATAGCCGGTCATACCCCCCGCAACATTGTAAACATTCTTGAATCGCCGCTGTTTGAGAATACTGGCGCCAAGACTTGAGCGGTGTCCGGTGCTGCAAATCAAAACAATCGGCTTATTCTTATCCAGCTCCTTATAACGTGTTCGCAGGTCAGCCACAGGAATATTGACCGCTCCCCTGATATGACCACTTTCATACTCACGAGGAGCACGAACATCAACAAGAATCATCTCCTCTCCTTTAGTAGTCATCACATAAAGCTCTTCGGCGGATAGCTGCCGGACATGAGCCGTCGACAAACCCTCTACCACCCATGCAAACATCCCTCCCTCCAGATAAGCCACCGCTCTATCGAGACCTACACGTTTGAGCCAGACAGCAGACTCCTGGGCCTGCTCAAAGGAGTTGCCTATTATCAAAATATCTTTTCCGGGAGGCAGAATCCATCCTGCAAAAGTCGCAAAGTTACCGCCAAAGTCAATATGATAGGCACCGGGCACATGCTGGCCTCCAAAAGTTTCATAAGCTCGAATATCGACAACGACAGTCTTATTTGAGTCAGCCATTTTCTTAAATGTCCGGGCATTAACCCGAGTGAGCACCGGAAGTGTCCGAGTTAAGGCGGGCCCTTTGCCGTTTATCGCGCTGCATCGGCTAAAATGGTCGGGCGCACCGGGCATATTCGTAGTAAGAGATTTGATAAACTCCTCTCTTGTATTTATCTGCAAAGCCGCATTATATTTTCTCTCGTATCCGATAGTACTTGTGCGTTTGGCACCCATAGCCCTTCCACACAAAGACCCGGCTCCATGGGCAGGATATACTTCGCAAAAATCAGGCAATTTCAGCAGCTTGTTATGCAGGCTGTTATAGAGTTTCGAAGCCAATACCTTTGCTTTGCCCGGGAACAAATCCGGCCGCCCGACATCGCCAACGAAAAGAGTGTCACCGCAAAAAACAGATACCGGCTCTTTTCCGCGGGCTTTATCAACTACGACGTAACTAACGTGTTCGGGAGTATGGCCGGGCGTTTCCAGGACCTTTATTTGCATGTCCTCTATCTTGAATGTGTCCCCCTGCTTGACAGGGGTATGCTTGAAAGAACATCGAGCGGATTTCGAGGTGTAAATAGCAGCTCCCGTTTTTTCAGCCAGGTCGAGGTGCCCGGAAACAAAATCTGCATGAAGATGGGTCTCAAAAATATGGGTAATTTTCATGCCCATATCCTTGGCTGCCTGTAAATAAATCTCAACATCCCTGCGAGGGTCAACAATAGCACAGGTGTTTGAGCCGCCAAGGAGGTACGAACTATGGGCCAGCCCCTTGACAAAAAATTGTTGGACTATCATAACAGCCCCCTTTCATTAATCAGCAATTCCAAGCTCCTTGTGCCTTGCCAGGATTTGGTCGGCCAATTTGTCCAGGGCCGTAAAATCATCATCTTTAGGACAGCCTTTTGCTGCGACCGGCTCAAGCAGCTCCACTTTGAGGTTTGAAAGTAGACCCGTGAGTTGTTCGACCATCCTGCCACCCCATCCGTATGAACCGATAATTGAAGCGAATTTGGTCTTTGGCCTGAGTGCGTTCGCCAAAATCGCAGCGTATGCAGCCATCGGATGTGCGCCTGCCAGAACAGTCGGAGAGCCAACCACGATTGTCGCTGCATCGACAAGAGATATCGCCAGCTTGCCGATGTCCGTTGCCGAAAGTTTGAATTGCCTGACGGTTATGCCTCTTTCAATCAAAGCATCTACAAAATGCTCAACCATTTTCCTTGTGCTGTCGTGCATGGAAACATACGGCAGAACAACTTCATTCTTGACCCGGTCGCTGATCCAATCTTGATAAGCATTGATAATAAACTCCGGCTTATCGTAGACAGGGCCATGGCTTGGAGCAATCATTTCGATTTCCAGAACCTGTATTTTTTCGAGATTCTTTATTATTTGTCCTCGGAAAGGCATCATTATCTCGGCGTAATACCTCTTTGCGGCTTCATAAACAACCGCCTCGTCATCCACAAACAGGCTGCTCGTCGCAAGGTGCGAGCCGAAGAAATCGCACGGAAACAATATTTTGTCTTCCTGAAGGTATGTCCCCATGGTCTCGGGCCAGTGGACCCACGGAATATATACGAACTGCAGCGTCTTATCGCCCAGCGAAAGTGTTTGCCCGTCTTCAATCGTAACAAATTTATCATCAGCAATATTCAATAAGTCAATAAGCATCCCCTTGCACTTGGCGTTTGTTACTACCTTTGCATCGGGATAGAGCATTAATATATCCGGGATGCTGCCTGAGTGGTCCTGCTCACCGTGGTGGGCAACAACATAATCAATTCTATCAATCCCAACTTCGACAAGATTATCTATCAGCACATCGGCTTTTGCCGGGTCGACTGTGTCAAGAAGGGCCGTTTTCTCGCTGCCCTTTATCAGATATGCATTGTAGCTCGTGCCGTCAGGCAGCGGAATCAGCTCGTCGAACAACCTCCTGTCCCAATCAATCGCCCCCACTGCGTAAACGTTCGGCTTCAGTTCTCTCATCCTGTGATGTCCTTTACCGCCTGTAGAACCGCTTCATAATCCGGCTCATTGGTCAATTCGTTCACCATCTGGACATACCTGACAACCCCTTCTTTGTCCACTACGAACACCGCTCGCGCAAGAAGTCGCAGCTCCTTGATTAGAACACCGAACGCATTGCCGAACGACGCACCGCGATGGTCCGAAAGGGTCTGCACATTTTTCACATCCGCAGCCCCACACCAACGCTTCTGAGCAAATGGAAGGTCCATGCTGATAGTCAACACAACCATGTCATCACCGAGATTTACGGCCTCCTGATTGAACCGGCGCGTCATCGTGTCGCACACGGAGGTATCCAGAGATGGCACAGATGAAATGATACAGATCTTGCCCCGGAATGACGAGAGCTTAACCGGCGACAAATCATTTGCAAGAACTTCAAAATCGGGGGCCGGCTCACCAACCTTCAGTCCTTTACCCACCAAGGTCAATGGCTGGCCCTTCATCGTAATTATACCTTTTCGCTCTTCCATAATCGCCCCCTTGTAAATTTCTTAGTAATTGGTCGCTTCCAGTTCGTAATAGCTCTTTGGATGGGCACAGGCCGGGCATAATTCCGGTGCTTCCGGCCCTTCGTGCACGTAGCCGCAATTCCTGCAAACCCACCTTACGCTCTTTTCCCGCTTGAACACCACACCGTCGGTTATATTCTTTGTCAGGGCATTATATCGCTGCTCGTGTCGTCTTTCAGCAACTGCTATGCTCCTGAAGACCGCAGCTATTTCAGTAAAACCTTCCTTCTCTGCCGTCTCGGCAAAGCCCGGGTACATCTCCGTTTGTTCGTAATGTTCACCCGCTGCCGCCGCCTTCAAATTCTCAACTGTTTTGCCGATAACACCGGCCGGAAATGCCGCGGTAATCTCAACTTCGCCGCCTTCCAGGAATTTGAACTCACGCTTGGCATGTTCTTTTTCCTGGTCCGATGTTTCAGCAAATATAGCCGCTATTTGTTCATAACCTTCCTTCTTGGCCTGGCTGGCAAAATAACTGTAACGGTTTCTCGCCTGAGATTCGCCCGCGAACGCAGCTACAAGGTTCTTTTCCGTCTGTGTACCTTTAAGACCCATTCATAATCTCCTTTTATACAAATAATTAATATTTCTTAAAAAGCTATCTTTTCTTCCGGAAACCTATTTACACATATCACAAACACCTTCGAAGTAGACGGTCTTTTTCAATACGGTGAACCTTCTGCTAATGTTCTTCGGAACTTCAATATTGTCAAATGGCTTGTAATGAAAGTCAAAAATCCTCTTGCACTTTACACACTTGAAATGCTGATGAGTTTCGAGTTTGCCGTCGAATCTCTTCACATCGCCTGTACCCTCAACAATCGAGGCTGCACCAATATCGGCCAAAGTCAAAAGGGTTCGATTGACCGTATCAAGCGATATGTTGGGAATCACCTCCCTGACCTTGCGAAAAACCACCTCCGCCGAAGGATGCTGCTCAGTTTCAATCAGCACTTTATATACGGCCATCCGCTGGGGCGTAATTTTCAGCCCCGCCTCACGACACTTGGCCCGCAAGGCTTCCATTTTCTCTTTCAGCATGTCTTTTTTCCCTCTACCTCTACTGCCCGACATAGTCGTGTCCTAATGAAAGCAATAGCAATTTTTCAAATCGATAATTCCGGAACTCCATCAATTATATCTCATCCAGGACACGCTGAACAGAAAATTTAACCATATTTATACTCGTCTTTCAAACTGATTTTTCCTCGCTAAAAACGGCGATTTGCCGGGGGCGCAACAATCCTCCATTGGACGGTCAAAAATGGAGCCACCCTCCTCCGGATGGCTCCGTTATGGGAGAAACAAAACCGGTCTTACTTTTAGGTACAGTTTGCAACGACGACTTTGATTTACAAAATACAGGGCGAAAATCCTCATTTCTCCAATTCTCAGATTGTCAGTTAGGATGCTCCACCCGTATTCATTGGTCAAATCGCATTCGCAAGTCATATAGTAACAGTAAAACGGTTTTCGAGCTTACGTCAAAAGTTTTCCAGTTCCTTTTGACATTGCTCGTACCTATTACGATATAGTATTGACTACTATTTGTCAACACTTTTTTCAAAGATTTCTCAAAAATTTTACCTATAGCTCATAAGTCTTTGCCGCAAAAAAGCCTGCGCATCCCGGCAAAATTCAATCCCCCCAAAACATACTGTGCAGTTTGACCCTACCCCAGCCCTAACCGGAGCAAAAGTGACTCCTAAAAACATCTGAACGTATACTTTCGCGAGTTTGCAAAAACCAAACTTTCTCAGTCAAAAAGTTACTACTGTATTCAATATCTATAACTACTTTTCAGATTTAACACCGAATATATGGCTGCATGTAACTCTCATTGATATAATATCTTAGAGGATTACAGCCAATTATGGTGTTCTCTTAATGCCAGGAAAAATTTTCCCGCTTTTTCCGATTCCATACTATAATGGCAGAAATGCTATTATTGATCTACAGTGCAGGCCGACCTTGCCTTTCCAAATAGGATATAGAACATTATGCTAAAACAGCCGAAGTTAGGTAATAGTTCAGAGGTACAATATAGATATGAGTGCTGATTGCAATCGAAGCCCTGTTCTCGTCTTGGGAATAGGCAATATTTTGCTCCGTGACGAGGGTGTAGGCGTGCGTGTGATAGAGCAGATGCGGGA
>Ga0224495_10001075_pt1 | contig 20148 bp, 21 predicted proteins | sample SF_Jul11_sed_USG_FD_168128 | JGI IMG/M metagenome (GOLD analysis project Ga0224495, IMG submission 168128) | Sediment microbial communities from San Francisco Bay, California, United States - SF_Jul11_sed_USGS_4_1 | ecosystem: Environmental > Aquatic > Marine > Sediment | place: USA: California... | reverse complement strand
GTGCTGTATGCCGCGCTGCTGGCGACGCAGGACGAGCGCACCCACGAAGCGGCGGTGCTGCGCACGCTGGGGGCGGACGGGCGCTACCTGCGGCGGCTGCACCGGACGGAATTCGCCGTGCTGGGCGGGCTGAGCGGGTTGTTCGCGGCAGCAGGCGCGGTGCTGCTCGGCTGGGTGCTGGCAAACAGGGTACTGGAGATCCCGTACCAGCCCGACCCGATGATCTGGCTGGTGGGCGTGCTGGGCGGCATCGCGACGGTGATGCTGGCCGGGCGGCTGGGCACGCGGCGGCTGACCGAGGTGCCGCCGCTGGCGATATTGCGTGAATAATCTATTTTGACGGGTTTTCTGATGAAAAATGCTTGCAATGTGTTGAGTCTTATGATGATTGGGCTGGTTTCCGGTTGTAGCAGTGAAGCGGCCAAGCGAACAGCATATGAGACGCTGCAAAACGTCCGCGAACAGGAATGTTTGAATAACCCATCGGCTGATTGCGGTAAACGGGATCGTTACGAAGACTATGATCGTCAGCGTAAGGATCTGGAATTGCCAAACTGAAATGGATTAGTTGACGAGACTTTAATCCGCTTCGATCGCTCTGTTTTTTTCAATAGTAAGCATGCAATTACGTTCCGATTCAGGTTGAGTGTGATATCGTTTAGTGATAGAATGCGCGCCGCTGCGGGGCTGTATTAACTTATCCGGAGCTATTTTCCCGTTCGCACAAGTTGGGGTGCCCTTAAGGGTCAAGCTGGCGGACGGTAGTTCATAACCCTTACGATTGGAGTAATCATGGCTGTAACTATGCGTCAAATGTTGGAAGCTGGTGTGCATTTTGGACACCAGACCCGTTTCTGGAACCCGAAGATGGCTCCGTATATCTTTGGCCACCGCAATAAAATTCACATCATCAACCTGGAAAAAACCGTCACGATGTTTGCCGATGCGGAAAACTTTGTGCGCAAGCTGTCTGCCAAGAAAGGCAGTATTCTGTTCGTGGCGACTAAGCGCCAGGCACGCGACATTATCAAAGAGGAAGCAATTCGTGCGGATTCGCCTTTTGTGAACTACCGTTGGTTGGGCGGTATGTTGACTAACCACAAAACTGTGCAGAAATCCATCCAGCGTTTGCGCGAACTGGAGCAAATGACTGCCGATGGTGCAAATGAAAAGGTTTCAAAGAAAGAGGCGTTGATGATGAAGCGTGAGCTGGAGAAGCTGGATCGCAGTCTGGGTGGTATCAAGGATATGGCTGGCTTGCCTGCAGCCTTGTTTGTGATCGACGTCGGTTATCAGAAGGGTGCCATTGTTGAAGCGCAGAAACTGGGTATTCCGGTGATTGGTATCGTCGATACCAATAATTCGCCGCTGGGTGTGGATTACATTATCCCCGGTAACGACGATTCCACGCAGGCAATTCGTCTGTATGCACGCGCGATTGCCGATGCCGTGCTGGAGGGTCGCACACAGGCGATAAATGAATTGGTCGAGCATGTGGCAGAGGTTGAGGCTGAACAGGCCGCATGAGTTTTATTTAAGCGCATAAAGGGGCGCGAGCCCCTTTTTTTATAGGCCATTTTTACAAGCGACGATCATGTCTGAAAACCGAAGAAGCAAGACAGTCACACAGGGTGTACAGCGTTCGCCTAATCGCGCCATGTTGCGCGCGGTAGGTTTTGGCGACAGGGATTTTAGCAAACCTATCGTGGGCATATCGAATGCGCACAGCACCATCACGCCGTGCAATATGGGTATCGGTGCATTGGCTGTGCGCGCCGAAACCGCGCTGAAAAAAGCGGGTGCGATGCCGCAGGTGTTCGGCACCATCACTATTTCGGATGGTATTTCGATGGGTACCGAGGGGATGAAGTATTCGCTGGTGTCGCGCGAAGTGATTGCAGATTCCATAGAGACTGTATGTAACGGTCAGAGCATGGACGGCGTGATCGCCATCGGCGGCTGTGACAAGAACATGCCCGGCGCGATGATTGCGCTGGCTCGTTTGAATATTCCGTCAATATTTGTCTATGGTGGCACAATCAAGCCCGGGCACCATCATGGCCGCGATCTGACCATCGTGAGCGCGTTCGAGGCGGTGGGGCAGTATACCGCCCATAAGATCGACGAAACGGAGTTGCTGGAGATTGAGCGCCACGCCTGTCCGGGTGCGGGTTCGTGCGGCGGCATGTATACCGCGAATACGATGTCATCAATCATTGAGGCCATGGGCATGAGTCTGATGTATTCGTCCACGATGGCGGCGGAGGATCTGGAGAAAGCCGAGAGCACGGGGAAATCTGCCGAGGTGTTGGTGAATGCTATCAGAAAGCAGATATTGCCGCGCCAGATATTGACGCGCAAAGCGTTCGAGAACGCGATTGCTGTGACCATGGCAGTCGGCGGTTCTACCAACGCTGTATTACATTTGTTGTCGATAGCGCATGCTGCACAGGTGTCTCTAACTATAGATGATTTCGAAAATATTCGTGCCCGCGTGCCGGTGTTGTGCGATCTGAAACCGTCCGGGAAATATGTGGCTACCGATTTGCATCAGGCCGGTGGCATTCCCCAGGTGATGAAGATTTTGCTCGCGCACGGCGCACTGCATGGCGATGCGTTGACAATTACCGGGAAAACTATTGCCGAAGTACTGGCGGATGTGCCTGAGGAGCCACATAAGGATCAGGATGTGATTCGCCCGTGGAACGATCCGATCTATGCACAGGGACACCTTGCGATTTTGAAGGGCAACCTCGCGGAAGAAGGCGCGGTGGCCAAGATTACCGGAATCAAATTGGCCAAGATCACTGGGCCAGCCCGAGTGTTTGAATCCGAAGAAGACTGCATGGCGGCGATTCTTGAGCGGAAAATAAAGGCAGGCGATGTGGTCATCATCCGCTACGAAGGTCCCAAGGGAGGTCCTGGCATGCGCGAGATGTTGTCGCCAACATCGGCGATCATTGGCGAAGGTTTGGGCGATTCAGTCGGACTGATAACAGATGGGCGTTTTTCCGGGGGTACGTATGGCATGGTGGTTGGCCATGTTGCACCGGAAGCGGCAGTGGGCGGCACGATTGCGTTGGTCAACGAGGGCGACTCGGTGACTATCGATGCCGACCAGCGCTTGCTGCAACTTAATGTGAACGATGAAGAGCTGGCGCGTCGCCGTGCTGCATGGCAACCACCTGCGCCGCGATATGCACGCGGCGTGCTGGCAAAATACGCCAAGCTGGTATCAACGGCAAGTAAGGGTGCAGTTACAGATTGATGATTTGAATAATTTTATGGAGTAGAAAATGTCTGAAATTACTGCAAGTATGGTGAAAGAACTGCGCGAGATGACAGGTCTCGGCATGATGGAATGTAAAAAAGCGCTGGTGGAAGCGAGCGGTGACCTGAAAGCTGCTGAAGAGCAATTGCGTATTAAGAGCGGTGCCAAGGCAAGCAAGGCGGCTAGCCGCGTAACTGCTGAGGGCGTGGTCAGTTCTTATCTCGCCAACGACAACAAGAGCGGCGCAGTGGTTGAAGTGAATTGCGAAACCGATTTCGTTGCGAAGAACGATGATTTCGTTGCATTTGCTAAAAATGTAGCCGAAACCGTGGCGAAACATAGTCCTGCCGATATTGAAGTATTGTCTGGAATGCCTATCGTTAACGGCTCTGGCACTGTGGAGGAAACCCGCAAGGCGTTGGTCATGAAACTGGGTGAAAACGTCACCATCCGCCGTATTGAGCGTTATGAGACCAGTACCGGTAAACTATCCAGCTATCTGCATGGCAGCAAGATCGGTGTGTTGCTGAATTTCGAGGGTGGCGACGATACTTTGGGCCGTGATATCTGCATGCATATTGCAGCGAGCAAGCCCAAATCTGTCGATGCTTCCGGCGTAAATCCGGAAGACATTGAGACCGAACGCCGTATTGCGATCGAAAAGGCCAAAGAGTCCGGCAAGCCTGAAGCGATGCTGGAAAAAATTGCCGAAGGTACAGTGCAAAAATTCCTCAAGGAAGTGACACTGATGGGCCAGGTGTTCGTAAAAGCGGAAGACGGAAAGCAGACTATTGAACAATTGTTGAAATCCAAGAATGCTTCGGTAAAAGCCTTCCGAATGTTTGTCGTCGGTGAAGGCATCGAGAAGAAGATCGAAGATTACGCTGCTGAAGTGGCCGCTGCCGCTGCTGAGGCTGCAAAAGGCTGATTATCATGAATGCCCCGTCATATAAACGTATTTTGCTCAAGCTTAGTGGCGAAGCGCTGATGGGCGACGACAGCTATGGTATCAACCAGGAAGTGGTCTCGCGCATTGTTGCAGAGATTGCTGAGGTGGTTGGGCTAGGTGTTGAAGTAGCTATTGTGATTGGCGGAGGCAATATCTTTCGCGGTGTGGCCCCGGCTGCTGCGGGAATGGATAGGGCAACTGCCGATTACATGGGGATGTTGGCTACAGTGATGAATTCCATGGCGTTGCAGGATGCGATGACGCGGGCGGGTCTCGATTGTCGTGTGCAATCTGCATTGAATCTGGAACAGGTAGCCGAGCCGTTTATTCGCAACAAGGCGATACGTTACCTGGAAGAGGGGAAAGTGGTAATCTTTGCTGCCGGTATCGGCAGCCCGTTTTTTACCACAGATACTGCTGCCGCTTTGCGCGGGGTGGAAATGTCTGCCGAAGTTGTGATCAAGGCAACCAAGGTCGACGGCGTGTATACCGCCGATCCGAAGAAGGATTCCGGTGCGATCCGTTACCAGAGTCTCAGCTTTGATGAAGCGATCAGCAAGAACCTAAAGGTCATGGATGCGACAGCTTTGACCTTATGCCGCGACCAGAAGCTACCAATCATCGTGTTCAGTATATTCAAGCATGGTGCATTGAAGCGAGTGGTATTCGGAGAGGGTGAGGGAACATTGGTTCGCGTCGATTGATTGTGGCGGGCTGATAAACTCAGGAGAAAACGTAATGATTGCTGAAATTAAAAAAACTGCCGAGCAAAAAATGCAAAAGTCGTTGGACGTATTGAAAGCTGACTTGGGAAAAGTACGCACTGGTCGTGCACATACAGGATTGCTTGATCATGTGACAGTTGATTACTACGGCAGTCCGACGCTTATTACGCAAGTTGCCAATGTTACGTTGATCGACGCACGCACTATAGGTGTGCAGCCATGGGAGAAAAGCATGGTTGGTCCGGTCGAGCGTGCCATCCGTGATTCTGATCTGGGATTGAATCCCGCTACCAACGGTGATTTGATCCGTGTACCGATGCCGATGCTGACGGAAGAGCGTCGTAAGGATTTGATCAAGGTGGTCAAGTCCGAGGGTGAAACCGCCAAAGTGGCGGTGAGGAATATTCGACGCGATGCCAATAATGTGCTTAAGGATGCACTAAAAAACAAAGAGATAGCTGCGGATGAAGAGCGCCGCACCCAGGACGAGATACAGAAACTAACTGATCGTTTCGTCGCTGAGATTGACAGGATGCTCGCTGCTAAAGAAGCCGACCTTATGGCGGTTTGATTCCGGCATACTTTTAAGGAATGATGGCCAATCTCCCACCTAGTTCCACTCGCACTGTCCCGGAGGTATCCAATGTTCCGCGCCACATTGCGATTATCATGGATGGCAATGGGCGCTGGGCAAAGCAACGTTTCATGCCGCGTGTGGCAGGGCATCAACGCGGTGTGGAAGCTTTGCGCGAGGTTGTGAAAGCATGCCGCGATCTAGGTGTTGGATATTTGACTGTTTTTGCATTCAGCAGTGAAAACTGGCGCCGCCCCGCCGACGAAGTTTCCTTTTTGATGACGTTGTTTCTGAAGATGCTGGAACGAGAAGTTTCTAAATTGCACGAGAATAATATACGCCTCAGAATAATCGGAGACCGCAGTCGTTTTGACGATAAGTTGAAGCAGGCAATGCAGGAAGCGGAGCAGCTCACCTCGAATAATTCAGCGTTGACGCTGACTATAGCAGTGAATTACGGTGGACGATGGGATGTAATGCAAGCGCTTCGTACTATGCTTAAGGAACATCCTGAACTTGTCGAGAATCTTGCCGAGGAAGATATCAGGCCCTATTTATCGATGAGTGATGCACCTGAACCCGATCTGTTCATTCGTACCGGTGGCGAACAACGTATCAGCAACTTCATGTTGTGGCAATTGGCTTATACAGAATTATATTTTACGGATGTTTTATGGCCGGCGTTTGGCCGCGCAGAACTGGAAGCGGCTATTGTTTCCTATCAAAAGCGCGAGAGGAGGTTTGGTCGTACCAGTGAACAATTGATAGATGCGTCGCCTCAAGGGAAAAGCAATGCTTAAATTGAGGGTGATAACCGCTGTGGTTCTATTGGTATTGTTTTTGTTGGCATTGTTTGCGCTTCCAGATTTCGGATGGATTGTGTTCGTTATTGTGGTGGTGCTGCAATGCGCTTCGGAGTGGTCAAGATTGGCCAAGTTGGATTGCACAAAGGCAAAGCTATTCTGGGGACTGACATTGATGATGTTGTTGGGGTTGGTCTGGTTTGATGCCAACCATTCAACAGGGCAGCGGGCGTTGCTGCATTTGTTGATTTATTTGGTGTCTGCCCTGTTGTGGCTAATTATTGTGCCAGCATGGATGATAGCGGGATGGAAAGTGAAAAACCCGTTGTGGATGGCACTGGTGGGCTGGGCTGTGATGATTCCGACCGGTTTGGCGTTACTTGATTTACGAACCATCAATCCGTGGATATTGTTATTGGTGATGGGGCTGGTTGCGGCGGCAGATATTTCGGCTTATTTTGCAGGGCGCAAATTTGGCAGGAACAAGCTTGCACCTAGTATTAGCCCTGGAAAAACCTGGGAGGGAGTGGCGGGCGCGATGCTGGGTGTTTCTATTTATGTGATAGCGGTGTGGCGTATTAATCCCAATCTGAGGCAGCATGATGTACTGCCTGTCCTGTTGTTGGCTTCCTGGTGGTGGGTCGGGCTGGCAGTCATCGGTGATTTATTTGAATCGGCAATCAAACGTCAGGCGGGTGTAAAAGACAGTGGTGCGTTGTTACCCGGTCATGGCGGCCTGCTTGATCGTATCGATGCACTTACCTCAACACTGCCGCTCGCTGCTTTAGTGATTATGTTGCAGCGGTTGTCCTGATAATTTATGCAACATTTGACTATATTGGGCTCTACCGGGAGCATCGGCGCCAGTACACTGAATGTGGTGGGGCGTCACCCCGATAAATTTAGGATTGTTGCGCTAACGGCCAATTCGCAGGTCGAACTGATGTTTGAGCAGTGTCGGCAATTCATGCCGAGATTTGCAGTTATGGCAAACAAGGATGCCGCTGCACAATTACGTTTGAAGATACGTGATGCGGGTCTGAAAGTCGAGGTGCTGGAAGGTGAAGCTGCTCTGGAGCAGGTTTCAACATATCCGGAAGTTGACTCCGTGATGGCGGCCATTGTGGGTGCGGCCGGTTTGCGGCCTACATTCGCAGCGGCAAAGGCCGGTAAAAAAATCCTGTTGGCAAACAAGGAAACGCTGGTGATGGCGGGTAACGTGTTTATGGATGCAGTGCATGATAGCGGTTCCATGCTACTGCCTATCGACAGTGAGCATAATGCAATATTTCAAGCTTTGCCAGGAAACTATGATGGCGATATGGTAGCCAGCGGTGTGCGCCGTATCTTGCTGACAGCATCAGGTGGTCCGTTTTGGAATGTGCCACTTGGCGAATTGCATAACGTGACGCCCGAGCAGGCTTGTGCGCATCCCAATTGGGTTATGGGCCGCAAGATATCGGTGGATTCCGCGAGTATGATGAACAAGGGGCTGGAGGTTATTGAGGCGCACTGGCTGTTTAATGTGAGCGCTGATGACATACAGGTTGTTGTTCATCCCCAGAGCGTAATTCATTCGTTGGTCGAGTATGTGGATGGGTCAGTACTGGCTCAGTTGGGTAATCCCGATATGCGCACGCCGATCGCTTACGGGTTGGCTTATCCTGAGCGTATTGACTCAGGTGTTACCGCGCTGGATTTGTTTAAAGTGGCAACGATGAATTTTATGGAGCCGGATTTCGATCGCTTTCCGTGCTTGGCTCTGGCATATAAGGCATTGCGTGCTGCAGGTACAGCTCCTGCTATTTTGAATGCGGCTAATGAAGTGGCTGTGGAGGCTTTTCTTGGTCGGCGAATCTCATTCTTGGCCATTCCGCGTGTTATTGAGTCGGTACTTGATGCGTTGCCCATCAATAAAGTTGGCAGCTTGGATGATGTTCTCGGGGCAGATGAAGTAGCTCGTCGTGAAGCATTTAAACAAATTATGGACATAACCTGATGATCACATTGCTCGCATTCGTCGGTGCAATTGCGATGCTGGTGGTGTTCCACGAGTTCGGACATTACTGGGTAGCACGTCGCTGCGGGGTGAAAGTGCTGCGATTCTCGCTGGGTTTTGGCAAGATTCTATATTCCAGGCGATTTTCCGGAAACGATACTGAATGGGTGGTTTCGGCTATTCCGTTTGGTGGATACGTCAAGATGGTGGATGAACGTGAAGATAGGGTTGCTCCCGAAGATTTACCCTACGCTTTTAACCGTAAACCGGTGTTACAACGTATGGCTATCGTTGTAGCGGGACCCTTGGCAAATTTTTTGTTGGCAATCGCGTTATATTGGGCATTGTTCGTGTATGGGCTACCCGGCTTGAAGCCGATGCTTGGCGATGTACCACCGGATACTCCGGCAGCCATGGCCCAGATGAGATCAGGTGAAACCATCGTCAGCATCAATGGCGACAGAATTCCAAGTTGGCAGGAGTTGCGCTGGCGTTTGATGGAGTTGTCACTTCGGCAGAATGTGGGGGAAAACGGCACACAAGGCGAGATTCTCGTAGAGGGACTTGGCAAGATGGGTGAAAGGCTATTGCATCGGCTTGATCTTGGCAGTTTGGGTGCCGCAGATATGGGTGGAGAGTTTCTTGAGAAGCTGGGTTTGAATCTTTTTCAACCGGAAGTCTTACCGGTCATAGGGAAAATCGCCGAAGACAGTGTTGCGCAGCGGGCTGGATTGCAAGAGGGGGATGTGATGCTGCGTGTTAATGGCGTGACGTTGCATGGCTGGTTTGATGTGGTCAAGTCGATCAGTGCTCATCCTGATGAGGTTGTTGTATTAGACGTTCAACGTGACAAAGTATTGCTGAGCGTATCACTCACACCCAAGGCAGTGGTTGAATCGGAAAGAACGATCGGCAGGATTGGCATAGCGCCGAAAATCGATAAGGACGCATGGCAGGCGATGTACACCGAGGTGAGCTATCCGCCTCTTGAAGCACTTGTTCAATCATTGCACAAGACATGGGAAACATGTGTCATTAGTCTGAAAATGCTCGGCAAAATGATTACAGGTGAAGTTTCTATGAAGAATCTAAGCGGCCCAATCACCATTGCTGATTATGCCGGGCAGTCCGCAGAGATGGGGGCAGTGGCTTATTTTGGGTTTCTGGCCTTTATCAGCATTAGTCTTGGTGTATTGAATTTGTTGCCTATCCCAATATTGGACGGAGGGCACTTGCTGTATTATGTCGCCGAATTGGTCAAGGGCGGTCCGATCTCCGAGCAGGCGTGGGAGATTGGTCAGAATATCGGTATTGCACTTCTCGGAACGCTGATGGTTTTTGCAGTTTATAACGATATATATCGCCTCGTCTCAGGTTAAATAATGAAATTACTTGAATTGGCCGGATTGATCTTCCTGTTTTTCACCTCTTCTGCATGGGCTTTTGATCCATTTACTGTCAAGGATATTCGCGTCGAGGGTATCCAGCGTACCGAGGCTGGTACGGTGTTCAGTTATTTGCCAGTCAAAGTTGGCGATACTATGGATAGAAAGCAGGCATCGCTGGCGATACATGCCTTGTATGCAACCGGATTTTTTAAGGACGTCCAGTTGAAAGCAGAAAAAAATGTGTTGATTGTAGTGGTGCGCGAGAGACCTTCAATTGCAAATATCGAAATTAACGGAACCAGTGATTTTCCTAAGGACCAACTTAAGGAAAGTATGAAATACGCGGGATTGGCTGAGGCTCGTATTTTCGACAAGGGAGCGCTGGAAAAGGCCACGCAGGAATTAAAGCGACAATATGTCGCCCGCGGAAAATATGCCGTGAAGGTGACGACCACAGTTACCGAGATGGAGCGTAACCGGGTAGGTATCGCTTTCAATGTAGTCGAGGGAGAAGTCTCCAAGATAAAACAAATCAACTTGATCGGGAACCAAGTTTACCCGGAGGATGAGTTGCTGGATTTAATGAAATTGAGCACACCGGGATGGTTTAGTTGGTTCAGCAGTAGCGACCAATATTCCAAGCAAAAGCTGTCAGCAGATATGGAGGCAATACGTTCGTTCTATATGGATAACGGCTATCTGGAGTTCAATATCGATTCCACACAGGTCTCGATTACTTCGGATAAAAAAGACATATATATCACCATCAATTTCAGCGAAGGAGAGAAGTATACAGTTGCCAACGTGAATGTTTCTGGTGATATGCCGGTTCCCAAGGGTGAAATAGAGAAGTTGGTTTTGGTGAAGGCGGGAGATACTTTTTCTCGTAGAGCGTTGACTGAATCAAGCGGGAAGATCGGTGAGCGGCTAGGCCAAGAAGGATATGCATTTTCCAATGTGAGTGCAATTCCTGAAATTGACAGGGAAAAACACGAGGTTTCTTTTAATTTTGTGGTTGATCCGGGGCAGCGCGTATATATTCGCCGTATCAATATTGCGGGGAATAATAAAACCAAGGATGAGGTCATACGCCGCGAGTTTCGCCAGACAGAGGGTGAATGGTTTGATGTGGAAAAGGTCAAAAAGTCCAAGCAGCGTGTAGACAAGCTGGATTTTTTCTCTGACGTGAGCATTGAAACTCCGCCAGTACAGGGAACGACAGACCAGATGGATGTGAATATGACAGTTCAGGAAAAGCCAACAGGAAATATTTCGCTGGGCGCAGGTTATTCAAGCGGAGAAGGGCTGGTATTGAGTGGCAGTGTGACACAGGCTAATCTTTTCGGGACGGGCAACTATCTTTCTACGCAAGTCAATACTGGTAAAGTCAATCAGGTATATTCGGTTTCCTATACTAATCCTTACTATACCGATGAAGGGGTGAGCCGGGGGTTTGATGTATACAAGCGTAATACAGACTCTCAGAGTACGGCGATAAGCCAGTATTCGACCCATACTTTGGGGGGGGGCGTGCATTTTGGTGTGCCGATAGCCGAAGATGAATCGGTCAGTTACGGCTTGGCGGTTGAAAGAACTGAGTTGGGTTTATTTGCAAATCCCCCGGTGAGGCTCGTAGAGTATGTCAATACATTTGGTGCAACCAACACCAATGTGTTGGCGACGATTGGTTGGGCGCGCGATACAAGGGACAGTGCTATATATACCACCCGGGGTACGGTGCAGCGTATTTATTCTGAAATTGCCCTGCCGGTGTACGATATGCGTTACTACAAATTAAACTATCAGCATCAAAGATTTTTTCCGGTGAGTGGAGATGTCACCTTGTTATTGAATGGCGAAGCAGGCATCGCGGGTGGATATGCCGGGAAACCGCTGCCATTCTTCAAGAATTTTTATGCCGGAGGCCCTGGTTCGGTGCGCGGGTATGAATCGAGTTCGCTGGGTCCGAGGGACGCATCTGGCTCTTCTTTAGGCGGTTCGCGCCGAGTAATAGGCGGAGCCGAGTTGCTGATGCCTTTTCCAGGGATGGAGAAGGAGAAGTCAGTGCGTTTGAGCGGTTTTTTAGATGGGGGAGCCGTTTATGGAAGTGGTGATCTGCCCGGCAGCGCCGGATTGCGTTATTCTATTGGCACGGCCTTTACGTGGTTGTCACCTGTGGGGCCTTTGAAATTTAGTTATGCTTGGCCAATAAGGAGGCAGGAGACGGATAGAATACAGAATTTCCAGTTTACTTTGGGTTCGGTGTTCTGATGATGTTCTGCTTTTAAAGCAAACTGGACAAGTAGTCCGAAACATGTTGATAAGTAGAAGTCTGCAATTCTAGAAAAGGCAAGCCGCTCCAAGAAGAGTAGTTTTGTGCGGTTGATATTGCGAAGGAGGAAGTGTGAATATTTCGATTAAATCAGTTTTGTTGATTGTGATGCTGGGTGCCGGACTAGTACATGCAGACGACACATTTAAAGTGGGAGTCGTAGACATTGAGCGTGTTCTGCGTGAGGCTATTCCAGCAATGAAGGCAGAAAAGAAAATCGAGAAGGAGTTTTTTGCCAGAGATCAGGAAATAAAAAAAATGATCAAACAGGCAAAGGAGCTACAAGGACAGCTGGAGAAGGAGGGCAGTGAGCTTTCTGATGCCGATCATCGTAATAAAGAACGCGAATTGTCTGCTCTGGATGTGGATTTGCAGCGCTTGCAGCGCGAATTTCGCGAGGATTTGAATTTGCGTAAAAACGAAGAATTAGCTCTTGTCCTTGAGCTTGCCAACAAGGCTATCCAGGCGATTGCTGAAAAGGAAAAGTTCGATCTCATTTTGCAGGAAGCAGCGTATCGTAATCCCAAGATTGATATTACAGAAAAGGTGATTCAGAATCTTGACGGCAATAAGGTTGCCAAGTAAGTGGGGTTGAAAGTATGACAACTTCATACTTGTTATCCGAGATCGTGGCACGATTGGGCGGACAAATATTGGGCAATGCCAAGGTGCGCATAACCCAGATTGCAACGCTTGAGGCCGCCTGTTCCGACCAGATCAGTTTTCTTACGAACAGCAAATATCGTGGTCAACTCGCCAATACCAAAGCCGGCGCAGTGATTCTTTCGGGTGCGGATGCGGACGCAACCGATTTGCCACGCATTATTTCTGATAATCCTTATGCATATTTTGCCAAAGTGTCTGCCTTGCTTAATCCACTACCTGAAGTCAGGCCCGGAATACATCCGACTGCTACCATCGGTTCGGGTGCGCAGATAGATGCGACAGCTTGCATAGCGGCAATGGCGGTGATAGGGGAGATGGCAAAGATAGGACCGCAATCCATGATTGGTGAAGGCTGCTGTATCGGTGAGAACGTTATCATCGGCAGTCATGCACGTTTGTATCCGCGTGTTGTTATATATCATGATTGCGTGGTTGGAAATAATCTGATCGCTCACTCTGGGGTTGTTATCGGGGCGGATGGTTTTGGGGTGGCGCTGGATCAGGGATGTTGGATCAAGATTCCACAAATCGGCCGCGTAGTAATAGGCGATGATGTAGAGATTGGTGCTAATACTACGATAGATCGTGGTGCATTGAGCGACACGGTAATTGAGGATGGAGTAAAGCTGGATAACCAGATTCAAGTCGCGCACAACGTACGTATCGGTGCACATACTGCAATTGCAGGTTGCGTCGGCATTGCGGGCAGTACAACCATTGGCCGACATTGCCGTATTGGTGGCAGTGCTGGGATTCTTGGGCATTTGCACATAGCGGATCATGTTGAGATTGCGTCTTTCACTCTGATAGGAAAATCGATACGCGAAGCTGGTTCCTATGTTGGAATTTTTCCTTTTTCAAAAGCTGAAGACTGGCGCAAGAATAGCGTGCATCTGCGCCACATGGATGAATTGGCGGGGCGTATCAAGAAACTGGAACAACAGCTTAAATCTTTAGGTACTGAAACACTGAATTCTGAATAGTAAATAGGGAAGACTGATGAGTATAAAGATGGATATTAACGAGATTATGGAATTGCTGCCGCACCGCTATCCATTTTTGCTGATAGATCGCGTGGTGTCGATGGAGCAGGATAAAAGTATCGTAGCTCTAAAAAATGTCACCATCAACGAACCTTTTTTTCCGGGACATTACCCACACCATCCGGTTATGCCCGGTGTGCTGATTATAGAGGCGATGGCACAGGCGTCCGCTTTGTTGTCGTTCAAGTCGATGAAGGCGCAATCTCCCGGCGCTACAAGCGAAAAATCGGTGTATTACTTCGCTGGCATTGACGGCGCGCGTTTCAGGCAGCCAGTCGGGCCCGGCGATCAATTGATTATCAAAGCAACCCTGGTTCGCAGCATGCGCGGCCTGTTCAAATTTAGCGCAACGGCCGAAGTGGATGGCCAACTGGTTGCTGAAGCGGAGCTGATGTGTACGGTTAAAGCGGTGTCATAATGCGTCATCCCACAGCAATCATTCACCCCAATGCCAGACTCGCTGAAGATGTTGAAGTGGGTGCATATTCCATTATCGGAGAACACGTCGAGATCGGTTCGGGTACTGTAATCGGCCCGCATGTGGTGATAGACGGGCGCACGCGTATAGGCACGAATAATCGCATTTTTCAATTTTGCTCACTGGGAGAGATTCCGCAGGACAAGAAATATGCCAATGAGCCCACCAGGCTTGAAATAGGTGACAACAACACTATCCGTGAATCCTGTACGTTTAATATTGGTACAGTTCAGGATGCCGGCGTGACTAGAGTAGGCAATAATAACTGGATCATGGCCTATGTTCACGTGGCACATGATTGTCGGGTGGGCAACAATATTATTCTTGCCAACTGCACCCAGTTGGCAGGCCATGTGACAATTGACGATTACGCGATATTGGGTGGGTTTACCGGGGTGCACCAATATGTCAAGGTCGGCGCTCACATCATTACCGGTGTAAGCACCGTTCTGTTGCAGGATATTCCTCCTTATGTGCTGGCTTCAGGAAATCCATCAGCGCCACATGGCATTAATTCGGAAGGCTTGAAACGGCGAGGATTTTCCAGTGACGCCATCATGGCAATCAAACGTGCCTATAGAACAATATATCGATCTGGTCTTAGCCTGGATGAAGCCAAAGCAACCATACAGTTACAATTGCATGAGCATAAGGAGCTGCAGTTAATGGTGGATTTTCTTGCTACTTCAACGCGTGGCATTATTCGCTAATCACAAAGAGATATACAAACTCGAAACAATATCGATGTAGCTCGGATTCGACTAACAATTAATTTTCATGTCATCAAAAACAATCGTAGTGGGTATAGTGGCGGGCGAGGCATCCGGGGATACGCTGGGCAGCCACCTTATGGCCGCACTGAAAGAGGTTCGCCCCAATGTGCGGTTTATCGGCATTGGTGGGTCTAAGATGAAATCGGCCGGTTTGGAAATCATGTTTCCGATGGAGAAGCTGGCGGTGAACGGTTATGTGGAGGTTTTGCGACACTACCGTGAGATTGCGGGCATACGCCGGAAATTACGAGCCTATTTTCTGGAACACAAGCCGGATTTATTTATTGCCATCGATGCACCGGATTTTAATCTTGATCTTGAACTTGCACTCAAGCAGCGCGGGATTACAACGATACATTATGTAAGCCCATCCATTTGGGCATGGCGCGGTGAGAGAATTCACAAAATAAAGCGCGCGGTTACACATATGCTCACGCTGTTTCCGCATGAACCTGAGCTTTATAAAAAGGCCGGAATGGCAGTGGATTATGTCGGGCATCCTCTTGCCGATATGTTACCGGAGCAACCGAAGCGTACAGAAATGCGCGAGACCATGCGCATCCCGATACAGGTAAAAGTGTTTGCTTTATTGCCCGGTAGTCGCCAGGGAGAGGTGAAAAGACTGTCACACATCTATATACAAACGGCCAGACTCATATTGGATAAACAACCTGACGCTCGTTTCCTTGTACCGCTGGTAAGTCGCGAAACACGGGGGATATTCGAGCAAGCGCTGCATGATTGTGATGCGCTGGAATTACCGATAACTATGTTGTTTGGCCATGCGCAGGATGCCATGATTGCAGCTGACGGGGTGTTGGTTGCATCGGGAACTGCCACCCTTGAGGCCGCGTTGTTGAAACGGCCAATGGTAATTACTTATCGCCTGAATTCCTTGACATGGTGGCTGATGAAACGCAAGGGATATATGCCATATTATGGTTTGCCCAACATCCTGTGTGAGCGCTTTGTGGTGCCGGAATTGATGCAAGACGACGCTACACCGGAAAATCTGGCACAGGCATTGCTCAATCAGGTGAATGACAAGCAAGCGATTGCGGAACTGGAACAGATATTTCTTGAGCTGCATCGTAGGTTGAGACAGAACACTGCGCAAAAAGCTGCAGAAGCTATTCTTCCTTATTTGCCACGTGACTGATGTGATTATGATTTGCGGCGTTGACGAAGCCGGACGCGGCCCTCTGGCAGGCCCGGTCAGTGCGGCAGCGGTCATACTGGATGATACACAGCCAATTTTAGGCTTGGCTGATTCAAAAAAACTCTCGGAACGGAAGCGCGATATGCTTGCACTCGTTATTCGAAAGCGAGCGCTAGCTTGGGCGGTGGCATACTCCGAGGTCGACGAAATAGATCAGCTGAATATTTTGCAAGCTACTATGTTGGCGATGCAACGCGCCGTGCAGTCGTTACATATCCAGCCGCAGCAGGTGTTAGTGGATGGTCTGTACTGTCCACAGACAGGAATTCCCAGTCAGGCGATCATAAAAGGAGATAGCAAGATTGCTGTTATTTCCGCAGCATCGATTCTAGCGAAAACGGCTCGTGATGAGTTAATGCTGAGCCTTCACGAACAATACCCGCAGTATGGTTTCGCCGATCACAAGGGATATCCGACAGCTTCTCATCTTGCTGCGTTACGAAAATATGGAGTATCCGAAGTGCATCGCCGCAGTTTCAGGCCTGTACGTGAAATGTTGACGAGGGAGCTGCTTGCAGGATAGTGCATGTCACAGGGTTGGTTTTTTTGATATCGTGACCACTTATCAATAAATCGGCAGGGGTTGATTATGGCTATAATTAAACTGATTCATGTTTTAGCTGTTCTGATCTGGGTTGGAGGCATGTTTTTCGCTTACGTAGTTTTGCGCCCTGCCGCAGTTGAAGTGTTTGAGCCGCAGCATCGCCTGCGTATTTGGAATCCGGTGTTCCGCCGATTTTTTGTCTGGGTTTGGAGCGCAATAGCTGTGTTATTGCTTAGCGGTTTTTATATGATTTATCTGTACGGTGGTTTTACCTATATTCCTGTGTATGTCCATGCGATGCTGACCATGGGGATATTAATGATAGCGATTTATACTTATGTATATTTTGTTTGCTATAAACCGTTTAGTTTGCATGTCGTAAATCAGGATTGGAAAGAAGCCGGAGAATTGTTGGGCAAGATACGCAAACTGATCGCCGCAAATTTGGGTTTGGGCTTGTTGACCGTTTGTGTTGCAGTACTTGGTGCGCATTGAAGTATTCTAAACCGGTAAGAAGAGTGGTTTGATATACTGAAACTCAGGTTAAAGACACGAATATTTTCGAAGCGAACATATCGCTGGTAGAATGAATATTCAACTTATATTTTGGAGAACGAATCAATGGATTTAAATGACACTATTGCTCAATTCAAAGAGCGACTCGCCAAGGATAGCAGTGATATTGAGGCCGCGTTAACACTGGGAAATATCTATTATGACAATGGAGACCCGGTGCAGTCGATCCAATACTATCGGCGAGTACTTGATATCAACCCCGACATGCCAGGCGTGCGGACTGATATGGGTACGATGCTTTGGCGTAACAATGATATGAATCAGGCAGAAAAAGCATTCCGGGATGCTATTGCATGTGACCCGGGATTTGGACATGCCTATATCAATCTTGGACTGTTGTTGCACCGCGGAAAAGGAGAATTGAATGAGGCACGTATAGTTTGGCAGCAATTATTGGACAATAATCCGAATCATGAATTGGCTGCAAAAGCACGGCAACAGTTGCAGGAAAACCCCGCGCTAACTATCCCCTTGTGATTTGATATCAAACACCCGATAAGTTAAGGAAGCCGGACATTGCGCCGGTTTCTTGCATTTTAATATCCCTAAACCAATCGGTTTGCGCTAATTAATGTTTCTATAGATTAATGAAAAATACATTCGAGGTTGATGCACTAAGACATTCCCATCGTTTTGATGAGGGCAATCCGCTCGCCGAAAAAAACACGTTGCGCGTGGCGATCCTGACCGCGACGATGATGGTGGTCGAGATCGCCGGCGGCTGGTATTACAACTCGATGGCGCTGCTGGCTGACGGCTGGCACATGAGTTCGCACACGATTGCGATGGGGTTGTCGCTGATTGCCTATGTTGCGGCGAGAAAATACGCGCACGATCCGCGTTTTTCGTTCGGCACATGGAAGATCGAAGTGCTTGGCGGTTATACCAGCGCGGTATTTCTGGTGATGATGGCCGGTTTGATGGTCTATCAATCCATTGAGCGACTGGTTTCTCCTACACCCATCCATTACGACCAGGCGATTGCTATCGCGATCGTCGGTCTGCTGGTCAATCTCGCTTCCGCATGGTTGCTCAAGGATGGGCATCATCATGATCATCACGGGCACGACCACGGTCACCATGAACACCACCACGGTCATGAGCAACACGGCCACCATGATCTCAACCTGCGCTCGGCCTACCTGCATGTACTGGCCGATGCGGCAACTTCAGTGCTGGCTATTGTCGCGCTCTTTGGCGGCAAGCTGTGGGGACTATCCTGGCTCGATCCGGTGATGGGACTGGTCGGCGCCACACTGGTTTCAGTATGGGCTTATGGATTGCTGCGCGACACGGGACGGGTGCTGCTGGATGCCGAGATGGGCGCTCCGGTGGTGGAGGAAATACGCGAGGTCATCGCGGAGTTGCCGTTCAAGGCAGAGATCACCGACTTGCACGTATGGCGGGTAGGCAAGGGTAAGTACGCTTGCATTCTCAGTCTGGCGACGGATAATGAAGCATCGTCGGAATATTTCAAGGAGCAATTGAGCGTCCACGAAGAACTGGTGCATGTGAGCATTGAAATCAACAAGGTACAGGAAACCTGAATGACTTCTTCTCCACAAAACAAGCGCAGTCGTATTTTCCGGCATCTGCCCTGGTTGGCAGGAGTGGCGATACTGCTTGCCGCCGGCTGGTATTTCACCCGCCCGAAGCCGATCGGGGTTGAGCTGGTCAAGGTCGAGCGTGGCATCGTTGAGGCGACGGTCAGCAATACTCGTGCGGGTACGGTCAAGGCTTGCCGTCGCGCCAAATTGTCGGCGCCGGCAGGCGGGCAGATCGCCCAACTGCGGGTAAAAAAGGGCGAGAGGGTCAGGAAAGGGCAGGTGTTGCTGGAGCTGTGGGATGCAGACCTGCACGCGCAGGAACAACTTGCGCAGGACCAGTTGACCACGGTTATCAGCCAATCGAAAGAGGCATGCACGATTGCCGACACAGCACGACGGGATGCAGACCGGTCGCAGCAGTTGCGCGATCAGGGTTTCGTCTCGCAGGAAGCACTGGAGCGTGCGCAGTCTGCTGCCACAGCACGCCAGGCAGCCTGCGCATCCTCCAAAAGCGCGATCGAACAGGCCAAGTCGCGTATCGCCGTCGCGCAGGCCACGCTCGATCGCATGACGCTGCGCGCCCCGTTCAACGGCATCATTGCCGACCTCAGCGGTGAGCTGGGCGAATATGCCACGCCTTCGCCGCCGGGCATCCTCACGTTGCCAGCTGTCGACCTGATCGACGACAGCTGCATGTTCGTCAGCGCGCCGATCGACGAGGTGGATGCCGCTAGCGTAAAAGTGGGGCAGGAAGCACGCATCACGCTGGATGCGATCAAGGACAAAACATTTTCGGGCAAGGTCAAGCGCATCGCGCCCTATGTGCTGGAACTGGAAAAGCAGGCGCGTACCGTCGAGGTCGAGGTCGAGTTCATCGAGGCGCCAGATGACGAGATCCTGCTAGTCGGCTATAGCGCCGATGTCGAGATCGTGCATGACAGGCGCGACAATGTGCTGCGCATTCCCACGCAGACCCTCCTGGAGGGGAAGAAGGTGCTGCTCTACGGCATGCAAGGAATGCTTAAGGAGCGGGCCGTTACGACAGGATTGGCAAACTGGGAGCAGACCGAGGTCACAGCCGGTCTGGCAGAAGGCGACCAGATCGTGAAGTCGCTCGACCGCGGGGGCGTGAAAGCCGGGGTGAGGGTGCAGCCGGAAGCATCCAAACCTGAGAAATGATCAAGTTAGATAATATCAGCCGCATCTTCGAAGTGGGCGACCAGCAGGTCGCCGCGCTGCGCGGTATCGATCTGGACATCGC
>Ga0224495_10001074_pt1 | contig 20153 bp, 14 predicted proteins | sample SF_Jul11_sed_USG_FD_168128 | JGI IMG/M metagenome (GOLD analysis project Ga0224495, IMG submission 168128) | Sediment microbial communities from San Francisco Bay, California, United States - SF_Jul11_sed_USGS_4_1 | ecosystem: Environmental > Aquatic > Marine > Sediment | place: USA: California... | reverse complement strand
ATGAGGCCGACACCGACTCCGGTATAGGCCTGCACCATCGCGATGAGTTGGAGTTTATCCATGGTAATTTCCTTTCAGGTCGAAAAATTGCCGATGACAGGCGAATTAGTGGTGCTCATGCGCCATCGCGAGATAGACGATGGTGAGCATCATGAATATGTAGGCTTGTAGACCGACGATCAGGATGTGGAAGATCGCCCATGCCACTGCAAGCACGGAACCGAAGAGGGCGCCCACCGCCCCAGTCGCTGCCCAGGTCCACAGGAGCAGAAAGATTATCTCCCCTGCGTACATGTTTCCGTAGAGACGCAGCGAATGCGACAGAGGCTTGGAGAGATATTCGATCGCGTTGAACAAAAGGTTGAAAACGAACATCCATTTGCCAAAGGGGGTACAAAGCAGTTCATGTGCCCAACCGACGGCGCCTTTGGCGGCGACTGAGAAATAGATCATCAACAGCCAAACCGAGATGGCAAGCGCGAACGTGGTGTTCACGTCCGCCGTCGGGACTACCCTGAATTCGTGTTGATGAAAAACATTGGTTGTTACCCAGGCCACGAGGTCCGCAGGCAGGAAGTCCATCGAATTCATCAGCAGCACCCACACAAACACGGTAAGTGCTGCGGGGGCGACGAACCGGTTACGGTCGCCGTGGTGAAAGATGCCTTTGGCTTGCGTGTCGATGAACTCGAAAAGCAGCCATTCGACAAACGCTTGGCGCCGGTTGGGTATACCCGCGGTGGCCCCGCGCACGATCCACCAAATCATTCCGACGCCGAGCACGCCGATTAGGATCGCGGTGATCAGCGAATCAAAATGCAGTACCCAGAATCCGCTGTCGCCGAACTGCTTGGCACCGTGAGTGAGGTGGTGACCGATGTACTCGGTGGCGGTCAGTTCCTTACCGGTCGTCATAAGCTGGGGCTAGTTCCTGTCACGCACAAACAACGCCATTGGAAAGATCACGGCCGATACCACGAATGCGGCAAGAAGCGCGGGCACTTCGACATTCCGATAATTCGCGAACACAGCCCATAACAACAACACCATCAAGCCGATCCGTACGCCTTCGGCCCTCAACGCATTGAAGACCACCCAAGCAGCGGTCCGCGCCTTGATGCAGGAGACCGATGCGGTGGCCGCAAGTCCGGCAAGAACGGCAACCAGACCGCCCAACACCGCGGATATCAAACCGTGCTTGCCTACGACTACCCCACCGATCGCCGCTATCAACACGGTTGCGGCGACCTGCCATCGAAGTACGATACGGATTGGTCTGCCTATCCGAGGAAACATGGACTCTGATGATTTCAGGATAAGCAAAGGCGGCGATTATAACGATGCGCTGGCCGGCAGGTCAACGTTCTGCATTGCAGCAGACGGGCAAAATGGCGCAAGGATTTCGCAGAAACCCCGGAATCATGGGGGTTCTTGCCTTAGCGTAATTTTCCCAGGATTTGTTCGAGGTGATCGAGGCTTGAATACCGGATAACAAGCTTGCCGGCACCCTTTCGTCCGGGCGCTATTTCGACGCCAGTGCCCAAATGCTCCGACATTTCCTCTTCAAGGCGCGCGATGTCGCGGTCTGCACGGCGGGGGCTTGCCCCCAGCGGCGCGCGCAAGAGTGAGTGGACGAGTGCTTCGGTTTCGCGCACCGACAGACTTCTCGCCGAAATTCGGTTCGCTGCTTCGATCTGGCGGGCGCCGTCGAGCGCAAGAAGTGCGCGAGCGTGCCCCATTTCCAGGCTGCCCTGCAGTACGAGAGCCTGGACCGGAGCAGCAAGCTTTAGCAGACGAAGCAGGTTGGTGGTCGCGCTGCGTGAGCGACCTATTGCGTCGGCCGCCCGCTCGTGAGTCATCTTGAATTCATCGATGAGGCGCTGCACCCCGGCAGCTTCTTCCATCGGATTCAGATCTTCGCGCTGAATATTCTCGATGAGCGCCATGGCGAGCGCAGCCTCGTCTGGTACATCCCTCAATACGACCGGGACTTCGCTCAGGCCTGCGAGTTGCGCTGCGCGCCAACGTCTTTCTCCAGCAATGATTTCATAGCGGTCCTGCCCTATCGAACGCACGAGCAGGGGTTGTATCAATCCCTGAGACTTTATCGAGGAGGCAAGTTCGGCGAGTGCCTCCTTGTTCATATGGGTACGCGGCTGGTACTTGCCTGGGCGAATCGAGGAAACCGGAAGCGTGGTCAGCGCTTCCTTTGATTCCGCTTGCGCACCGAGTAGCGCGTCGAGGCCGCGTCCGAGGCCTTTGGGTCGAATCATGATTGTTTGGTTGTAGGAGCTAGTTTGGTCATGCCGCTTGCGGCGCCCGCTCGCGCGCGAGAAGTTCATCCGTTAGCGCGAGATAGGCCTGCGCGCCACGCGAGGCTGCGTCCCAGACGACAGCAGGTATGCCATAACTTGGCGCCTCGGCCAACCGGACGTTGCGCGGTACCAGGGAGCGGTAGACCTTTTCGCCAAAATGACTCTCCAGTTGCTGGGATACCTGCTGCGCAAGGGTGTTGCGCGGATCAAACATGGTTCGCAAGAGACCGGCAATTTCGAGGGTAGGATTGAGATTTGCACGCACGCGTTTGATGGTGCCAACCAGATCTGTCAATCCCTCGAGAGCGTAGTACTCGCATTGCATGGGAATAATCACCTCCTGCGCAGCGACCAGTCCGTTCACGGTCAAGAGCGATAGGGAGGGAGGACAATCGACAAAGATATAGTCATAGTCGTCCCGAACCATTTCCAGCGCGGTGCGCAGACGTGTTTCCCGGTGCGGAAGTTCGACCAGCTCAACCTCGGCGCCCGCCAGTTCGCGATTGGCGGGAACAAGGTCATAGCCGCCGCTCTTTGAGCGCGTACGAATAGTCGCGACTTCACCAAGACCAAGCAAGACATGGTAGACGGTGCGGGTGGCAGCGCGTTTATCGACTCCGCTACCCATGGTGGCGTTGCCCTGTGGATCTAGGTCCACCAGCAGTACGCGCTTTCCGGCCTGCACGAGTCCCGCAGCAAGATTTACAGTCGTGGTGGTCTTGCCAACTCCACCTTTCTGATTGGCGATGGCGATCGATCTAGGCACGTCGGTTACTCCTTTGCGCGGCACAACACCAGGTGGCGTTCCGCGCCGAGCAGCGGAACATTCAAACGCAATACTTCCCCACAGTCGACATCGGCGGGTACTCTGGCCAATTCTTCGCTTGGATGTACTCCCTTCATTGCAACCAAACTTCCGCCCGGGGCCACCAGATGACGACAGGCGGAAACGAATTCGCTCAGTTCGGCAAAGCCGCGCGAAATGACCACTCGAAAACGCTCTGCCGGGCGCCACTCCGTGCAGCGCCCAAGATGAACAGCAACGTTACCGAGCGCCAGTGCGATGCCGGCTTGACGCAAAAACGCTGCTTTCTTTTCGTTCGAGTCGTTCAGAACAATAGGGCGCTCGGGTTCCGCGATCGCGATAGGAATGCCAGGTAATCCGCCCCCTGCACCAATGTCGGCGAGTCGCCCCGACGGTAGGTAGCGCAAGACGGCAAGCGAGTCGAGCAGATGGTGAGTAACCATCTTTAGCGGATCGCGCACTGCAGTAAGGTTGTAGGTTCTGTTCCACTTCTCGAGTAACTCGAGGTAGGCGAGTAGCTTCTTCCGCGAACTCGGATCCAGGGCGAGTGTTAGCTCGCTCAAGCCCTGATCGAGTGCGGCTTCAGGGTTCATGCGCGCAGTCTCCCACGAGCTGTGCCAGAGGGGGTCGGGGTGTGGCGTCGCTTCAAGTGAACCAATAGAAGCGAAATTGCCGCGGGAGTGATGCCGGAAATGCGGGTAGCCTGGCCAATAGTCTCGGGCCTCTGTCTGCTTAGTTTTTGCCGCACCTCGCTCGTCAGACCCTTGACACTGTCGTAGTCCAGGTCGTCGGGCAGAGACAGTGAATTCAAATCGGCAGTACGGCCGACTTCTTCGCGCTGGCGGGCTATATAGCCCTGGTACTTGGTTTGAATTTCGACTTGCTCAGCGACCTTCGGGTCAGATACCGCGGTACCGCTTCCCGGAAGGCTCAATAGCGAGTAGTAACTTACATTTGGACGCCTTAGAAGTTCCGACAGCGAGTACTCGCGCTCTATTGGGACCCCCAAGACGCGAATCGCATCTTGAACCGGTACCACGCGAGGATTTACCCAGCTGGACTTCAGTCTCTCGAATTCGACTGCGACCGCCTCACGCTTTCGGCAAAACAGTTCCCAGCGAACATTGTCGACCAGGCCCAGCTCTCTACCTAATTCCGTGAGGCGCAAATCTGCGTTGTCCTCGCGAAGATTCAATCGAAACTCGGCTCGACTGGTGAACATCCGATAGGGCTCTGTGACGCCTCGCGTTACCAGATCGTCCACGAGTACGCCAAGATAGGCCTCATGTCTCTCGGGACACCACGGATCGATTTCTTTAGCGCGGCGTGCGGCGTTGACACCCGCTAGCAGTCCTTGGGCAGCTGCCTCCTCGTAGCCGGTTGTCCCGTTAATTTGCCCCGCCAGAAATAGGCCAGGAAGACTCTTGATTTCAAGCGACTTTCTGAGATTACGGGGATCGAAATAGTCGTATTCGATCGCGTACCCGGGCCGCAGGATGTGGGCATTTTCCAGCCCCGCAATAGATCGAATTGCGGCCAGCTGGACGTCGAAAGGAAGACTTGTCGAAATACCGTTGGGGTAGATTTCCTGCGTCGTCAGCCCTTCGGGTTCGAGGAAGATTTGGTGACTATTCTTATCCCCAAACCGGTGGATCTTGTCCTCAATGGATGGGCAGTAGCGGGGGCCTACGCCCTGAATGACGCCCGTGAACATCGGAGAGCGGTCCAGCCCGCCGCGAATAATATCGTGCGTCCGAGTATTGGTATGCGTGATCCAGCAAGCCACCTGCTCGGGATGCATTTCACGTCGACCCAAGAAGGAGAATACCGGCCTGGGGACATCCCCGTCCTGGCGCTCCATCACCGAGAAATCTATGGTTCGGCCATCCAAGCGCGGTGGTGTTCCCGTCTTGAGGCGCCCCACCGGCAATCCCAGCTCGCGAAGTCGCGCTGACAATCCTATTGCAGCGGGATCCCCAGCCCGCCCGGCCTGGTAGGTCTTGAGCCCAACATGTACCTGGCCCGCCAAGAAGGTACCTGCCGTCAGGACGGTAGCCTTAGCTCGGAATTCAATTCCCAGCGCGGTCACTACGCCGGTCACACGTTCGCCCTCGGTCAGGACGTCCTCAACAGCCTGTTGAAATATAGCCAAGTTCGCTTGAGATTCGAGCCTTGACCGTATGGCCTTGCGGTAGAGAACCCTATCCGCCTGCGCTCGGGTTGCCCGAACTGCCGCTCCTTTTGACGAATTCAGGGTCCTGAATTGAATTCCCGCCTCGTCGGTAGCGAGCGCCATGGCGCCGCCCAAGGCGTCCACTTCTTTGACCAAATGGCCCTTGCCTATCCCCCCTATGGATGGGTTGCAGGACATCTGCCCAAGCGTCTCAATGTTGTGGGTAAGGAGCAAGGTGTGGCAGCCCATGCGTGCCGCCGCCAAGGCTGCCTCGGTGCCGGCGTGCCCCCCCCCCACTACGATGACGTCGAATTCGTTTGAATATCGCATTGAGAGAGAGGTGAAGGACTACAAGGAACAGCGAGCGTGGAAGACCAAGAGATCATGCATGATAGCGTGGTCGAAGTGGAAAGTAGACGCGCCCCTTATCCGGCGTTCCACGTGAAACCTCAGACCGCCAAATGTTTCACGTGGAACAAAGCATTAGCCCTGGCAGAGGGTGCAAATGCGAAACCCGTTCATCGCTCGCTGGCCCCTGCGGATTACGCCATCCAGCTCCAAAGCTACTGCTTACGCAAATACGCTGATTCGGCACGGCCCCGCGCCGCAGGGGGCCTCCGAAATGCATCATTCAAGTAGGTTCTTCAGTCTGTCTCAAACGCTCAACAACCGATGAAGGCGCTTTCGCCGGTCCTCAAGCCCAGGCGGCAGATGGCGACCTAGTTTCCCGAACAATTCGTCATGCGATTCCAGCTCTTCCTGCCACACCTTGCTCTCCACCTGCGACAATTCGGCAAATTGATCGCGAGAAAAGCCCTCCAGCCCCCGCCATACAAGATCTTCATACTCGGGCATGACGCCGAGCGGTGTCTCGACCCCTTTGCTACGTCCATGACAGCGCCCAAGAATCCACGCCAACACTCGCATGTTCTCCCCGAACCCAGGCCAAATGAACTTTCCGTCCGCGCCTCTGCGAAACCAATTTACCCTGAATATCTTTGGTGGATGGCGCAGGCCAGCGCCCACTTTCAGCCAGTGCCCAAAGTAGTCACCCATGTTGTATCCGCAAAACGCCAGCATCGCCATCGGATCCCGCCGCACCACTCCAACCTTTCCCGTAATAGCCGCGGTTGTCTCCGACCCCAGCGTGCCGGCCATATACACACCATCCTCCCAACTCTGCGCCTCCACTACGAGCGGAACGGTAGTTGATCGCCGTCCACCAAAAAGAAATGCCGAGACCGGTACTCCCTCGGGATCCTCCCATTTCGGGTCGATAGAAGGACATTGTGACGCCGCGACAGTAAAACGCGCGTTCGGGTGTGCCGCCAGCCTTCCGCAACCCGGAACCCAATCATTGCCTTGCCAGTCGATCAATTTCCCAGGTGGGGTATCCGTCATCCCCTCCCACCAGACATCCCCCTCGGTCGTCATTGCGACATTGGTGAAGATCACATTTTCCCGAAGCATCTTCATGGCGTTGGGATTCGTCTGCTCGGACGTACCTGGCGCTACACCGAAGAACCCTGCCTCAGGATTGATTGCATAGAACCGACCATCCGGTCCAGGCTTGAGCCACGCGATATCCTCTCCGATCGTGGTGACCTTCCATCCCTCTAAACCCGCCGGGGGAATCAGCATGGCGAGGTTGGTCTTGCCACAAGCGGAAGGAAAGGCAGCTGAGATATAGCTCTTCTCTCCGTTAGGGGACTCGACCCCGAGAATCAGCATATGCTCGGCAAGCCAACCCTCATCACGCGCCATCACCGATGCAATACGCAGCGCCAGGCATTTCTTGCCAAGGAGCGCATTGCCGCCGTAGCCAGAACCAAAGGACCAGATCTCCCGTGTCTCAGGAAAGTGAACGATCCACTTCTCCCTCTCATTCGACGGCCAGGCAACATCGCGCGCCCCCTCCGCAAGTGGCGCTCCCACCGAATGTACACAGGGCACGAACTTCCCGTCCTCGCCAAGCCACTCCACCACGGCGCGGCCCATCCGGGTCATGATCCGCATATTGACAACGACGTACGCAGAATCGCTCAACTCAACGCCAACCTGCGCAATATGTGAGCCGATAGGCCCCATAGAAAAAGGCACGACATACATCGTGCGCCCACGCATGCAACCGTCAAAGAGACGATTCAGCGTTCCCCGCATCTCGCGCGGATCCACCCAATTGTTCGTGGGGCCGGCCTCCTCCTGCTGCGCACTGCAAATGAAGGTCCGATCCTCCATGCGCGCAACGTCGCTGGGATGCGAACGTGCGAGGAAACTATTTGGGCGCAGCTTCTCATTGAGCTTGATGAAAGCCCCCGTCTTCACAAGCTCCGCACAGAGCCGATCGTATTCGTCCTGCGAACCATCGCACCATACGACCCGCTCGGGCCTAACCAACGCCGCTACCTCCGCCACCCACTCCCTTAATCCGCGGTGCTGCACCCACTCCGGGACATTGGAAGAACTATCGGCAGCAGAAGTAACTGCGTTCATTTATCGGTACTCCGTAGGTATTGATTGAATGGCGGCTGACAGGTCTACGGCCGCCTCGTCCGAGGGCGATTCTCAGAGCCAATTCTAGCACCAGCCCTTCCGGGGAATCGGGAACCGACACTCTCGGCTAGTGCCAGGATTCTCACTTACCAATACAAAACCGTCCGAAGATCTCGCCGAGTAAATCATCCGGGGTAAATTCTCCCGTAATCTCGCCCAGCGCCACCTGTGCCAGCCGAAGCTCTTCGGCAAAGAACTCCCATTCTCCCAATCTGCCGTGAGCAGCATCCAGATGCAACTGCGCCCGAGCAATCGCCCGCAAATGGCGCTCGCGTGCACTGAACACCGTCTGCGTTCCAGAGACCCAGCCCGCAGCGCGAAGAATTTCGACCCGCAATTCCCCCAATCCGACCCCGGTAAGTGCAGATACGTAGATCTCCCCCTCTCGCCTAGGCGATGGCCATACCGGAAGTAGATCCGCCTTGTTAAGAACAGAAATTCGCCTGGTCGCCTCGGGCAACCGATCCAGGGTTTCCTCGCCCTCACTATCCATACCCGCAGTGGCATCGGCGACCCACAACAATACGTCGGCCTTCGCGAGCTCCTTCCAACTGCGCTGAATCCCCAGTTGTTCCACCTCATCGTGAGATTCGCGCAGGCCAGCAGTATCGACCAGGTTCACCGGCACACCGTCAATATCGATGGTTTCGCGCAAGGCATCGCGCGTGGTGCCTGGTGTCGCGGCGACAATTGCTCGATCTTCGCCGGCCAATCTGTTCAACAGACTCGACTTCCCGACATTCGGTCGGCCCACGATTACCACCTGTACTCCCGAACGCAACAGACTTCCCTGCCGGCTCGTTGCCCGCACGCTGCTCAACGCAGCCCGAATCCCATTCAGCCTACTTGATGCGTCGTCACGATGCACGCCATCGACTTCCTCCTCAGGAAAATCGAGCATCGCCTCAACCAACGCGCGCAATTCAATAACCCTCGCCGCCAACTCTTCTATGGCGCTGGAAAACTCTCCACGAAGTGAGCGCAATGCCGAACGCGCCGCCTCCCGGCTCTCCGCATCGATAAGATCCGCGACCGCCTCCGCCTGCGCCAAGTCGAGCCGACCCGCCAAATACGCGCGCCGCGTAAACTCCCCGGGCTCTGCGAGCCTGGCACCGGCGTCCAAGCAAGCGCTAAGCAGGCTTCGCATCAACACAGGCCCACCATGTCCCTGGAGTTCGAGGACGCTTTCGCCCGTGTAAGAATTTGGCGCCTCGAAGTAGAGTGCGATTCCCTCGTCGATCGCGTCACCATGCGCGTCGCAAAATACGCTATAGGTTGCAACTCGCGGTCGCGGAACCCTAGATAGAATCACGTGCGCCACTCGCTCAACACCCGGCCCCGATACACGCACTACACCGATCCCGCCGCGACCCGCCGGTGTTGCCAGCGCAGCGATCGTGTCTCGCGCGCTTCCTACTACAACGCGGTCGAAGACGCCAGAGACTCCCGCGATCTCGTCCGACGCCATAGATGGTGGAAAGGTGTGTATTTCGATTGCGACGAAATCTCGCCTAGCGTTTCGCCCGCACCGGTTGGTCCCTCGTGAACATGCGCTGAATCTGCCACTGCTGAAGAATCGACAGCACGTTGTTCACTATCCAATACAGAACCAGCCCGGCCGGAAAGAAGAAGAAGAAAACACTGAAGACATAGGGCATGAACGCCATCACCTTAGCCTGAACCGGATCAGGCGGCGTCGGATTCATCTTGCTCTGAATCACCATGCTTATCGACATCAGCACCGGCAGTACATAGTATGGATCGAGTGCCGACAAGTCCTTTATCCACAACATGAACGGCGCATGCCGCAACTCTATTGCCGCAGAAAGCACCCAGTAGAGCGCGATAAACACCGGAATTTGTACAAGAATCGGAAAGCACCCCCCAAGTGGATTGATCTTTTCCGTCTTATACAAATCCATCATCGCCTGGTTCATTTTCTGGCGATCATTGGCGTAAGTTTCGCGGATCTTGGAGAGTCGCGGCGTCACGAGCTTCATCTTCGCCATCGACTTGTAACTCGCGGCAGACAAGGGAAAGAAGATTGCCTTAATACTTACTGTGAGCAGAATGATCGCCACCCCCCAGTTACCCGTCCAGGTATGGAAGAGTTCCAGTACCCACAGAAGCGGCCATGCAATGATTGCCAGCCAACCAAAATCCACCACCAGTTCAAGTCCTGGCGCAGCAGCCTTCAACCGACGTTGTTCCTGCGGTCCGATATACACCGACGATGCGACGCTGGCACTTGTTCCCGGTGCGATCTCTGGTAATGCCAGTATTACTCCCGCCGAGTACAAATCATCCTGAAGTTTCTTCGCGTAGTACTCTCGCGGGGTCTTCGCGGGTGGCAACCATGCCGAGACAAAATAATGTTGCGACATCCCAACCCAACCATTGTCGGCGTGCTTGGGATAGTCCGCCTTCCCCTTCTCAATATCCTCAAATCCAAGCTTCTTGAATGCCGTTTCGGTCGTATACAGTACCGGCCCCGAATAGGTATACATCATCGATGACTGCCCAGCAGGATCTTTGCTATCACGCACCAATTGAAAGTATCCATGGCCGGAAAGCGCGCGGTTCCCGCGATTTGTCACCTCGAGGATAACGTCCACTACGTAGCTATCTCGGTGAAATACGTATCGCTTTTCGGCAGTTACACCGTTCGGTCCACCTGCCGCAAATCGTACCTCCAGCTTGTCTGCCCCGGCAGAAAGAACCCGCTCACCCGGCAATGCGCGCCAGATCGAACGATGGTTCGGCATGCCGTCGCCGATTACGCCGCTTTGTGCAAAATACGAATGCTCGCGTCCAAGCAGGACAAAATTCTTCGTCGCATCGCCCGCATCCTTGTGCTTCCGGAGTTCAACTGCCTGAAGCGAAGCTCCGACCGTCCCAATTTCGACTAGCAACAGATCGGTTTGCACACGAACGACCTCTCCTACCGCAACCGCCCCCACGCCAGGCACCACCGCCGTGCTAGGCGCCGCACTCGCCCCAGGACTACTGGGAGGACTCGCCTTTGTCGTAGATGGACCCGGAACACTGCTGCCCGCCTGCGTTGGCGCAGGGCGATGCTCTTTTTCCCACGCTTGCCAAAGCATAAGGATCGAGAAACCAAATATCATCAGTAGTACAAGTCGTTGGTTATCCATGGTGCCGTGCCGTTTCGCTTTCTTGTCCCTGAGCCAAATGCGGCACTGGATCATAGCCGCCGGGATGCCATGGTCCACAGCGGCATACGCGCCGCATTGTTAGCCAACTCCCGCGCACCGCACCGTGCCGATCCAATGCCTCGTCAGCATATTCAGAGCAACTTGGAAAGAAACGGCAGGCCCTAGGTAGCATCGGACTGATGAAATAACGGTAGAGCCACACCAGCGAGCGCAATAGAACTTTCACTTGCCGACTCTCGCCAATAGACCCCGCAGCTGCGCAATCATTCGCGCGCCCGCACGGACGCCGTAGGGAGGGCGCACAAGAAGGTCGATCGACCCGAGCGCTTCCTGCTCAAGCCGGAACGCCTCTCTTATGCAACGTTTGATGTGGTTTCTCACCGTGGCCCGAGGCGAATGCTTCCGCGATACCAGCATCCCGAGCCTGGGTGGGCCGTCCGTACGACGGGCCAAGAAGAATGCGAAGCCACCCCAACTCTGACGCCTGCCCCGAAATAGCAGGTTTTCAAAATCCGCTTTACGTGTCAGCTTGCGGCCACCCGCAAGGCCAAACCTGGCGCCAAGCTTCTCCGCGGAACCGCCGATCACCTCGTGCCAGTATGTGCTTAAACGGAAAGGCGGCTGCGACCAACCGATCGCCGATTCCGAATAACGCTACGCCCGCCAGCAGTGCGCATGCGCACTAGAAAACCATGTCGACGAGCGCGCCGAATTTTCGACGGCTGGTATGTCCGTTTCATTTGCTTAAGATCCTGAAAAAAGGGCGTTATTAAATCGCGCTTACCACTTCCTTGTCAATGCCTACCTCTTGCGATCCTGTGGATAACTTCAGCTCAACGGCGTAAAATACAGCCTCTTGGACAAGATCGTAGCTTTTGACTGGCCCATCCTTTGTCCGAAGATTCGGATTCCTGCCCCGATCACTGGCTATCGACCCCCCTTCTTACCGTTCAAGCGCCTCGTTCCATCGACGATTCAGGCTTTATTACAAGGCTCCCCATCAATGCAAAACGTCTGGGATGCGTGTCTCCGCAGGCTTGAGCAGGAAATTTCCGCGCAGCAATTCAATACCTGGATCCGTCCCCTGTCTCTTAGCAAGCTCGACACGGCCGAAACGGATACGATCGTTCTAACGGCTCCGAACCGGTTTGTGATGGAGTTGGTTCGTGAACGCTATGCACCCAGACTGCAGTCCCTCGCCACGGAATTGGCTGGGCGACACTATGCATTGCGTCTTGTCCTCGAAAAAGGAGGGGCCGCATCGCTACAACGGTCCGTTTCCGCGCCGGTTCTCAAGCCAGAATCTCCTGTTGCAGCGAATCTGGAGCGGGCACGTCTCAATCCCGCGTTCAACTTCGACACCTTCGTCACCGGAAAGGCCAACCAGCTTGCGCGCGCCGCAGCGGTTCAGGTCTCCGAAAACCCGGGCACGTCATACAATCCATTGTTCGTATATGGCGGGGTAGGCTTAGGCAAGACACACTTGGTGCAGGCCATAGGAAATGCCGTTGCGATGCATCGTCCGCAAGCAAGGATTCGCTACACCCATGCCGAACAGTACGTAACCGACGTAGTGAGGGCGTACCAGCAGAAATCCTTCGACGAATTCAAGCGCTACTATCACTCCCTCGACATCCTGCTTATCGACGATATCCAGTTCTTCTCCAACAAAGGTCGCACGCAGGAAGAATTCTTTTACGCATTTAATGCCCTAGTCGAAGCTCACAAGCAAATCGTCATCACTTGTGACACGTACCCGAAAGAAATTGAAGGCGTGGAGGAACGACTAATTTCACGCTTTGGTTGGGGCCTGACGGTCGCTATCGAGCCACCAGAACTCGAAATGCGGGTCGCCATCATCCTGAAGAAAGCCGCCGTTGAGGGAATCCAACTCTCCGAAGAAATTGCTTTCTACATCGCCAAACACATCCGGTCCAATGTCCGAGAACTCGAGGGTGCTCTCAAGAAGGTCCTTGCGTTTTCCCGCTTCAACGCCCGAGACATCACCTTGGACCTTGCCAAGGACGCATTGCGCGACATTCTCCATGTAGCGAATCGGCAAATTACTGTCGAAAACATTCAGAAGACAGTCGCCGAATACTTCAAAATAAAAATTTCCGACATGCACTCCAAGAAACGAACCCGCAACGTCGCTCGTCCCCGGCAAGTGGCAATGGCACTTTCCAAGGACCTCACCCAAATGAGTCTCCCGGAAATTGGCAATGCTTTTGGAAACCGCGATCACACCACCGTTCTGCACGCCTGCCGTACCATTGCCGGACTACGAAAGAAAGACCAATCGATCAATCGGGACTACCTCGTTCTGGAACAAGTGCTAAAGGGCTAGCTCCGATTGCGATGCTGTGCACAAACAGTTGGCATATTGTGAATATCCCGTAAACCTGCACCCAGACGAAAAATCACACACACCAAGGAATAACCCCGCCCACAGACTTTCCTGGATCGACTCTTTCAATATATCGATGTAACAAAACGTTTTTTCGGTTTATCCACAAGAATGCGCGGCGTTATTAACTTTTACTAAAGAGATAAAATGCTTTTAATCAAAGCTAAACGCGACGACCTGCTTGCACCCCTTGCGGCAGTAAGTGGAATAATCGAGCGTCGCCATACCTTACCGGTACTCTCCAACGTACTCATTACATCCTCTCCACAAGGTGTTGTGTTCTTAGCAACGGATATTGAAATAGAAATATCCGCCAGAAGCTCGATCGCCGTTTCCGGAGAGGGGGCGCCGCTTACCGTAGCCGCCAGAAAGTTGCTCGAAATATTGCGCGCCCTCCCCGCCGACGCGGAGGTGACCCTGCAGCAACAAGAAAAGCGAGTCCTCATCAAGGCTGGAAAGAGTCGCTTCACACTTCAGACTCTTCCGGCGGACGATTTTCCAAGACTCTCTCCTGCTTCCGGTGTACCCGCGCGCGTGTCGGTTACGCAGAAGTCTCTACGTCGTCTGATTGCGCTGGTCCAATACTCTATGGCACAGCAAGATATCCGCTACTATCTAAACGGTCTGCTCATGCTCATCGAGGATGGCCAACTAAAACTGGTTGCAACCGATGGCCATCGGCTCGCCTATGTAGCGATGAAGATCCAGTCTGAAGTATCTCGCCTCGAGGTTATCATTCCCAGAAAGACCGTCCTTGAACTGGCCAAGCTTCTTGGTGATGTGGAGGATGACGCAAAGATTGAACTGTCTCAAACACAGGCGTCGTTTTCCTTTGGAAATATTCAACTTGTCTCGAAACTCGTGGATGGAAAATTTCCTGACTACACGCGCGTCATTCCAACACAACACAAGAATAATCTCCGAATAAACCGCGAACTTCTCCGCCAAGCCCTGTCACGTGCCGCGATTCTTTCAAGCGAAAAGTTCAGAGGGGTTAGGTGGGTATTGGGCGATGGAATCCTGAAGATTATTTCCTCAAATACCGAGCAGGAGGAGGCCCAGGAGGAACTGGAAGTAAGTTACTCTGGAGACGCCCTTGATGTCGGCTTCAATGTCACTTACCTGCTCGACGTCTTGAACAACGTGTCCGCAGATGATGTCGATTGCAGTTTCGGCGATGCTGCATCGAGCGCATTGATCCAATTCGAGGCCGAACCGGAATTCAAGTATGTAGTCATGCCCATGAGGATCTGATTGCGAAGCGACCAGATTCTTCTCTCCCGCATCAAACTCACACAGGATTACTGAAGGTGGATGAGCCTGAAAAGAAAGTGCACGACGAAAAAACCTACGACTCGGATTCCATCAAGGTTCTCAAAGGCCTTGACGCGGTTCGCAAGCGTCCGGGAATGTATATAGGTGACACTTCCGACGGAACAGGTCTGCACCACATGATGTTCGAAGTGGTCGATAACGCCGTGGACGAGGCGCTCGCCGGATTTTGCGACGAGATCATAGTTACCATCCACACCGACAACTCCGTATCAGTGTTGGACAATGGCCGCGGGATTCCAACGGGTATCAAAGACGACGACGAACTCAAGCGCTCGGCCGCAGAGATCGTCATGACCGAACTGCATGCAGGCGGAAAGTTTGACAACAACACCTACAAGGTCTCGGGTGGGTTGCACGGAGTCGGTGTTTCCGTAGTCAATGCCCTTTCGGAGTGGCTTCGACTCACAATCTGGCGCGATCACCAAGTGCATCAGATGGAGTTTCGTGACGGTGTCGCCGTTGGCCCGCTGCAGGTGACAGGCGCATCGGAACGCAGGGGCACTGAGGTACATTTTCTCGCGTCCAAGGAAATCTTCGGATCCATCGACTATCACTACGACATCCTCGCGCGCCGTCTGAGGGAACTCTCCTTCCTCAATAACGGCGTGAAGATTGTCATGATTGATCAGCGTGTCGGAAAGGAAGAAGACTTTGCGTTTGGCGGTGGGGTAGAGGGGTTTGTCGAATATATGAACCGTTCTAAAAATGTCTTGCACCCGAGCGTCTTCAGCGCGACTGGCCAAAAGGACGGTATAACCGTCGAAGTGGCGATGCAATGGAATGATTCGTATCAGGAGTCCGTACTGTGCTTTACCAACAACATTCCCCAAAAAGATGGTGGCACACACCTTACAGGTTTGCGTGCCGCCATGACGCGCGTGCTCAACAAATACATCGAAGAACAAGAGGTGGCAAAGAAGGCGAAAGTTGAGACCACCGGCGACGATATGCGAGAGGGACTTGCCTGCGTTCTTTCAGTGAAAGTTCCGGAGCCAAAGTTCTCCTCGCAAACAAAGGAGAAACTCGTTTCCTCAGAAGTGCGGCCAGCTGTGGAAGAAGTGGTCGCCGAGAGATTGCGACAGTATCTAGCTGAGCGGCCTGCGGATGCACGACTGATCACAGCGAAGATTGTCGACGCCGCGCGCGCCCGTGAAGCTGCACGCAAGGCGCGCGAGATGACTCGCCGCAAGGGTGTACTTGATTCGGTGGGTCTGCCGGGAAAGCTGGCCGACTGCCAGGAGAAAGATCCTGCACAGTGCGAACTGTATCTTGTCGAGGGGGATTCAGCGGGAGGCTCGGCGAAGCAGGGCCGTGATCGACGTTTTCAAGCGATTCTTCCCCTCAAGGGAAAGATTCTTAATGTGGAAAAGGCCCGCTTCGACAAACTCCTCTCGTCCATGGAAATAGCCACCCTTATTACGGCACTGGGTTGTGGCATAGGCAAGGAGGAGTACAACGCCGCCAGGCTGCGATATCACAGAATTATCATCATGACGGATGCTGACGTGGATGGATCGCACATCCGTACCTTACTCCTCACTTTTTTCTATCGCCAGATGCCGGAACTGGTGGAGCGGGGCTATATATATATTGCGCAGCCGCCTCTTTACAAAGCCAAGCTTGGCAAAGACGAGCGTTATCTAAAAGATGAACACGAACTTAACGGCTTCATGCTCAAACAGGCTTTAATCGACGCAGAACTGCACCCTGCGTCCGGCGTCGAAGCCATTCGCGGAGATGCGCTGGCGGAACTCGCCAAATCCTATCTGTTGGCCGAAGCGGTCATCGCCCGCGTCGCGCGCTGGCTAGACAAAGAAGTATTGCAAGCGATCCTTCGGGGCACCCGGGTAGACCTTAGCAGTAGAGAAGCGGCGCAGGCCTCGGCAGACGCACTTTCAGCAGCAGTGCGAGGAGGCGGGTTGCGCTTGAGCGCACACTTTGACCCTAAGACCGAACGCCATCAGGTAAAGGTGGAGCGCAATCGTCATGGAAATGTACGCGTAGGCATGGTAGACGCAGAATTCATTCACTCTGGTGATTACGCACAAATCTGCAGCACCGCCGAAATGCTACGCGATCTGGTTGGTCAAGGGGCATACGTACTGCGCGGGGAAAAAAGAAGCCCGGTACACGACTTTCCGGAAGCCATGCGTTGGCTTCTTGCGGAAGTCCAGAAATCCATGGGCTTGCAGCGCTACAAGGGCCTTGGCGAAATGAATCCCGAGCAGCTATGGGAAACGACTATGGATCCAGGATCGCGCCGGCTGCTCAAGGTTCAAATCGAGGATAGCATCGCCGCGGATGAAATATTCTCCAAACTGATGGGCGACGAAGTGGAGCCGCGCCGCGCATTTATCGAATCCAACGCGCTGGGAGTACGAAACCTGGATGTTTGACTGCGCGCAGCCGGGGTCACGCCGGTGGAAAGTGGGAAGGCCGCGAGAAGAAGAAGGACCGAGTTCCAACCCCAAACGCCGGAGCGCGCGCACGGACCATGCGCAGCCGCGCTCATCCAACGATCTCCTTGATTGCTAATCTCCGCGGAAAGCTGTATCCCTGTGTTTGCAGGTCGCCTAGCCGGATTTCTTTTTCGCGGCAGCCTTGCGAGCCGGCGCGGACTTCTTCTCTACTGATCGCTTGGCTGCCTTCGGAGCCTTCCTCGGAATCTTCTTGGGCGTAACAACCGTCTCTTCCGCCTTCTGTACCGAGCTCGTCTTTGTGGGGGATTTCTTTGCGCCGTCGGCACGCGGCATAAACTCGAAGCCGATCCTTCCCTCGGGAGTCTTGACGAGAAAGGCTTTGAAAGGTCGCCCCTTCTTCGAGATAAAGCGAGGAAGAAGATCGGTGCGTCCCGAGGAAAGCAGTTTTTCCATTTGCGACCGATCGACTGTCTGCTGAAGAATGATCTTGCCGGACCGGAAATCGCAAGCCCGCGTCGCACCGACTGCCTTCTCACAAACGTATGCCGCCCCATGCTCGAATACACGCCCCGCACATTTCGGGCAACTTCCCAGACTCGCTTGGGTTGAAAAGTCAGGAGCTTCCTCACCCGATTCCGATGCCGTGCCCTGACCGAAATCGAATTCGATGCGAAATTCGTCCGTAAGGCGAATCCCCGCGCTGAAGGGTCTTCCCAAGCGGCTGCGAAAGCCGGTTAGCGGTCCAACAAAACGTTTTTCGAGGAGTTGCGCCATTTCCTCCGGCGACCACTCGCGCCCGGAAATTACTTTCCAGAGGGAAAAGTCGCACTTTTGGCACTGAAACTTGCGGTAATTTTCTTGCACCAGACCGCCGCATTTGGGGCACGGCGTGCTGACCACCGCGAAAGCGGTGTCCGGTATGTTGCCGTTCTTTATCCTGCCCACCAAGTCGCGCGTGGACTGTTCGATATGCTCCATGAACTCTTCACGCCGCAAGAGCCCCTGTTCCATCTGCTTCAGCTTGAATTCCCAATCACCCGTGAGCTCGGGAGACGTGATCTCGGTAACGGCGAAATGACGGAGCGCAAAAAGAAGAGAGAATGCCTTCGGTGTGGGCACCAACTCTCGCCCGTTTCTATGTACGTATTCCTCATTGAGAAGGCCCTCAATGACCGCCGCCCGGGTCGCGGGCGTGCCGAGACCTTTTGCTTCCATGGCCGCGCGCAATTCATCGTCCTCGACAAGCTTGCCGGCGCCCTCCATTGCCGATAGCAGGGTCGCCTCTGTAAAGCGTGCAGGGGGTTTGGTTTGGTGGGCCTGCACGTTGATTTCTGCAACGCCTACCTGCTCGCCTGCGGTGATCGGCGCGAGATTCTCGCCTTCCTGCTGTGTTCCCCGTCCGTACACGGCCAGCCACCCGGGACTTTGCAGTACACGACCTTCAGTCTTAAAGTGCTGGCCTTCCACCCTGGTAACGCGGATTGTTTGCAAGTACTCCGCGGCTGGATGAAATACCGCCAAGAAACGCCGCACCACGAAGTCGTAAAGTTTCTGTTCTGTTTCGTTCAGACTCTTTGGCGACTGCAGGGTAGGAATAATGGCAAAGTGGTCCGAGATCTTGGCATTGTCGAACACGCGCTTATTTGGCTTCACCCAACCGCCTTTCAGAACGTTCTTGGCGAATGGCGCGTATTCCCTGTCCTCCGAAAGCACCTTCAAAGTCTTCTTGACCGTGTCGAGATAATCCTCCGGCAGTGCCCTGGAATCCGTGCGGGGATAGGTCAGTACCTTGTGGCGCTCGTAAAGCGCCTGTGCCAGCGATAGCGTAGTCTTGGCCGAAAAGCCGAAACGTGAATTGGCCTCGCGCTGAAGACTCGTGAGATCAAAGAGAAGCGGCGACAATTGGGTCGAAGGTTTCGTTTCCTCATTGACGATCCCGGTCTTGCCACGACAACTCTCAACAACACGTTCGGCCAATTGCGCTTCCCAGAGTCGTTCGGCCTTGTGCTCCGAGTCTTCATTCTTCCTGAATTCGGGGTCAAACCACCGACCACCATACTCGCCAGCCTTTGCTGAAAAGCGCGCATGGACCTCCCAGTAGTCGCGTGCCTTGAAGGCGCGGATGCGCTCCTCGCGATCTACCAGTACCGTGAGCGTGGGGGTCTGTACCCTCCCGACTGTCGTGAGGTAGAACCCCCCCTCCTTCGAATTGAAGGCGGTCATTGCTCGAGTGCCGTTAATACCGACAAGCCAGTCCGCCTCGGAGCGACACTTCGCTGCGTCGGCAAGCGGAAGTAGATCGCTGTCTGCGCGCAGCCGTTCGAACCCCTCGCGAATGGCCGCCTGGGTCATCGACTGCAGCCACAATCTCTGAATTGGCTTCTTGCTGCGGGCGTGTTGCACGATGTAGCGGAAGATCAGTTCACCTTCACGACCCGCATCACACGCATTAATCAGTCCGCCTATGTCCTTGCGCTTGAGCAAGCGCAGCAAGAGATTGAGCCGCGCTTCACTGCGCTCGATCGGTTGAAGGTCAAAGTGAGGCGGAATAACGGGCAGGTTTGCAAAGGACCACTTGCCCTTCTTTACCTCAAATTCGTCGGGTACCGTGATCTGCAGCAAGTGGCCCACTGCCGACGAAATGACATATTCCTCACCCTCGAAATAGTCGCCCTTACGCGTAAAGCCGCCCAGGGCCCGAGCGATGTCGGCAGCGACCGAGGGTTTCTCCGCAATTATCAGCTTCTTGCTCATCGAACTCCGAGTGAGGGACGCAATAGTCCCCGAGAGGCGCCAGATAATAAGTGCAAACCACTTGCCGCAGCAACCCGACAGACTTTCGACCGCCTGGCGACGGCGGCCCGAATGCGCCTCCTGGTATGTCTATTTGACGCGCTGAAACAGGCCGCCTGGAAGCTTGCCGATCAGCCCTTCGAGTTCCAACTGAAGCAGTTTGCCGCTGATCTTCT